>Ga0164241_10001088_pt1 | contig 36994 bp, 57 predicted proteins | sample OricomyardsoilBY_FD_108780 | JGI IMG/M metagenome (GOLD analysis project Ga0164241, IMG submission 108780) | Backyard soil microbial communities from Emeryville, California, USA - Original compost - Back yard soil (BY) | ecosystem: Environmental > Terrestrial > Soil > Unclassified | place: USA... | reverse complement strand
TTTCGATATTCAAGGGGGTTAAAACCAAAGGATACATTAGTACAAAATAAAAAGTGCGTTTTTTGCACAACTATGGCCGATTCTGCGAAGTGGCCGAAAAACGAAACGTACCATCAGGTATAATTCCGGTTCCATTATTTCAATGACTTTGTGGGTCTGCCCTCGATTAAGGTTAATCGTGCCTCTAAATCATTTAACCTATTATATACATCGCGCGGCGAACGCATTTGACGGCTGTAGTATGATATGCCGTACCATATTTCCAGAATGTCTTCAGGCTCTATAATGATTGGCGGGTATTCACCTAAGTGCCGCTGGTTGTCACTGTTCAATACCAGTTTGTTTTCTATGTGCACCCGGTTGATGACCCGCTTTACTACTATGCCTTCCTGCTTTGTAACTATCACATACACACGGTCATCGCGCAATTCGTTGAAATTTTCAACGTATCGGCCAAAGATGATGTCGGACTCCTGAAACGTTGGAACCATGCTATGCCCGAATATTTCAAATGCGCGAAATGTGCCATTGGCCATGCCGGGCATATTATAGGTTGGTAATGATTGAATATACTCCGGGTCTTCATACCCGGCTAAGTATCCTGCGCGAGCGCGAATGGGAACCAAAACCACGTTATCCCGGCCTTGGCTATCAACAGTTACTACTTTGGGTATTCGATTTCCATAGTCGGTAGCGGGTTCATTGACCAATGGATTACCTATTAGGTTACCCTTTACATTACCTTTTTTCTGATTTAAGCGGTCGGTGATTAGGTTACCCAAAAGGGTATCCGTAGTAATTCCGAAAAACTTTGAAATCTTCAGTAATGTGGAGAATCTCGGCTCTGTTTTGCCCCTTTCATAATCGGATAGGGTTGCGCGGGAAATACCCACTTTATCGGCTAATTCGTCCTGATTCAGCCCTTTTTCTTTCCTCAATTCTTCGAGGTTCGTTCCAAATTTGGTCATAGAGCAATTCTTTTGTGGAATTTCTTTGCATTTAATGTGGAGATTCTCCACATTTGAAATGTATTGTTAAACGCGACAAAAACGAAGGTAGCAAACCTATGGGAAAAACAAATTACACGGGCGGTCAACGAGATGACACAGCCAAGATTATCGGCAAAATACATGGGGTGTCTGCTGACTATGTGAGGAAGGTAATGAAGGGAGAACGCGAAAATGAGGACATAATGGCCAGCGTGATCGATTTCCGGATGGGAAAGACCAAACTGATAAAGTCTATTGAACAGTTGGTGCCAATTCACTCAAACTCGGAGAAGGCATGCAAGTAAAAAAGACCAAGACCGGGAAGATATCGATGCGGCTTGATCTGATTGAGCGCACCAAGCTCTACCACATGCTTTGCAATTTTCTTGAAAGTGAATCCCCAACAATTCAACGCACGAAGCTGGAGAAGTACAACGATGTAACTCTCAAACTTTATTACTACACCCTGAATGAGTTGTTGATTGGCATGTCCTTCAAACTCGAATCAGCAGAAGAAAAAAAAATTGTCATACCGACTTCACAGGCTTTGGCTTCGCTATGGATGCTGCGCGATGTTGATGAGGATATGACATTGATACTTATAAAGTCCGGACTTCACAAAATTTTAAGCTAATGACTGAACTGCAAAGGAACGAAGCGAAGAAAGAAGAGACGATGAAAGAAATCTCTGAATTACAAATGAAGCTGACGATAGCAATTGAAAATCACGATTTAACCTATGCCCACGAATTGGAGATTGAAATTGATACCCTTCAACAAAATTACTCACGACTAAACACCCGCGCATGAAGCTGATCAATAATATACTGTACATCGAATTTGCTGAGTTGGTTGACTGTGGTGTGAGTGCAAACTACCTGCGCAAAGCCAAAAGTACCGGAACAAAGTGCTGGACTTTTATTGATGACCCTGCCGATAAGCGTAAGGTTCTCATTCAGTTTGACGCGATGAAGGATGAGTATAAAAAGAAAGTGGAGGCCCGATTAGGCAATCCACATGAACGCATGGCGAAGCAACCCATACGTAACCTGATCAAATGGGACGATAAAGCGGAGGAATTTTATCTAAGCTACCGATACAACGGAAGTGACAATACACCAAAGCCTTTGCCCATTGAACACGTAAAAAAATATACTGGTGCAGCCAACTTTCTGAACATGCTGAAGCATGTGAACGATGATAAAAAAGCCCTGAAGGAATTATTGAAACTGAACCTTGAACAGTTCTACATCCACGCTCTTGAAATGATTGAGCAGGATAAAATTGACCTACCAACAAGCTACCGCAGACTTTTAGCCAAGCGCAAAGAATACGAAACGAATGGTTATGCATCGCTGGTTGACTGGCGATTTGGAAATACGATAGCGGCAAAGGTGAAGGATGAGCTAAGCCAGTCTACGCTTATTGAAATGCTGAAACACCCGAACCAGTACGATGATGTTTTTATAACGATGCAATACAATGCCTGGGCGAAGGAGAACGGATATAAGATGATAGACCCCGCCACGGTTGGAAACTGGAGAAGGAAGAACGAAGGCGAGATTGTAATGTACCGCGAGGGTAATGCTGACTTGAAAAACAAATTCTTGAAGCAAGCCAAGGGTTACAGGCCGACCGCTCCGCTGTTGATGCTTGAGAGCGATGACAACTATCTCGATTTACTTTTCATTGACCCGAACGACACCACGAACCATAAATTCTTCCACAAATACAAAGCCATTGTAGTGATGGACAGCTTTAACGATTACGTTTTAGGCTATGCTTACGCAGAACAGCTGAGTATTGAATTGGTGAAGGCGGCTTACTTGAGTGCGATGTATTATGTGCGAAGCCTGACAGGAAATTGGCACTTGCCGCATGAAGTAAAAACGGATAGATGGGGCATTGAAAGTTTACGTCCCTTCTACTCTGCCCTTGGTAAATATGCTGACACACCTGTGGGCAGTAAGAACCGGGGATACATTGAACAATTATTCAGTTCCCCACATTGGAAACGCTGCCTGAAAATTGGCGCGAATAATTACACAGGTAATAACATGGGCGCGAAATATCGCGGAGTGAATCAGGAAGTTTTGAACCGGAACAAGAAGGATTATCCACTTATTGGCAACGAGGCCACCACGCAAATAGAAAATTTCTTTCACCGCCTTCGCTTTATGCCACAAAGCAACGGAGTGAGCAAGCATGACCAATGGTTGAGTGCCTTTAATGCCATGCCTGTGGAACGGAAACGCCTGATAAACGATGAACAATTCTTACTGAAGGCTGGCATTGAACACAACAATCATGGCAAGGGCATACGCATAACCAATCGGGGAGTTGAGCCGCAAATAAATGGTGTGAAGTATAGCTATGATCTGGAAACCGACAGGCCATTGATGGAATATATAGGCAAGCCGGTAAGTATTATGTATGACCCCTTCGACATGAGTCGGGTGTTGGTAACTGACTTTGACAAGGTGCGATTGATAGGCCGTGAAGCCCGATTGAGTCCACGCGCGATGCAAGATACTCATACGGACAGCCGCACTTACCTGAATGCCATACTGAATGAAAAGAAGAGTGATGTAGAAATGATTGCCAGCAAAACAGCGCGGAGAATTGAGGTGATGGAAAGCGCAGGTGTGGATTCTGAAAGTTTGCTACAGGCTGGCGTGATGGTTAAGGAACTGAAACAAGATGCTGAGCAACGATTCCTTCAACGCTCGGTGACAGGCGTGGAAAGTGAAGGGGACTACTTAGATCAAATGTAAAACAAACAACCCCGACCGCGCTAACGGTCAGGGCCACTTAAATAAATCGAAAACTTAAAAACAAATTTATGACAGATTCAGCGAAAAAGGAAATTCAAATGTTGCTCAAGCATTTTGTTGAGCAGTATCCGAGCCAAGCCAAAGCGGTGAATGCTTTGAAGGGCGTGAGCGAAGCCACCATTATCAACATTCGCAAAGGTGAATGGGAAAGCATTAGCGATGATATGTGGCGCAACGTAGGCAAGCAAGTTGGCTTCAGCAACAAAGGTAAATGGCAAATGGTGGACACTGCCGCCGCCAAAACTTTGGTGAACTTCTTTGATGATGCACGGGAATACGGAAATGTATTTGCCATAACAGCCGAACCGGGTAGCGGTAAATCATTCATCAGCGAATGGTATGAAACCAAGCGTGATAATGTTTATACGATCAGCTGCTCTGAGTATTTCAACCGGAAGGTATTCCTTCAACAGATACTTCAGAAGATAGGCAAGACCAACACCGGACTGAACGTGCCTGAAATGATGGACTTAATTGTGGAGACATCATTGAAGAAGGAAAACCCATTGCTGATACTTGACGAGTTTGACAAGGTATCGGATTCTATTCTCTACTTCTTCATAACGCTTTACAACAGGCTGGAAGGAAACATGGGCATTGTGATCATGGCCACCGAATACCTGAGCAAGCGCATACTGCGCGGCAGGAAGATGAACAAGAAAGGATATGCCGAAATCTACAGCCGTATAGGCAGGCGCTTTGTATTGCTGCCAACACCAACTCAGAAGGAAGTGACGGAGATAGGCAAGGCCAACGGCATAAACGACCCCCAAGACCTACACTATATATATAATGAATGTGAAGGGGACTTGAGACGTGTGAAACGGGCTATTCACAAATGCCGCATGAAGGCAGCGAAAAAAGCCGCTTAAAAAACGCTTAAAACCGCTCAGGATGGAAAAGGAACTACTAAAGACTAAGAACGGACGCAAGGAACGGGCCGAGGCCCTGAAACTGGCCGTGTGTGTTTTGCTGAATTGGACTGAAGAACAGTATGGCCAGTATGTGTATGACTGCGGAATCGAATATCTAAATGAGTACCTGGACGAAGATGCCTACAGCATAACCGTGCTGGAAAACAGCCGGATATTCTGGACGTGGTGGAAGAACCACTTTGCCACCCGTGATGAAATGTTTATTGATCTGAACCGCCGCTGCCCGGTGCGTAGCAATGAATTGCGCGATCAGCTTTATAAGCACTACAACGAACCGAAGATGCTTGCAGCATGCATACACCCCAACAGCGTGGTGTTGAATGAAAGCTATGCGATGATGATGAAGGAATTGATTGCAACCGAAACCCAAAAGGCATGAAACGATTTTGGATAAACTGGATTTGCTTCCTCGTGTATACGGCAATCTTTTGGACTGGCGGAATCTGGATAGCTGATTTTATTCATCAGGCAGTTTACGTGTACCTGTTTGCCACGGTTTGGATTATCATGGTTCTGTCATCTGGCCTCACTTTATTTTCAAAAGTATGAGCATTGAATATAAGTGGGATATGCCCGTGAACATGAGCACCCGAACGCTGGCACAGATACAGCTGCTTGATGAGGTATGCCGGGAGTTTAACTGTGAACGTGCGGACATTAAAAAGATAACCCGCAGACGCGAGCTTGTGGATGCGCGAAGTGTGTATGCCTACCTGTTGCATAAGCATTTGCACTACACGGTTGTAAGGATTGGCGAAGAAATCAACCGGAATCATTCATCGGTAGTGTGTGCTTTGCGCCGTGTTGAAAGCTACATCCGCATGAAGGACTTCGTGAAGGATTCGCTTGAGAGTATTGAAAACAATTTTTTAACCATAAATAAAAACCTATGACAACTACAACAAAGAAAGACCTGAAACGCGCTGAAGAACTGATGACAGTTTTTGCCCAGGCAACCGAAAACCGTAAAGCCCTACAGGATCGGATTAAAAACGAAATGGATGCGTACAACAAGAACATCAAGGAATCGGAGGCCGAACTGATTGAGATTGGTGAGCGCATTCGCGATGAGTTTAATGCCGAGGGCAACCTGATGCTGGAGCATGGATACTTGCACGTAGCCAATAGCGCAGTGATTGTGAAGAAGAGAAATTTTGACTTGCAAAATTTCTACGAGGCGCATCCTGAATTATTGAACATCGATTTCAAGAAAGCCGATGTGAAGAAAGCTTTTCAAGACAAAGATTTGAGAGAGGAGCTTTCAAAGCTTGGTGTGACCATCGACAACGAACAATCGCTACAGGTGATTGCCAATAAGAAATCTTAAAGAAGGGGAGCCGAGGATTAATAACATTCCCTTGTCGGGGACTGAGTGGCAAAGCATTCTATTGCAAAACGGATTGACCCCTTCCCGTAGCTGGAACGGAAGTAAACAATTCTTGCAAATGAACAAACCTCTCCAAGGCTGGCAACACATGACGGAGGAATGCTATTTGTAAAGTTGGAGGTGCAAGTCCTCCGTGCTGACAGCGGGAAAGACTGCACACAGTGAGTACGGTATTGGGGGTTCGACTCCCCCGCTCACTACCAATTAAAGCAGGGTTAAGCGACCCTGAATGATTGAATAAGTGGGGGGCTTTTGCCCCTTTTAATGTAAAACTCTAAAACCAAAAACAATGAACACAATCAAAAATGAACAGGACGTAATCGAGCGCATCAACTCCATCGCTGACGTTCTGAGTGAACTTGGAGAAGAAGATCAAGACGTGGTTGACTATAGAAAGTTGACCATGGTATTTGATTCGGAACATCATCTCGTCAACTACATGTTGGCAATCCTGATCGTAAAGGCTCTTAATGAAAAGAGAGTGCCAGATTGGAATGATGGACTATGGAACAAGTGGTTTCTCTGGTTCTTTATGGGCGGTTCTTCCGGCTTCCGGTGTGACGGCTTCGGTAACTGGGGCTCGAATTCGGATGTCGGCTCTCGCCTTTGCTTCATGGAGAAAAGACTTGGCACTCACGCGGCTTCAAAGCCAGAGTTCATGAGGGTGTTTGAAAATTTTATGACCATTAAACAATAATTGAAAATGAAGAATATCAGCAAACTCACATTCATTCAGGCTTGCAAGCTTGAAGGCTTAGATTCAAAAAAGGTAGAGGACGGCCTTAACAAGTCTTTTACTTTTTTCAGCAAGAAAGATAAGGCAGCAATGATTGCCCATACCATGTGTGTCATCATGGTAAAGGCTGCCAACCGGATTGCAAATGGCGGCAAAGAATGGATTGCCGACTTCACCAACGATGAGTATAAGTACGAGGCGCGTTGGTGGCATCTGGGCGGTTCTTCCGGCTTCCGGTATGACGACTGCGATACCCGGGGCTCGGGTTCGGGTGTCGGCTCTCGCCTTTGCTTTAAAACATACAATGCAATGGTTGACCTGACTTCGAATAAGGTTTTTGTGAAGTTGTGGAACCAGTACGCATTGTAAAGTAAAAATAGGTTGTGCGATGGTTGGGCGGTTCTTCCGGCTTCCGGTATAACGACTACGATAACTGGAACTCGAATTCGAATGTCAGCTCTCACCTATGCAAAAGACATGCTGTCGCAGACCTTGCCTCTTGGCAAAAAAACACAGGACTAAAAACAAACCAAGGCGTTGGTAGCGAAAGCGAAGGCGACTTGAAGAAAGCAAAGGATGAAAAGAATAGGTAACATATACGAGCAGATCACAAGCCTTGTTAACCTTCAGGAAGCTGACAGGAAAGCACAGAAGGGAAAGACAAGCCAGTATGGTGTGATCAAACACAATCTGAACCGCGAGGGAAATTTGTTTATGCTTCAGGACATGCTACAAAGTAAATCGTACCGCACATCTGATTACGACATATTTACGGTGCATGAGAAGAAAGAACGCATCGTGTACAGGCTTCCATTCTTTCCTGACCGCATTGCGCATCATGCTATCATGAACGTGTTGGAGCCGATCTTCGTCAGCACCTTCACGGCAGACACGTACAGTTGCATCAAGAAGCGCGGCATTCATGCGTTACTGAATAATCTCAAGCAAGATTTGAAAGACGCTCCGGGAACTATGTATTGCCTGAAGTTTGACATTAAGAAATTCTATCCAAGTGTGGATCATTACGTGCTCAAGCAGTTGCTCCGAAGGAAATTTAAAGACAAAGATTTGCTGTGGCTGCTTGATGAGATTGTTGACAGTGCGCCCGGTCTGCCAATCGGTAACTATCTGAGCCAGTACCTGGCTAATTTTTATCTGAGCTACTTCGATCATTGGCTGAAGGAAGAAAAGCGAATGAAATACTATTACCGTTATGCCGATGACATTGTGATTCTGCATCACGACAAAGCTTTCCTTCACGCCCTGTTGGAAGACATTAAACATTACCTCGAAGAACTGAAACTGGAAGTGAAAGGAAACTGGCAGGTATTTCCGGTTGAAGATCGCGGCATTGATTACGTGGGCTATGTATTCCGACACAAATACATCAAGGTGCGAAAGGGAATCAAAAAGAGCTTTGCCCGAAAGCTCAAAAAGCATCCTCAGCGTGCAAGTATAGCATCCTACAAAGGATGGTTAAAACACGCAAATGCAAAACACCTAACTAAAAAACTATTACAGCATGAACAACTTCAGTGACTTCAACATCGCTCCGGTACTAGCGAAGAAATTTGTGGGCGATAAAATCCAGATCAACAACGTGCTTAACGTATCAATTCGAGTTTTGGACTTTAAAATTGAGCCATCAAAAAAGAAAGAGGGAACGGACTACCTGCACCTTCAGATTGAAAAGGGTGGAGATAAACGTGTGATTTTCGTTGGCTCAAAAAATTTGATTGAGCAGATCAAGCTGGTTCCACGGGATAAGTTCCCATTCACCACGACAATCAGGCTGAACGGTCAATGTGAATTCACCTAAACAAAATTATTTATGGATAAAGTTATTTCAATTCAGCAACCCTTTGCTCAGACGGTATGTCTTGGCATTAAGAAAATAGAAACCCGCAGTTGGGTAACGAAGCATCGCGGTTTATTGCTCATTCATGCCACGATGAGAGCCGACTTCACGGCAATGGAATGGTTCTATCAGAAACCATTGAGCAGGTATCGAGAAGCCATCTCAAAGGATATGCAACTCGGCGCAATCATTGGTAGTGTAATGTTGATGGGCATAAAGCCAGCGATTGAATTGATACCCAATCTTACGCCCGTAGAGAAAGCACTGGGTTACTATGCAAATGATAGCTTCGGATGGATTTTGGAAGAACCAAAATTATTTGACAAGCCAATCTTCATGCGTGGCCAACAAGGACTCTGGAGTTTTGACATGGAGGAGGTGCAACATGGTTAGCATGACTGGAAACGTTGAGCCATCGAAAACGCACGTGATGCTTGATAAAGAAATGCTGGATGCAGTTAAGTATTTTATTGAAAGTGTTTGGCTAATGCGTGAGGCTCAATTTGAACTTCTAAAAAAGCCACTTGACGAAGAAGCAATAATTCTTTGTACGAAATATGAAATGGACGTTGATATGCAACTGTCCATTCTTGTGAAGCAAGAAGATAAAGAAAACCCACAACCCAACCCTAACCTACCTGATGGCACGAGTACTCGGACTGAAACAACTACTGGCAAAGACGTATGATTTTCTTGATGAATTGCCAGATAAAATATCACTGAGCTTCGGAAGGCTGACTTCAAACTTCACAATGATTGTGTGGGGTTTGAGTGCCAACGGAAAGAGCAATTTTCTGATGCAATTTTTACCACCCCTCATGCCATACGGTAATGTGCTGTATGTTGGACTTGAGGAAGGATTTGAATCTACAATGCAAATTCTCGCAAACAGAAACCTCAACAGCGATCAACATTCGGGGAAAATTCAATTTGCCGATTCTGAAATGACTTATGATCAGCTAATCATAAAGCTAAAAAAAAAGAAATCCCCACGCTTCATTGTGATCGACAGTTTACAGTACTGGAACATCACATACGAACAATACAAACGACTAAAGGAAATGTTCAAGCGAAAGACATTCATCTTCATAAGCCACGCTGACGGGAAATTACCATCCGGCAAAGTTGCCAAGGATATCATGTACGACTGCGGAATTAAAGTTCGTGTTGAGGGATTCATTGCATTTGTGAAGAGTAGATATGGAGGCCACAACCCGTACATCATTAACGAAGAACTGGCAAAACAGTATTGGGGAGCTAAGTATAAAAAGGTAACGAAGAGTTATGTAAGCGCACTTCCAAGAATGGCAATACAAGCAATCATGAACGAAAATGTAACGATAGGATGAAACGGTACAACATTACATCACCATCATTTGCCGGAGAGATCAATGTGCTATATGGCGAAGGGAAATTAATGTACATCGATTTTCTGAAATGCGAATTGAGTGATACGCAGATGAGCTACTTCAAAGATCGCTTGCCGGTGACGCTTGAACCAGAAAACAGTGAAACGTTATTGACATTCTTCGGTGTAAGCAAACTGAACATTGCAGAGGAAGGTTACTTTGTTTCATTCGAACAATTTTGGACACGCTACAATCTAAAACGGAACCGCGAACGGTGCGAGAAGCTTTGGGCAAAACTCAGTGAAGCTGATCGCACAAATGCATATTTCAAGCTTGGACAGTATGAGCGCCATTTGAGCCTGAACCCTTGGAAGACGAAGTCCGATCCTGACACATACTTACGCAACAAATACTGGAACAACGATTATAAAAATTGAGCCATGAAATCAATCGAGCTATTGAAACGGATTATTAAAACGCCTTTCATTTTCAGCAGCGAGCAAAAGAGGGCAATTGCTAAATATAACCTGCTGGAAAAAATGAAGCGCAGAAACAGGAAGATTTTGAAACGATCACAAACCAAACTTGAATTATGACAACGGAAGAAAAAATTGAAAGGATTCGGGCAATCGATAAAGAAACGCTCAAAATTGAAGAACTAATCAAAATGATGCTCAGCACTGAATTTGACGCAGTAATTTTTAAAAGCTCAAGTAATCCGGTGCAACAAATTGAAATCAACGGTGAGTATGTTGACAAAATCAAAACTGATGTAGTTGGAGTATTTGAAGAGGCGAAACTAAAATTGATCGATGTAGCAAAGAACTTAATGAAACAGGATAAACGATGAATTGGATACAATCCAACCAACTACGAGCCATTCACGCATTGCTGAATGACAACAACCTGAAGGATGAAAAGGACAGCATTGTGCAAGCCTTTACCGCAGGAAGAACAACGCACAGCAGCAAGATGACTAAGGGCGAAGCTGCTGCCCTTATCGGCCACTTAAAGAGCCTTGACGAAACGGACAAACGTGCCACTAAAATGCGCAATAAGATTTTGAGCATTGCCCATGAGCTTGGCTGGACGAAGTTACTCAAATCGCCCATTGGCAACCCGGACGTGAAGAAGGTGGACATGGAGCATGTGAACAATTGGTGTTTACAGTACGGCCACAAAAAAAAGAAGCTGGACGATTACGATTACAACGAATTGCCTATGCTGGTAACACAGTTTGAAGAAGTTTATAAAAACCAATTGAAATAATGAAAGCAAACGACTTAACATTTTTGAAAGTAGACGAAGGTGAAGGACAGAAATTAACCTGCATGATCTGTGGCAACTCGCACGTGACCGAACATGAACGTGCCAACTTCCTTTATGTATCTATCCAGATCGCGGCAGGTGCAACGATGGAACTACATGTATGCACCGACAAATGCGAAAAGAAGTTTAAGCACATGAAGGAAGCTGATGTAGCCCTGAAGAATATGATCAGCGCAATGAGACGTAGACACCGTATGGCATCAATAAAAAAAATGTGATTATGAAAATAAACAGAAAGAAAGTCTACGAACGCGAGGAAATGCTTGAGGCTTTCCTTGGGGGCATGATTGCCGGGGCATTCATTTGTCTCATTTTGGTTTTACTTCAATGACAATGGTGTTTGAGATATTTCAATTAAATTTACTGACACTATGAAAATCACAACATTATTCCTCCTTCTTTTCGCACAAATAGTGAGTGCGCAGGTTTCAATGCCTACGCAGGTTAAATCCTTGAAGGACGTAACCGCGCTTGTCAGCAAATCCGTGAGCGGCTACCGGCTGGAGAGGGCTGACACAGCCGTAGCGAAATACAAAACGGTGTATCTTCAATATGTTGCTGACAATAAGGTGATCTATGTTCGATTTTTTAAAGGCGATGGCTTTTACGAGTTCAACCAGATTAGCGGATCATTTGACCAAATGCTGATCTTCTGGAAACAGTATGTGCAGCCAATGGCCACGGAGAAGATCAAAAACATTCAACAGGAAGTTGTGATGTGGCCCGAAAAGAATAAGCGATTTGTGTTCTTTAAAAGCGGTAGTGAGTGGGTAATAACCGTTCGTTCCTAAGGAAACATGAAATTGGATGAACAAACAAAGACTGTTTTTTTGGGGATTAGGCTCCTTTACTTTATAGATACAGCCAAAAATTTGATCAAAGCAGAATTGAAATTGATTCAGCTGAGGGGTCTTTTGGAAGCCCTCGAAATATCGGAAAGAATCAAAAATGATTTTGCCGACAAATACGATGGAGAAAAGTGGTATTCATTTGTACACAAAACTGTTGCGTATTATGCCAGACATGAGCAGAAATACATTAACGAAACCAATAATGCATCAACTGAAGTATTAAGCTTTCCTAAAAAGACACTTGAGAATTGGGATCAAATCAGGAGTTCAAAGCTTGATAAAATAAGAAAGTAGAATAGCTTTTTTTCATAACTCAACCACCTTCTCTCACAAAATTTCGTTATTTGTGCTATGAGCGAAGTACGAGGACAACAAAAGCTATTTGCAGATGTGTTTCTGACACCTCCGGAGCTTACCGTGCAACGCCAAGGACGATCTGAAGAACTTATTGGTCAACGTAACGAATGCCTTATAGCCCGTTATTACTACCACGGCAAGTTTGGAGAAAAACGCTACGACAGCATATTAAGCGAACTTCAAAGCGAGTTCTTCATTGAAGAGTTCACCATTCAGAAACGCATTTCTGAGAATTACGAGCTTCTACTTTCCCTGAAGGCTCAACAACCCACTCGCGATTTCTTCAAAAAAAAATGGCCGCACTTGGTGTGGCCATAGGTTCCCCCATTTCAATACAATCCTATTCAGGAATGTTGATTTCGGTTTCAACTTCCAAAGTCGCTGCACGTTTGATGTACGCCGGCAAATTGCTGTTGTCTTCGTATTGTGTTGCATAATTGATTACACGCACACGCAAGCCTATACTGTCGGCCTGATCGCTGGCACTTAAACGTTGCTCAGTACCAGCATTGAAACGCATTAAAGGCATTGTGTAATCTGTTTGAAAACCCTGCACTGCCTCATGTACCAGCTGCTCAATGGCATAGTACTCAATTGCCTTATCTCTAACATCATCAGGAGCCCCAACGTGTGATTTTGAAAACGGTGCAAAGCCCAGGCGAAGTTGCACGGTAATATCTCCCATTTGTGAAAGCTCCGCGATGTTGGTGTAATTGGCCATTGGGAAGTCAATCAGCACGCAAGGAAAGCTTACAGCCGGACGATACTCGAATTGTTCAAGCTGTCCAAAATCCTGATCGATCCATTTTATTGCTGGAACTTTATCCTTGATGTGCTTTGAAAGGTCGATGAATAGCTGACCGAAGTATGAATTTGTTGCCATTGAGTTTTTGGTTTAAGATTTAAGGGAATAGGATCAATCATCGTAATCGGGAAGTTCGACAGTTTGACCAGCGAGCTCATGGGTTGAGTCTGTCAAGAACTGAATAAATCCGCCTATGACATAAGAATGGCACACAATGTCTTTGCCACGTTTTGTATGGTGAACAACGATTGATGGTGATACCGTTGGCTTTGTCATGCTGCCGTTGAATTCCCAACGGTAATCTATAGCATGATCACACTGACATCCTGGGCAATGAAAATAGAGCTTGTTTAAGTTCTCGCTTTCAGGGACTATTTTGAATTTCATGGTCTTATAAATTTGTTTTCTTTCATAAACTCAGCCAAAGCCACGCGCTTTAACCTCGCATTGAGGTATGGACTTGGCCCCATAAACCGGCGTTGAGGAATGCGCATGTCGATTCTTCGTTGATGGCCTGACACAGTCGTTCCGTTTCTTCTTGTAAAACCCTTCACGGTTTGAATTACACCAAGCCGCAAACCTTCGTTGTGTGCCCTTGCGTACTTCACATCTGAACCAATGGCTACCATATTTGCAGAAACGTGCGTGATTCGGATTGACCTTCTCAACCTGCCTACACCAATGAGAATGTTTTTTCCTCCAAACTTTTTATTACCCCAAGATTGCTTCCGTGGTAACCATCGCTGAAAGGTGTTGCCCATGAAGCCTTGCATGCGGAAATTGTCCAGCGTGAAGTTTACAGCCTCATTGCCGACGATAACCGGAAGCCGAGCAAACACACTGCGGAACTTTCGTTCAACTTCTAATATGGCCTGATGGATTTCCATTTATGGTTTGAATGAATCTTTTACCGAATCCGGCAGACCTTCAAAGTATGCGTGGCCCGGAGGGAAAATAAGACCGCGCTGACCAAGGTTTGTGCGGAACATGGCCGGAATTTCAGGCGTGATAATTTTATCGTCCGGCGTGATCTTGCCAGTCCTCAATTGTCGCACTGTAGTTCTACAACCGAAATGATTAGGAGGATAGAAACGTTTTACCATCGGGTGATCAATAGGAACGATGACACGATCAAGCGGCCTGCAAATGTCTGAAGTGCGATTGTCCATTACTACATCGAACTGAATGAGCGGGAAGGTTTCGGCATTCTTTTCAATGTCAATCCATTTACCGGCCATCTGACCTCCGGCAACAGCGAGCTCATACTCCGTCTTGAGCCACGTCTTCATGTACCTCTCATTGATCGGTTTTGCAGCGTCCAGGAACTGCTCAAAAGTTCTTAACTGACCTTCACCATCCAACAGCGCATCACTCAACTCCCGCAGCTGGGCGTAGTTCTTTGCCGCGCTGAAATGCCATACGTTTTCTTTCAGTTTGGTGAGCATGTTATAATCGGGCGTGTCATAATCAAGCGAACCAATATCAGAACCAAACCCTTCAGTAACTCCCTTCCACAACTTATCGGCGAAATATTTTGTGATGACCTGATTGAGTGTACCGTCTGTGCCTGAAGTATGGTAAAGCTCGATAAGCAATAAACGCAATGCATCATCAATGCCATCGTCAGCAAGATTTACCTCGCCATGCTCATGATCACAGCAACCTTTGTAAAGGTCTTCCAACTGATTGTTCATTTCCTCCAAGGCAATGCCGCTCAGCCCCGATAACTTTCTACTGATCGTTACGGGGCTGGGTCGAAAAAATCAGCGATGGTTGTGCGCAACTTTTGCCAATAGTTATCACTCAGTTTGTCACTCTTCGGTTTAGCCGGTTTTGCCTTTTTGTCCTTGGGTGCTGGCGGCTCTGGAGCGGGATCTTCTTTTTGCTGTTGCAAGGCCAATTTATCGGCTTCCTGTTTGGCTTTTAGCTCATCGTAATTCTCAGGCTTTTCGATGCCAAACGTTTTATACACGTAGTCATCACTCACAGGAACCTTATACGTTTCAATTACGATCTTATCAACTTCAGCTTTGGCTCTCAGTTCGGTAAGATCAATTTCTTTTTCGTAGGCAAAGCGACCACCCTCAACGTTTAGTCCATAGCTCTTTAATATGGCCATGAACTTCTTTGAGTTGAGAAGGTTTTCAACAAACTTCAGATCGCTCTTCGTGATTTGTAATTGTTGCTTGCCATGTTCTTTGCTTTGCGCATAGCCACTGCTTGCGCTGGCCTGCGTTGTTTCGGTATTGCCGAGAATGACAATGCTGACCTGATCATCGAGGTATGACAGGAATTTGAATTGAAGGTTGCCATCGCCATTGCTCTGCTTGCCATCCTTCATTTCAAACTGTGCCTGTTTCGGGATCATCATGGCGAGTGAGCTTCCGCTTTCATCCAGTGTTTTCCTTAATTCGTCCTTCGTCTTGGTGTCATACGCATCATAATACACGATGCGAACGGGCTGACCGAATATTTCAATGTACTGAGCGTAATCGCCCAACGTGCCACGCTTGTATAGAGCATAGAGCGAAGCCTTCAGCAATAAACCAAGGTCTTTGTCTTCACCAATCACCCAGACGTTTGAAATTCCTTCGTATGGAATTCCTTCGTAATCTGATTGCTCTTTGGTAATGACCTTTATTTCCGGTTTTATATGCTTACGTGGAATTTCCAAAAATTCAATTTCAGCACCGGGCACAAACTCAAGCCCGGAAATGCCCCACAGTTTGCTTAAGATGATCTGTCGAATAAGCTTGCGGAAGTTGTTGCTTCCAATCACTTCATCCATTTCATCAACGTGCTTCTTCGCAGAATTTTGAAAGATTAGAGTTTTATTCAAAATGGCATCAATGCGTTTGTCAATGCATCCACTCACCTGTCCATCAAGTACAACATCATCATACAGATCATAAAGCCGTGTACGGTTTGGATAGTGTGGCCGCTCTGCTGAATCCAGGGAAATTCTGTATTCGCCAACATCTTTGTAATGCCTATTGGCACTAATCACATTCAACTCCTGAACAATGACCTTCGCGTTGGAAGCGGTTTCTTTGGTGATGGCTCTGCCCTTCACCCGGATTTTCTTTCTCTTTGACATAGATTAAAAATGTTGTCTGCGTTTTTTGTTGCTACTCCATTGCACCGTATTGTTTTCATTTCCGGGCGTGGCCGGATCGTCTGGCTTGTATGGCCATCCTTTCGGATCAACCTGACCTTTCTGCACTTTTTCCAAGTACTTCACAGCGTCTTCATAAATGGTTCTGAAGAGCTTGAGGTCTACGTTGGGATTTGCCAGCTTTATCATTTTCCAGCAAGCAATATCTTTCACCACATCTTTCAGATGCTCGTCTTCAACCGTTGGGTCGTCGGTATCGTCACCAAACAATGCCGCCAAATCGAAACGGCTTAAATATCCCTGAGCCTCACTGATCGCTGAGCTTATACCGCGCTCAACAATGGTATCCTGCTCTCGAGTGATTGAATCAATTACCTCTGCATACAGGTGTGTGTCGAAATCGTCCTTGGTTAAAAATGCCATGTTTAAAATCTTTTAGGGTTTGGCTTGCGCTTGATGCTATAAATTGAACCACCGGTGGTCATGATTTTATTCTTTGCGATGTAAACACCGCCTTCCACGGAGTCGGGGCCGTCCATTGTTTTGCTGTTTGGAGAAACGGACTTGAATTGTGTCTCCATCCTTTTCATGTGAGGATTCTCCTTTTCGGCCTCGTTCAAAATCATATGGCCAAGCCGGTTGAGCGGTTCAAGTGATCCCTCAATGCGGAAATACTTATCCGGCTTCACGCGATCGTCTGGAGTGATACCGAGCATGTCCTTGCGTTGCTCGCCTTCCTGATAGATCAAAGGCAAAAGAACCTGCTGATAAAAAGGGTCTTGCAGTGTATTGTTTTCAATGTAGACATACACTTGCGTTTGCCCCTTTACATAATCGCGGCATTCGTACAACCATTGAATGAATGTGCTGTTGGTTGTGATGTCAACAAAACACTTGTACAGGTAAAATTTTAAATCCTTATAACCGATGATTGACACGGCCTTGCAACTGTTGGTTGCTTTGGATTTTAAAGCGGGTTTGTCTTTGTTGGAAGGTGAAGGATCGGCATATATGATAACAAATGGCAAATCCTTCAACGGAGGACATTTACCGTATATCATTTCGGTAAACACTTTTCCCCGGCTGATCGGGTTATTGAAATACTCCTTCTGTCCTGATTCGTAACTGAGCAAGCCAAGGGCATCATCAATATCCTTTTCGGAATTTTTGGACGGCCATGTGCTTTTGCCATATTCGTCACGGATGTTTACCGTTTCATCGATGGTGGCGTATTCCTTGAAGCGTAGCGAAATGCAATCTTCAGCGATGACGTTGTTATCCACGCTGATCACATAATCCTTACTAATATCCACTGTAGGAAGAACGGCTTCCTGACACCATTTGAAACGTTGATCAACACGATCTGCATTGCGGCAAACCTCATCATCGTCAATATCATCGAAGTCGATAATGTTTACACGAAGTTCTTCGAGCTTGCTACCTCTGGGGTTTTGTTCAGCACCAACAGCCCGGAAAGTCTTCTTCGTTCTGGTTGTAAATTCTTCCTCCTTCCAGCTACCAATGCGCTCCTGAGTGCCATAGTCATTGATAAGTCTTTGATTGGCCTCTAAGTTTGCTTTGTATGGTGCAAGCAGGCGAATGGCATTGCCTTCCGTTTTACTGACCATGAGCATATTGGTTGGAAACTTCTGCGCGAATGATTTATAAAAATGTTCGAACATACGGCGTGTTGATTTGGCCGTACCCCGTGCCCAAGCTCGCCGGTGAATACCACGTTTCATTTTCAGAAACTTCTTTGTGCTCTTTTCGTGAAACTTTGCTGGCTCAGCAAAAGAGTATTTTGGGAAGTAGTATTTAAACCATGCTTCGGGATCAGCTTCGAGCACAGCGATGCGCTTTGCCTTTTCGCTTTCCGTTTCATTGATGTCAACAGGTGTGCTGTTTCGGATTTGCTCCAAAAATTCATCCCATGACAGTAAGGCTTGCTTGTCTGTCTTCTCTCTCATTTTTTAATACTCATCTGAATGAAGCTGTTCCACATATCCGACATTTCCATTACCTGCTCGAACGTGCCAACCTTTTGCACGTACTTGATAAAGCGGATACCGCTTTCAATCAAATCGGCAATAGCCAAATCGCTCTCCAGATTTCGTATTGATGCGGTGAGTTTGATTTGAATATCTGACTGCTTAGAATCGGCGTGCTTTGTTGCGCTGGATTTGATAATCGTATTTAACGCCTCCAGCTGCTCGTATAGGTTACTGAGTTCCTGTTCCTTGGTAATGAGTAATCGCTTGCGCAATTCTTTCCAATTACCATCGTTCACCCAGCTGCTCATTGTCTTCTCTGTGACATTGACGCGAGCCGCAACAACTTTCTGATCTAAGTGTTCGCGAGTGAATAGAATTTTCGCGAGATACTTCTTGTCTTCGATGTTTTGTTTATCTGCTGCCATTATGCAAAAATGGCAAGGGCATACTCTACTTAATAAAGTAAAAAGCATGACGGTGCAATGACTGCACCGTGACGGTTGTGGTTATGTACCGTTATGAAAAGCCGATTTGTAAAGGGCTTTTGCTTCGATTCTTTTTGTGTCACAAAGCAACGCAAAAAAAACTGAATCGAGCAAATGGCAGGCAAGCAGAAAAAAATTGAGAAAGAATTTTTACTCACCGATAACTCGGTGAATAGCTATGGCTTTCGCTTGCTTACTGAGGGCTGTCTAATTGACGAGTACAAAAAGAATCCTATCGGCTATGGCATGCATCGAAGAGACGATGGTGTACTTGTTCGCTGGGAAGACTTTCGTTTGGAAGGTGACAAACTTTATGCAAAGCCAGTCATCAACCTGAGTCATGCAATGGGTCAACGCACTGTTGATGAAATCGAAAACGGTTTCCTGAATGCAGCAAGCGTAGGGCACATCGTAGTTATCGAAATGTCTGAAGAGGCATCCTTGAAACTTGACGGACAAACAGGCCCAACGATTACCAAATGGTTTAATCGTGAGTGCAGTTTGGTTGATGTACCGGGAAATTTTAATGCGCTTGTAAAGCTTTACAGTATCTCATCATCTGGGATTGAGAAGGAAATCAATCTCGCAGACTTTACCACTAAAAATCTAAATCCAACTATGGAAAAGTACACTTTAAACGCCGCTCAAATCGCGGCCATGAATTTGAAAGCCAATGCCACCGAAGTAGAAGCCGGTGCAGCATTCAACGACTTAGTTGCTAAAGCCGCAAAAGCTGAAAAGCTTCAAGGTGAGATCAATGACCTGAATGCTCAGGTATGCAAAGACAAAGTTGAGTCATTATTGACTGCGGCTTTAGCAGCAAAGAAGTTAACCCAACCACTTGCCGACAAGCTGAAGGTTGATTATGCAACCAATCCGACCGGATTGAAGAACCTGATCGATGCTATGCCAGCGGCTACATCTACTGAAGGTGAAGTTGCAAAGATTCTGTCTGTGGCACTTGCTGCCAAGAAGATCACCCAGGAAATGAGCAACAAGCTTGCGATTGACTACAAGGACAAAGCAGATGAGTTGAAGAACCTCGTGGATGCAATGCCAGACTACAAGGGAATCACTGGCCAATTGAATGGTGGTGGTGCAGTCGGCAGCGAAAAAAGAATTGCTGACCTGAGCGCGAAATCATTCGATGACCTAATGGAATCAGGTGAGAGCGAAGAGCTTGCTAAGCTGGCTCCGGAAGTTTGGAAGGAAAAGAAAAAAACTGCTACGGCAGAGTAACATAAACCCCTAAAGACCTTGGGTGGCGATAGCATCAAAGCCCAAGGCACGAAGGGGATTAATGATTTTTTAAAACGCTAAATTTTTTAAACTCAAAATACTATGGCAGTACAAAGCGAAGTATGGGTAAAGTACATCATTGGCCGTTTGTGGAAAGACAATCAGTTTTTGAAGTACGCCTTCAACGATGACCAATATGTAGTTGGTGGAAGCAAAAACGGGAAAATCGTTCACATCCCTAATCCGGGCAGCAAGCCTGTGATTGTAAAGAACAGGTCTTCTTACCCTGCGACAGCAGTGCAAAGAACGGATAGCGATGTTTCATACTTGCTTGACAAGTACTCATCTGATCCGACACACATCGAAGCTGCGGACACGATGGAAATCACTTACGACAAGATCGCAAGTGTATTCGGTGATCACGCAGGGCAATTGGTGGAAACCGTTGCTGATGACATGATCATCAAATGGCTGACGGGCATTGCTGCTCCAAACATTGTGCTTACCTCCGGCGGAGCCAGTGCGCTTGGAAATGTAACAGGCCAGACAGGAAACCGCAAGGTAACTGTGGCTGACGATTTGAAGAAGGTTGGCCTTGCCATGAATCTTCAGAACGTGCCAAAGGCGGATCGTTATGCGTTGCTTGAAAGCAACATGATGGACGAACTGACCACGAGCTTAACGGCCACTCAGTATCGTGACTTCTCTGAGTACATGGATGCCAAGGAAGGTATTGTTGGCAAGTTGCATGGCTTCACTTTGATGGAACGTAGCAACGTTGCCATTGCGGCGATCACCACCAACACCATCGATGCCCTGGGCGGAGCGGTTGCAGCTGATGACAACACCGTATCAATGTTCTGGCAAAAAGAAGCCGTAGCACGGGCACTTGGAGAACGTAAGTTCTTCGAGAACAAAGATGATGCCTTGTATCAGGGTGACATCTACTCGGCTCTATTGCGTGCCGGTGGAAGACGTAGACGCGCTGATAACAGCGGTGTGGTAGCTCTAATCAAAGCTGCTTAAGAAAATAACTCCCCCTATAATCGATTCCCGGTGAAAATCGGGATGATGAAAATGGAAGGCTCAATGTAAAAGTTGAGCCTTCCTTAAACGGGAACTGAATGGCAGGTAAAAACGAGGAGCTTATTGACCTTAACAAGCTGACGCAACGCGAACTTCTTATACTCCTTCACCAAGATGTGAAAGAACTAAAGGAAGGCCAGAAGGAAGGTAAAGAGGAAATCCAAGAGTTGAAGATTCAAGTGAATAGCCTTGAAACAAAAAGCAAGGTGTGGGGCGGAGTGATCGGATTCTTTACTGCAATTGGAACTATATTTTTTGAAAAGCTTATCAAACCATGATCAAATTTTTAAAACGATACAACGAACTGTGGCTTGCGCCAATTGCATTCGTTCTCTACCTGATCAGTCCTTACATACTGCACACGGTGGATGAAACTGCGGCAACGTATGACATCGCTGTGTTTCAAAAAATGATTTTCGGATTGATTGTATTCAGCTTCTCCACACTGAATGTGTGGTTTGTTTTACGGCTTACGTTTCCGGGTATTTTCAAATACCTCACGGAGCAATTCGATACAGATTTTTCAACCTTAACCCCCGAACAAAAATGGGAAAAATTAAAACTCTCTTTCTCTGTCTTAGCCTTGTACTTGTTGGCAATGCTATTGGCTATGCAAGTCCTGTAGCCGATACCGGCAAGGACGAACTGATTCAAAAAGTTTCTGCCACATACACCTCTCAAATTGGTGTGCGTGAATTGACCGGCCACAATGATGGCGTGATGGTTGAGAAATATCTCGCTACCACAGGCTTTGCAAAAGGTTATGCATGGTGTGCCTCGTTTGTCTCCTGGTCATTTAATGAATCTGGCGTTACGGCCATTAAAAGTGCATGGGCACCCAGCTGGTTTCCACCCGATAAAACAATATTCATTCGAGGGAAGCTGAATAAAAGCAAGCCCGGCAAAGCTGATGTTTTCGGATTGCTGTACACCACATTCACACCACCACGAATAGGCCATGTTGGGTTTATTGATGGTGAAGATGGGGAGTACTACATCACTGTAGAAGGCAATACCAATTCGGCAGGATCGCGAGAAGGTGATGGCGTATATCGAAAGCGAAGATTGAAGGCCAACATCTATAAAATCAGTCGTTGGGTCTAAACACCATTTAACAACACACAATATTCAAATGCGCGGAATTTTTTTCATAGTTTTTGGTTTAGGGCTCCTGTTGATGGTGTCTGGTTGTAGCCCAAAGGTTGCAACTGGCACCACTTCAGAAGTAACAGACAGCACGACCACGCGCTATGTTCCGCGCATTGATACTCTTTACCTTCCCGGAGAAAAGGTAACGCTTCCACCTGTATACATCGAGTGCGATTCCATCACCAACAAGCCCATACCTAAAAAAATTAGCGGCAGCAATGGCCGCGCTCATGTTGGAGTTGTGATTGATGCCACGGGTAAACTTACAGCCACCGGGTCATGTGACGAGTTAAAAAAAATAGTCCAATTAATGGACAAAGAAATTTACAGACTGCGGCATGAGAAGAAGATTATAGTACCTCCGCCAGTGATCGTTTACAAAACGCATTGGTATGATGTTCCATCACGCTTCATTTCAATCATTACGCTGATTGTACTGGTAGTATACATTTATTTCAAAATCAAATAATCCAAACTATGGAAAAGAAAATTGCTCACTATTTCGCGACATACAAAGATTCTAAGGAATGCTTCAGCACTTCGAACGGATTTTTGTTTCACAAAGAACATGATGCGAAGGCGCATGCCGACACCCTTGGAGACAAGGAAGTTGAAAAGCATGACCGCAAGGATTATCCTGCGGTGAACGAAGGAGATGCCGACAAATTAGCCGCTGATGAAAAGAAGGCTGCTGATAAAAAAGCCGCTGACGAAAAGAAAGCTGCTGAAGGAAAATAATTCATTTCAATTTTTAAATCGACTTTCCAATGGGTAACATACCTAAAGTAACCATACTCTACGCCAACGGCAATCTTCTTCAGGATGTATCTGCCATTGATGGAATTGCCGCGCTGATGGGAACAGGCGTAACAGCTGGTCTCCTGGGTGTGCCAAAGACGGTGTTTAATCTTGACGATGCTGTGGCTCAAGGGTTCACTGAAATAGCGGAACCTGCAATGTATCGGCACCTGAAAGAATTCTACGGTGAAGTAGGAGGAAATCAGGAGTTGCACATCATGATCGTGGCTGACACGGTTACGCTGGCTCAAATGCTGGATAATACCAATGCAAACGGTGCTAAGAAACTGGTTGCAGACGGACAAGGTAAAATTCGTTTGCTGGGTGTGTTTAGAAAGCCAGTAGGTGGTTATAGCGGTGGAGCTAACTTTATTGATAGCGATGTAACCACCGCCATCACCAACAGTAAAGTTTTTGGTCAGGCTCGCCTTACAGAATTAGCACCGTTAAGAATCCTGATTGAAGGACGTGTGCAAAATCCATCGGCTGGTAACACGCTGTTGCCCAACACAAGCACCAATGGCTTTGCTGCTGTTGTACTTGGTGGAAGTTTGAACGATGGTTCAGCATCCGTTGGGTTGGCTTTGGGCCGTGCTGTTGCATATCCGGCTCACGTGAAAATTGGTAAAGTTGAAAACGGCCCTTTAACGATTGCAAATTGTTACATCGGTGACAAAGCATTGAAGGACGTTGCTGCTCTTGACACATATCACGGCAATGGCTTCATGACTTTTGTAAGTCATCCACAAAAAGCAGGTTTCTTCTTCGGTATCGACCGCATGTGCAGCATCGATGATTATCGTTTGCTTGCCTATGGCCGTCTGGTTGACAAAGCCGCTGTAATTGCTACCGCTACTTATGTGGAGCAAATTGAAGATGAAGTTGATACAGAAGCCAATGGAAACATTGCTTCGTACGTGGTGAATGACCTGAAGAATCAGATTGAGCAGCAAATCAATGTTGCAATGGCCGCGCAGATCAGCAGCGTGGCGGCATTGATCAATCCAAATCAGAACATGATCAACACCGGCAAGCTTACCGTAAAACTTCGCATTCAACCGAAGGGCTACAAGAGCTTTATAGACGTTGAAATAGGACTTATTGCACCAACCGCTTAACTCAATAGCAAATGGATTTTAGCACAAATGATTGCTCATGGAGCAAAATTACTATCACTCTCCTGGGCCGTAAGATTACTGGCTTACGTGGATTTGAAGTGAAGGAAACCGTTGAGAAGGAACACGTATATGCCGCAGGTGATGAACCTGTCGATATTCAATCGGGCAACGCGAAGTATGAAGGTTCTTTCAAAATGCTGAAGTATGAAGTTGACTTGTTGAATGATGCGGCATTAGCTGCCGGATTTTCCAGCATTGTGCGTGTGCCTCACACCGCGATTGCCGCAACAATTGAGTACAAGAAAAACCTGATCGACAAGACACGCACTACGAGTGTTTTTGGTATTGCTTTCACTGAATCGCCGGAAGGAATGGAACAAAATGCGAAGATGCACGAGATCACGCTTCCTTACTTGGCTATGAGAGTGGTGCGACTCTAAAAATAGATAAATCAAAATCCCTCTTCACTGGACATGGAGAGGGATTAATTTCTAACCAATTAAAACCCTAAACCAATGATTCAAACAGAAGCAACAAAAGGCGAAAGCACAAAAGCGATTCGCAAACGCGAGAAGGAGGCCAAGGAAGCCGAACTAAAGAAATTGTGTGAAGAGCTTGCAGTATCGAAGTTTACAAAGGAACAGCTTGCCAAATGGAGCAATCAGCATAAAGGCCTCTGGTATCTTCCGGTATTGGAAGAGAACGGTAGTATCAAGCTGATGATATTGATGCGTCCCATTACACGAAGCATTCTTTCCTATGCTTCCACAAAAATTGAAGAAGAAGGTTTGTACGAATTTCTTGAAGCTGCAATGCGGGAATGTTATGTTGCCGGGGACATGGCAGTGATTGAGGATGATGAGTATTTTATTCCAGCAAGTCAGCAGTTTAACAAAATTCTGAAAGGGTACGAGGCGGCACTTTTAAAAAGGTAAGCGGAGCATCAAAGAAAGCCGAACGCGATGTGGTCGGCTTCCTTGAAACAATTGTAGAATACTACACGGGGCGCGATGCCTCCGCGATGAGTGATGAAGCCCTTTCTTTAAAGCTTGCTCATATCAAGAAAATCCGCAAGATCGAAGGAGATTCCAGTTTTTTAAAACAGTTGCTGAAGTGAACTTAGAATTTTTTATAAAGCTTCGTGAATTAGTTAGCAGCGGCCTTGTGAAGATGGCCAGTACTGCACAGAAAACCACGGCCTCAATACGTGGTTTTAATGGCACTCTCAGCCAAAGTTATGACACCATTGCACGGAAGGTGCGTGAGCTTGAAGGCACTATTTCCAAAAGCACTTCCGTAAAACAAATTCGTGACGCTCGCAGAGAGCTTGAACAACTAAACCGAATTGCTTCCCGCGCTCCTGGTAACATACAGGGAGCCGCAGGAAGTAGCGGTTTAATGTCAATGATACGGAGCTACATCGGGCCACTGGCCATCGCCGGTGCTATTGGTGGAATTTTCGGAGCGGGAGCAAAACAGGAATCAAGCCTTACAAGCCTTTCAACATTTTTAGGAAAAGATAAAGCACAGACGGCTTATTCCAACATCCGGCAGGATGCAATTGCAACACCATACGGTGTTGAGAGTTTATTGAACGTAAATCGTGCGCTGATTTCAACCGGCGTGAGTGCGGAGAAAGCGCGGAAGGATACGTTGAACCTTGCCAATGCGATATCAGCAACCGGAGGTGGCAATGATGAACTGATGCGCATGGCTGTGAATATGCAGCAGATTGCCAACGCAGGAAAAGCCACGGGCGTTGATATAAAACAATTTGCCTACGCCGGGATAAACATCTACGGAATTCTTGCAGCGGCCACAGGCAAAACCAAAGAGCAGGTGAAAGATATGGAAGTGACTTACGAGTTGCTGACGTATGCACTTGATAAAGCTGGCAAAGCCGGTGGTTTGTATGCTGGCGCAATGGATGCTCAAATGAAAACCGTTGGTGGTCGCTTTGCGATGTTCAAGGATAGCATTTCAATGGGTGCCGCTGATATGGGCACCGCCCTGCAACCATTCTGGCACGGTCTAATCGATTTGGGTATGACACTGACCAACACAATCATTCCGGCTTTCATTACAACCGTGACATGGCTGCGCGAAAATTGGTCTTGGATCGGTTTGCTTGCTTCAGTGGTTGGTGGCGCTGTGGTTGCTTACAAATCTGTAATCATTGCTACTCAGTTATGGGCTTTCGCTCAAACCCTGCTTAACACTGCAATGATGATGAATCCGGTGGGACTTGTTATTGCGGCTATTGCTGCACTTGTTGCCGGGATCATCTATGCCTACAAACATTTTGAAGGGTTCAGGAAAGTTGTGCATGGGTTGTGGGAGAGCTTTAAGCAGGTGTTCACAAACATTGGTAATTTCTTCAAGCAAATATTCGCGCCCATTTTCGAAGCGATCACAGCCTTTAAAGAAGGTCGTTATCTCGATGCCGGGAAAGCTGTTGCAAAACTTGTTTACAATATCTCGCCTGTTGGCCTTGCTGCCAATGCCATTGGCTTTGCAGCGAAGGGAGGATTTACAGCAGGTGTAAGCGATGCTTGGAAGCGCGGCCAAGCGATTGGTGCCGCCAAAGGAAATTCATCTGATGCGTCCACACCAACCGCAGCAACAGTGGGTGGAGCTATTCCAAGTTTTGCAACCGGAGACGATACAGCCAAAGGCATTGCAGGAGGTGGCCCTCGCATCATCAACATCAACGGAGTGAAGTTTGCCGAGAAGATTGAAATTCATACAACCACCCTGGATAAAGGTTTGGATGGTGTGAAGGAACAACTTGACGAGTATTTATTGAGATTGTTAAACAGTGGAGCGGCAGTGCAATGAGTTCAGTCATCTACGATCTTAACCAACTCTACAGACGCACTTTCGGTAGCGAGCCTTACGTGGTGAATGCTGAAAAGCAAGATGTATCTCAAGTATCCGGTTCGGCATTGACGGCTGAATATCTGGGAAAGGAAATCTGGTTACCTGTAAAATTTGTTGATCTCAATCCTGATGTATTCGGTGCAACAGAGGTGCTATTGCCGTATGCAGTAATGAAGATGTCGGCACAGAAGACAATCGTTAAGACTGCACTTCCTGAACGTAAGGGAACTGTGAAGGAGCTTTACAACATTGATGATTATTCAATTTCGATTAAGGGCTTTGTGATTGACGAAACAAACCGGATATGGCCGGAAGAGGAACTTAGCATTTTGAATAAACTTTGGTCGCTTAATGAAGCGGTGCATTTGGACAATGCTCTAACGAACATCTTTTTAGAAAAGGATACCCGAGTGGTGATCCAGAACCTTGAATTGCCAGAAGTGGAAGGTGGCCGCAAGCACATCCGGCCATTCAGTTTTCAAATAGTGAGCGACAGCATTTTTACTCTGGAACTGAACGCCAATGTTTAGAATGACTTCGGACATATTGATTGGAAACTTTAAAAGTGTGAAGCCTAACGCTGCACATTGGGAGCGTAGCGTTGACAACTTCAGCGACAGCGCAACGATAAAGCTACCAGCTATTGCCATGCTTAAACGCCTTGGAGACGAGTATGAAAGGGTTCAGACAGGACAACAGTTCAAGGAAGGTATGCAAGTGACCATCAATGCAGGGTATGACGATGTAAACGATTTGCGTTTTAGGGGATTTGTGAGACGGATAAATTTCACCATTCCAATGGAACTGGAATGTGAAGGATACAGCTATCAACTGCGGAAGAAGCTCGACTTCAACAAGTCGTATAAGAACACCACAGTTAGGAAAATACTGAATGATCTGATTCAGGGAACGAACATAAAATTGAGCAGCAAAATCCCAAACATTCCTTTGGAGAAAGCGGTGTTTCAAAACTGCACTGGCATTCAAGTACTGGAATGGTTTAAAGAGAAGTGTTTGCTCACTGTGTATTTCAATTTTGATGAGTTGTACGTTGGCATGCAGCAGCTTGAACCGAAAACAACAAAACGTTTTCGCCTTGGCTGGAATGTGATCAAGGACAATGAACTGAAATTTAATGATCAGAAGGAATTTGCGGAAGTACGCATTCAGATGGAATCGCGGAAGAAGGACGGCACAAAAGAGAAAGCTTTTGTGGGCAAGAAGGACGGACAGGTGAAGAAGCTGAAGAGCGTAATCAAAGACAAATCGGTTTTGACAGCCATCGCCCAGGAGCAACGCAATACCATCTTAAACCAAGGTTATGAGGGCAGCATTACAGCGTTTCTCGTGCCCTATGTTGAGCAAGGTATGGCCGCGCACATTGATGATGCCAAATACCCGGCACGTACTGGAAAATATTTTGTGACGGGTGTCACTGGCGATTTTAGTAACGGAGGAGGAAGACAAAAAATTTACATCGGCAACACTTTAGGCAATGGATAAGGCAGAACAAGTACGTAAGCTCTTGAAGAAGATGGCCAGTGAAGCCGGGCCAGACAACACGATTCTCGCGAAAGTGAAAAGCGTTAATGTCGGAGCCATGACGTGCGACCTGACCGATGACGATAGCGGATTGGATTTCTTTGATGTTCGTCTTCGCCCGGTGCTTGATGGAAAGGAATCAATCACAGTAGTTCCAAAAGTTGGAACGTGGGCACTGGCTGTGCGCATTGAGGGCGATGAGGATTGGATGGTGATATCAGTTGGAGAGGCTGATAAGTGGCGTTTGAAGATCGGCACAACTGTACTTGAGCAAAATGAAGTGGGGCTATTGGTACAAAAAGGAACTGATTCCCTGAAGGAAGCGATGACGTTGATCATTGAGGCGGTGAATGTGATTGTGATGACATCAGGCACTCCACCGGACTATATAAAACTGGGACAGGCAATGTTGAAGGTAAATAACCTATTGAGATGACAGACATTTTGATAGCTGATAACGGGACAATATTTGCCAACGGTGATTTGAACGTTGGTGATTGTGATGCGCAGAACAAACATTTTTTGATTGACTGGGCAAAAGGAAGCCTGAAGGAATTTCCGGCAACCGGCGTGGGTGCTGAAAGCTTTCTTGAAGATGAAGACCCAGCGGCATTTTTGAGAGAGGTGAGAACGCAGTTTGTTGCTGATGGATTGAAAGTGAATAAAATTGTTTTGGATGGAGGTAAAATAAAGATCGATGCCAATTACTAAAGTGCTATACGGACAGGATTTGAGCGACCTCGTTGACGAAGAGAAGATTTTCGAAGCGGCAGACCTCAATGGCATTAGCATTACCGATGTATTGACACCCGGTGTATTTCTGATTGTTCCGACCTCAACACCAAAGAAGTTGCAAAATGAAATAGTGTCGCAAGTTGTAAAACCCGTTACTGTAAAATCCTTTGAAGGACAAACATGGGTGGACTTGGTACTTCAGCAGCTTGGCGATGAGGAAAGGCTTTTTGAAATGTGTGACAAAAACAACGCTGGCATTACGGATGACCTTGCACCCGGATCAGTGATACAGTCACCGGATTTTGAGCCAGAAAAGAAAGCGATTGTAAACGCGCTGACGAAAGTGAAACCGGCATCGAACAACGTAGTAGTGGCCGGTGAGGATGTAGAAGAAGGTATTGAGTTCTGGGCAATTGAATATGAATTTATCGTAAGCTAAAACTATGGCAAGGACAATACCCGAAATACAACAATCAATGGTTGACGCAATACAGAGCGATGCTGTGCTTGCGCCTGTGGCCACCAACACAAGCAAAACCGCACGTTGGCGTTTATGGACGCGCATTGTTGCTACCTGCGCATGGTCGGTCGAAGTGTTGTTTGATACCCTTAAGGCTGAGATAAATGAAATCATTGCCAACCTGAAACCTCACAGCCTCCGGTGGTACGCCAATAAGGCAAAGGATTTTCAATACGGTTTTAATCTGATTGTTGACAGTGACACGTATGACAACACTGGAATATCTGATGAAGACATTGAAGAAAGCAAAGTCGTAAAATACTCAGCTGTTACGGAGGCGTTCGACGGTTCATTAAGAATCAAGATTGCTGGAGAAGACGGCGATGACCTTGCACCGATATCCGGGCCGCAACTGACATCTTTTGCGGAGTACATGAAACTTGTAAAGGATGCCGGTGTGAAGATCAATATTGTGAATGAAGAGGCTGACAATGTGAAAATGACATTGAAGATTTTCTACAATCCGCTTATCCTGGACGAAACAGGACAACGCATTGATGGAGCTTCCAGCACGCCGGTGCAAGACGCTGTAAAATCATTCCTGAAGAATCAACCGTTCAATGGTGTTTTTGTTCTTGCCTATCTGGTAGATGCCTTACAAAATGTGAGCGGAGTGGTAATCCCTCATGTGGTAAGCTGTGAAACTAAATATGCAGCATTCTCCTTCACATCTGTTGACGTTCAATATTTGCCTAATGCCGGTTATCTACGTTTTGCGGATGATGCTGATTTAACACTTGTGCTTGTACCACAAAGCCCTATTCAATGATCAACGTAAATCGATATATCATCAATTACACCAAGTTCGTAACGAGCAGAATACCTGTTAAAATCAGGTATCCGGAAATTGTTGCGTGGGTGTTGTGGCTTGCCTTGCCCATTGTAGTGATATACAATTTGCTGATCGTGTTTAGAAACTTTGTGTTGTACAATCTCACCATCACTCCACAAGTGGTGTACCTGCAAAAGATGCTGAACGATAAGTATGATGATGATGAGCGCAGGATTTACATTGAAGACGGTATATCATACCTCCCGTTGTTTTTGTATACACGAGGTGAGGAAAATCCGGTTTTCATTTACAGGCGTTCTGAAGCCAATCCCAAATACGTTTTTACACGGGGCGAAGTAGGTCAATCCACAAACGATTTTGTTGTGTATGTACCCAACGAAGTAGAGTTTAACGAGCAGGAAATGAGAACACTGTTGACAAGTTTTAAGCTTGCCTCTAAATCATTTAAAATTTCAATTTTTTGAGCTATGTATAAGAGAATAGACTTTAGCCAACTCGAAGGTTACCCACTGGATCAGGATGCACTTGATCACTTACAGAAAAGCTTCCGCGATACATTCGCAGGCATAAGCTTGTTTTTTGGCGATTATGTTTACATCAGCGGTGTAGCAGATTTAGGGGCCAACTATGGTGATGGATGGGTGGCCATCAACGGTGAGATATTGAAATTTGTTGGAGGCTTGAAGGCGGCTCAGATCGTTATTGAAGAGACAAGCGTGCCGCAGGAATTTAATGACGGAACAACGAAGAACGTTGAGATTACGAGAGTAGCTAAAAGCGGTAGTGCAGGGGGAGTAAATCATTCAGGGTTTGTTCGGCTTAAAAGCATAAAACAAATCATGGCTGATATTTTAGCTGAAGTCGGCGGACGAGAGGGTGGAGACAATGTATTGGAGGCTGCGATTATCGCGGAAGTAGCTGCGCGAGGTACGGCCATTTCAACTGAAGCCACGGCAAGGGTTAACGGCGATAACGCAGAGGCTATGGCAAGGGCTAATGGAGATTCTACGGAAGCAACTGCCCGTAACAATCAATTCGATTCATGCACATTGCGCAAGTACACAAGCACCTCATGGAACATGGATGTAAATCCATCGAAAGGGTTAACGATTGCCGGTTTGGACTTAACAAAGATTGTCACCTATTCCGCAACGGTTATTGACAATTCTGGAGCTGTAAAAATATCCCTTGGCCAAGGAGGCACTTACGAAACTTCTATAACAGCGGTTCAAGTTGGTGCCGATGTACTATTTCAAATGGGTAGGCCGAATTCGGGGTACTTTGATGGTGCTGGCTGGAATAATGCATTTGTCAAGTTGTTGATTGTAACTGAACCTTAAAGATTCCGAAATGTCAAAGCAATCAATATCAACACTCAAGAACTGGTTTAAGCGCGGTTTAAAGCCGCTCGAAGAGCAGTTTGCCCACTGGTTGGATAGCTATTGGCACAAGGATGCTAATGACATTCCAATTTCAAGTATTCAGAATTTGGAATCAACGCTCAACGATCTGGCCACCGTTGAAGCTGTTGAAGCATTGGACACAGCGAAGGAAGACAAAGCAAACAAAGGTCAACCTAACGGCTATGCTTCTCTCGATGGAGGTGGAAAAGTTCCGGCAGGTCAATTGCCTTCATACGTTGATGATGTGTTGGAGTTTGCAAATCTTGCAGCGTTTCCGGTTACAGGTGAAACAGGAAAGATTTTCATCGCTATTGATACTAACCTTTCATACAGGTGGAGCGGCTCAATTTATATTCAGGTTACATCTGTTCCATCGGATGCAAGCACATCGGTAAAGGGAATCGTTCAGCTTGACACGGACGGAAATATTCAAACCAACGCCAACAGTGGTCGCGTTGTTACATCTGGCAATTTGGCCGCATGGTGGACGTGGGTTAAAACACAGGCACAGACATTTGCTGCTGTGATTACATTCACATCTGCGCCACGATTCTCTTCCATGACTGCGAGTAAGTTCATGGCCGTCAACGCAACCAAGGATTTGATTGACGCGCCTTATACACCGGAGGACGCAAGTAAGAAAGATGCAACGGGTGGTTATGCCGGATTGACTCTATTCAAAATTAATTTCAAAAATGTAGCTAATACATTTACTTCCTTCTTCACAAACGTCAACACGGCTGCACGCACTTATACATTCCCTGACAAGGATATTGCTGTTGCCGGTTTGGATGATATACAAACACCATCCCCGGCATCGGCCACAGCAGCAGGAACAGCAACCTACACGGCATCACTTACTCCGGCCATTGCTGCATACGTTGCCAACCTCCGAGTTTTCATCAAGTTCACTAATGCAAACACAGGAGCTTCGACTTTAAACCTCAACGGACTTGGCGCGAAGGCTATAAAGAAAAACTCCAGCGACAATTTAGTTGGTGGAGATATTGTAGCCGGGCAGATTGTCGAACTTTTTTATGACGGAACAAACTTTCAGGCTATGGGCTTAACAAAGCTTATTGAGACGCAGATCGGAGGTTTGACACAAGACTCCGTAACACTATCTATTTACAAAGAATCAAACTTTGGCACTCCATAACATAAAAATAACATGAGTAAGAATTCAATCACATTCTTCACAAAAGACCTTCGCTGCAAGCCAACTCAGTTTCTTCCAGCGGATACAACAGTGGCAAAACAGATTTTTGCACCTTCAGCGGAAGGAAGCCGTGTTGATGGCATTATAATCACAAGTACCGATACGGTAGCTCGCGTTGTGCTTATTCAAATCAATGATGGTTCAGGTATTTCAAAACTTGGGCACATTAATGTTCCTGCGGGTGCTGGAACTGATGGCAGTACTCCAGCAGTTGCAGGGTTAAACCGTGGTAATTTACCTTGGTTAAAAATTGATGCTTCGGGAAATCCTTATGTCAATTTGAATAACGGTATGAACCTCGAAGCTGGTATGCTGGCCACGATCACGGCTGCAAAGCAAATTGACATTTGTATCCTGGGCGCAAACTATGATGCGTAAATTGTATGCACACTAATACAGAAGGTTGCAGTCCGTCATTAAGAGCCCAACTTGGCGTTGGGTGGAACAGAGCATTGCCTGCGCCTTTCTCTTTTGGTAGTGGTGTCCGTCTCGATGGATCAAACGATTACTTCAAGGCTTTTGGAAGTGCATTGATTGGTCAGAGCATTGCTACGCTTGGAGGAACAGTATTTTTTGAATTCTGGGTAAAGACAACAGCAGCTGGAACAGGAGCTACAACGTTTTTTGAAGTCGCTGATACCGTAAATAGTACGGCATTCTCATTGAGACATTCGAATTCAGGTGTAGGAAGTTGGACGCTTGGTAATTTCACCAGCGGACAATTCGTCGCTTTTACTGATGTAGATGTTGTGGCATTCAACGGCAATCCAATACACGTATTTATATCCTACAATGCATCAACGCTCATACTGACTTGCACAATAAACCGCGTAAGACCGTATCAAGCAACAATGCTTTCAGGGCCGCAAATTTTCTCTCAGTTGACTATAGGAAGCCGCAATGGTTCTGGGCCGCTTGCACCTGCTGCGTCTCAAATATTTGATGAGTTCCGAGTTTATAAGAGTACTCCATCATCTGGCATTTTAGGAACAGGTGACTTAAACCTTAACTACAACGGAGGCCTTGGAAATAATCCATCAAAGACAGAGAACTTATTGGCGTGGTGGCAATTCACTGAAGGTATTGCACCGGCTATTCTATATCCCGGTGGTATTCCCGGCGGTTGGACTGCTGGAGCTTACGGCATTAAAGACTCTTCACCGAATGGAGTTAACCTAATGCAATTGAACATGACAAATAACGCAACCCTTGGAGGCGTCCTTCAAGCTTTTTAAAAAACTATGAGCCAGTACGCATACATACCATCGAACAGAATTCCCGAAGTAACTCTTCAATACGGCATTGCCACTCCTACATCATGGCAATTTGAAAAAGATAGCCAGCAATATGGCGGAATGGAAGAGGTGCTATTCTCAACACAACAGAAGGCAGAGATTGAATCACTCGGTGGCCAGTGGTTTGAAAGTGCAGAAGCTTTTCAGAAGTGGTTGAATGATAGCAACGATTCTGCGTTCACCGTGATGCGCGATCGCCAATTTGGTCAGCTGATACTGAATGAATACCTCGCACAAAACCGTGCCTTGGCTTTGTCATTGAGTGACAACATAGCTCAGCTCACTAAGTTTGGCAGTGCAAAACAATTGCTTGAAACCGGAGCGATTACTTCAGTGCTGGCCATCGTTCAGGGTATTGCAACAGATGCCATATTCACTCAGGAACGTAAGAATTATTTCATCAACAAAATCAACGACTACTTAGCATGACCAATCTGCAAAACGGGGACATTATTTTAGTGAAGGTGAACACCTTCCGCAAGTGGTATACTTTTCTGCTGGCAAAACTCATTCAGATTTTTGACCGCGCCTACTATCATCACTGTGCGCTGTACATCAATGGCAAGATCAACGAAGCGGATGCCGGTGGTGTAGTTGTGCGCGATATGAGCCACTATAAAGGTGATGAGATTTGTGTTTTACGATTGATTCATCCCATCACAGAGCAAGAAGGAACTATTTACTTATCAACGGCCAGTGAGCAGGTTGGTAAGAAATATGACTTCTGGAGTACGTTATTTTTTCAGTTGATCTACCGTGTAACGGGCATGTGGTTCGGTTTCAGAAAGACCCATGCACAAAGCAGATTGTTTTGCAGCGAACATTGCATTCTGCCCATTCACCATTTGCGCGGATACTTTCCTAAACCCTGGCTAATCAGTCCAGGCGATTTGCGGAAGGCAAGCGGTTACTATTATGTAGCATTCGAAGGGAGACTATGATATGAAGGTATTGGGGGAATAAGCAACCACACAAAACCCAATACATACATGACAAAAACACCAATCACCTACTACGGTGGAAAGCAAAAATTACTCTCCACAATTCTCACCAAAATTCCCGATCACACTCTTTACTGCGAACCGTTCGTTGGAGGCGCGGCCATCTTCTTTGGTAAGGAGATAAGCAAGGTTGAAGTAATCAACGACACGAATAAAGAGTTGATCAACTTCTACCGGGTTTGCAAAGAGAAGTTCTTAGACCTTCAAAGCCTTGTGCGTATTACGCTGCACAGTCGTAGCGCACATCGTGACGCCAGCACCATTTACAACAATCCTCATTTATTCACTGACGTACAACGAGCTTGGGCAGTGTGGGTATTGTGTGCGCAATCATTCAGTTCAATGCTCGATAGCTCTTGGGGCTACGATAAAGCCAAGCGCACAACTACAACGAAGATCACCAACAAACGAGAACAGTTTACAGAGGAGTTGGCCATACGCTTACAAGATGCTCAAATTGAGTGTGCCGATGCCTTATACATTATTCAAAGCCGTGACGGTGTTGACAGTTTCTTTTATTGTGATCCTCCATACTTCAATAGCGACTGCGGCCATTATGGTGGTTACACTAAGGAAAACTTTGAGAGGCTATTACAGGCTCTCTCGGCCATCAAAGGGAAGTTCCTGTTGAGTAGCTACCCATCACCGTTGCTTATGAAATACGCCAAGCAAATGGGCTGGCATCAATGGAGTTTGGAAACGGGTGTAAGTGTGAACAACAAAAGCGGATACATGAAGCGGAAGGTTGAGGTATTAACGGCTAACTACCCGATATGATGTCTTTACATGACGCAGGCTTAGATGATTCCTTTTGAGCGACTTTAAGTGGTTTCTTCAGAAGCTTTTTTGCACAAGTATAGCCCGGACTGTTAAATGTAGATGCGACTCAACAAAAAACCTCATTACTGAGTGTCCGGGCTAATGGGAGAATAAGCCGAGATTGATCAGCAGTGAGGTCAAAAAAGATTTTGTTGAGTCGCAGGGCAAATATAGCTAATTTGATCGTTTCAGTATAAAACCGCTAAATTTGACGTGTCAAGAAAATGTACCGTTTCGTTTTTTTAAATGTGCCGTGTGGTTTTTACGATCTTGGTAGTCGATTTTTTTATTCGCACTTTCAGAAAACAATTCAATGCTCTCTACCCACTCCGGCGCAGCCGTTCCTGCATCCTTATGAAAGAAACCCTTGTCAGTA
>Ga0164241_10001087_pt1 | contig 37140 bp, 35 predicted proteins | sample OricomyardsoilBY_FD_108780 | JGI IMG/M metagenome (GOLD analysis project Ga0164241, IMG submission 108780) | Backyard soil microbial communities from Emeryville, California, USA - Original compost - Back yard soil (BY) | ecosystem: Environmental > Terrestrial > Soil > Unclassified | place: USA... | reverse complement strand
TTGCGAGGCCAAACCAAAGTGCAAGCACAATGGCAGTTATTTAGTTTGATCCACAACATTGAAAAGCTAAATAATTACGGAAAGATGGATGAATAAGGTGAAAAAAGGTAACTTATTTGCAATCTAAGTCGCTAATAGGAATTCTTGATGTTTTTTGGGTTTTTCTACAGCTACGTTATGTGTCGTAGTGGTAACGAAGTTGTGCAATTAGCAAAGAGCCTTCAGTCAATTTATAAACAAATCTGTGCTCGTCGTTAATTCTTCTAGACCAATATCCTGCAAGGGCATGTTTTAGCGGCTCTGGCTTTCCAATGCCACTAAAAGGCTGTCTCGAGGCTTCTTTAATGAGTGTGTTAATGCGCTCAAGAAGCTTGGAGTCACTTTTTTGCCAGTACAAATAGTCTTCCCATGCTTGCTCTGAGAAAATAAGTTTCATTCAGAGAGTGCCCGCTCAGCTCCCCTTCCAGATTCTAGTTCTGCCATGGAGGTTAAAAGTCGGGTAGCATTTTTAGGTGTGCGTAGCAGGTAGGCAGTTTCTTCAAGGGCTTTGAAGTCATCCAAAGAAAGCATGACTACCGACTGGGCATTGGTTCGGGTAATAATGAGCGGCTCATGGTCTTGGCAAACGCGAGTCATAGTAGCGGCCAAGTTGGCTCTAGCGGTGGTGTAAGAAACAGCGTCCATAAGGTGCTCCAGTGCTTTATGTACAGGAAATTGTACATATCAAAGTCTGGTTTGTCTAGCTGCACATAACAATACAAGTCGCTCAAGCATCAGTCGCTACACTCCTTGGACAGCTTTTGTGTTGCTGAACCAAGATGAACATTCGCGTGGAAACCGCCTCATTCGTTAGACGATTTTTATCAATCTCCGAGCTCAACAGGCTTGGGGTTCCTCGGTGTATGAACTACGATTGAAGCAACTGAAAAAAGCCGAAGGAGATCATTATCAAAGATCATAAAATCTACAGAATGAGTTTCGAAAAAGTTTATCTCTGTTTGGTTGCCAAAGCGGAGAGGAAGAATCGTAAAAGGTCGGAAGTCGATGAAATTATTTGCTGGTTAACTGGTTACGATCAAAACGATATAAACGAAAAGCTTAAAAGTAAAATTGACTACGAAACTTTCTTCACTGAAGCGCCCGTTCTTAACCCCCTACGAACTTCCATTAAAGGGGTGATATGTGGAGTGCGAATAGAAGACATTGGAGAACCGATTATGCGTGAAATACGCTATTTAGACAAATTGATTGATGAGTTAGCAAAAGGAAAGTCGATGGAGAAAATTCTTAGAAAACAAAAAATTGAAACACCTAACAAAACCGCTCATTAAATCATGATCTTATCCTATGTAATGGAAACCAAATCATGGATTTGTTTTTGAAAAGAGTATTCACCCACAGCGAAAACACAAGCATCCAGAGAATTCCTGGCAGCTTGTGTAGATAACAACGCGCAGTCCTTTGCAGTACTATTTCAAAAATGTTGTAACGAGGTTATCGTGAATTTTCCTTAATATTTTCTTTTACATCACCATAATTTTTTTGAACTTTTCCCTCAACTTGCTTAGCCATCCCTTTAGCCTGCTGCTTTTCACTACCGACTACTTCACCTGATTTTTTCTGGACATTACCAGCTGCCTGTTTTACTGAGCCTTTCACTTGATCTTTGTTCATAATAATTTCTCTCTATAAGATAAAGTTAAAAATGGGAAATGCTATTGCGTCCAATGTCTATTTCCTTCCAGCTAAGGTCGAACCAACCCCACATAAAATATTAAGATAAGATTGAAAACGACATTTAACAGACTTCACTTTAGAGATATAAATAGTTTACTTCTGTACGTAATCCCACATAAAAATGGAAAAACCATTAAAAGGTAATGCGATCCTAAGCAGCCTTGGAAGCCCGAAATTTTTTAGTTACTATATCGAACTCAGCTTTCTCATCCACATTGCTCTTGTTTCCGCCTGCGAACGCACATTGTGGGTCAAGCATTTAACTTCTTTATCTCTGATCGCTTTGGGTAGATTTCATATTTTATTAAAAATCATGGGAATATGTGTCTATTTATCGTCAGACTTTTTCGTTTTTAATTGATCGAACTCAACTGTATCATCAATATTTTTTTCAAAAGCTTTTACAAAAGCATTTCTGAAGATATTCCAGATAGTTGGCCATGTCCTGGTTTTTATATTTTTCAGATTTCCCTGAAAAGGCACTTTGGTAGCAAACTGATCTTCTTTTTGATTTTTAAATACCTCTACAAACAAGCTCACGACGGATTGCCATAGCATATTTAAAGGATTCTCTTTATCTTTTTTCCAATTGAGTATCTGTACATCCTGTGCAACAGGCTTTACATATCCCTTAAGTGAACCATCATTAACAGTTATTTCTGAATAAATATTGAAATTTCCACGTTCAATATCTATACCAGCATAGGCACGAAAGATATCATTTAATGCAGGCATATTAATACGTTCAAATTTTAGATTCATATCCAGATCGGGAATTTCTTTTAAGACATTGATATCCATCTCAAGTATTAGCAGCCCTTCGCCGATTGAAGTTGCTGTGGCAATGACTTTAGAAGGGAGGGACGTTTTCTGTTGCTCTGCATTATTTAGATTAGTTGCAGTGGCATTAACCTGTTGCAGATTAATATCTACTTGAGGGTTTGTTGTGAAGTCGTAGAAAAAGATATTTCCACGAACAATTTCCAGCCTGTTTATACGTAACGGCATTAACCTTTTGATTGGCGTTGTCCAGTCTACGTTGTCTCCAGTTTGGTTACCGGATTCACCTTTTGCATTTTTTTTACCCCCACCGATAAAATTCAATTTTGGTTCAAAAAAAATGACCTCTCCAACAATAGCCCCATCAAACAGCGCGCCCCACTCAATAGAAAGATCTACTACCGGTATATCAATAAAGGGAACGCGCTCATTACCCTTAACTTTGTATAGTTTTAAATTTTCAATCCTATAAGCACCACGAATTAATGCAATATCAACATCCGAAATTGTTCCCGTATATCCCGGAATATCGGCTAAAACCTTATTGACATATCGTGTCACCACTTGCGGCAGAATCATTCGTACAATAACCAAAACAATAACAATACTGGCAACGACCCACATAATTGTCTTTTTTTTGGTTAATGCATTTTTCATTATGTAATTCCTACTACATTAATTTTATCGACTCAAGTTATTTCGATTTGATTTAATCAGAAGTGTTTTATCGTTTTTACGGACGGCTGACTGTGCGTTGGTTAACATATACATGCGAGGGGAGAGGATGAACCAGATATATTTTCAAGAGCATGGCCATCTCTTTTAAAAAAGATTCCATCATTTATTGGTGTTTGGAGAAATGTCAAATACACTTGAACGAGGCAATTAATCAGGTGGCGCTAATGATGAAAGCTAGATTTCAGACTTTAAATAAACCAAATTCACACTTTTCGTGCCATAGACTTCGCGCAAACTTTGCAGCAATTCATCTTCTGGTCTTAACAACCATTCATTGCTTAATTGAATCTGTGCTTTTGCGTCGCTGCGAAAGTAATCGATAATGAGCGGACATTTAGCCACTTTTTGTGGAGAGCCACGATGGAGTTGCAATAGCTGCATCAAATCGCGAACAGCATTAGGTGCCAAGAGACCAGCATGCCATTGCAAATGAATTTCGCGGACTTTTTCCTGACGTAAATCATCCAACAATTGCACTTTGTCAGCACTCATTTTTAATTGACCGCTAAAGTCATCGTGCTTGACTTGTCCGGTTATCACCAGCAAACCATCTTTTAATAAAAGATCTCTTGCATTGTTATAAATTTCAGAAAAAAGCGTGACATCCATTCGGCCAGTGCGATCGTCAATAGTCACTATTGCCATATTGTCGCCGCGTTTGGTTTTGACCACGCGCTGCGAAATAATTAAACCCGAAATAGTCTGACTGGATTTTTCGGGCTTTAAATTTGCAATTCGCGAACTGACCAAATGTACTAACTCTTGCTCGTATTCATCAATAGGATGACCTGTTAAATACAAACCCAAAGTTTCTTTTTCAGCATGCAATCTGTCTTTAATGGACCAGGGACGAGTGTTTAAAAAATCTTTGTATGCATCTTTGACAGAAATTTCTGCCGTAATAACTTCACCAAATAAATCCATCATACCCGCATTGGAATTCGCTGCGGACTGCTCAGCCGTTTTGACGGCTTCATTCATGGCTGCAAACATAATCGCCCGATCATGATCGCGATTATAATGAGGTGTGTTGTAGCTTGGACCTAAACGATCCGCTGCACCGGAACGAATTATCGCTTCGAGCGCACGTTTGTTTAGTTTTTTTGCATCGACTCTTGCGCAAAAATCAAATAAATTTTTAAAGGGACCAGCTTCAGTTCGTGCTGAGATGATGGCTTCAACTGGCCCCTCCCCTAGTCCTTTGATTGCACCCAAACCATAAATAATGTTGCCTTGATCAACAGTGAAATGAAATTCACCGGAATTTACATCAGGCGGCAATAAGGTTAATTTCATGGTGCGACATTCTTCAATGAAGGTCACAACTTTGTCAGTTTTATCCATATCTGACGACATAGTTGCCGCCATAAAATGTGCGGGGTAATGCGTTTTCAACCAAGCGGTTTGATAAGACACTAAAGCATAAGCAGCCGAGTGCGATTTATTAAAACCATAACCGGCGAATTTTTCTACCAGATCAAAAATTTTAATTGCCAGATCGCCGTCGATACCTTGTTGTTTTGCGCCCTCTTCGAAAACAGCGCGCTGCTTTGCCATTTCCTCCGGTTTTTTCTTACCCATGGCGCGACGCAACATATCAGCACCACCGAGCGTATAGCCTGCGAGCACCTGTGCGATTTGCATAACTTGTTCTTGATAAACAATAACGCCATAGGTTGGCTCAAGAACCGGTTTTAAACTCATGTGTTGGAATTTTGCATCGGGATAAGCGACTTGTGCGCGGCCGTGTTTACGATTAATAAAATCATCCACCATGCCCGATTCAAGTGGACCTGGACGAAACAGTGCGACCAATGCGATCAGGTCTTCAATATTGTCAGGCTGCAAACGTTTGATGAGATCTTTCATTCCACGTGATTCCAACTGGAATACTGCTGTGGTTTCGGCGCGTTTTAATAATGAATAAGTCTGTGCATCATCTAAAGGAATTGCACTGATATCGAGAGGAGATTCACCATTTTTGAGGCGCGCCTTATCAATCATAATGCGTGCCCAATCGATAATCGTGAGCGTACGCAATCCCAAAAAGTCGAACTTCACCAACCCGGCTTCTTCGACATCACCTTTATCAAATTGTGTTACCAAGCCTCCGCCCGCCTCATCACAGTAAAGCGGCGCAAAATCGGTGAGTTTGGTGGGCGCAATAACCACACCTCCAGCGTGTTTACCTACATTGCGAGTTAAGCCTTCTAACTGTTCCGCCATTTCCCAAATTTCTTGTGCATCACCGTCTTGCGCTAAAAATTCTTTTAATTGCGGCTCATCCTGTAAGGCTTGCTCAAGTGTCATGCCCGGTGTAGGCGGAATCATTTTTGATAATTTATCGGCAAGACCGTAAGATTTTCCTTGCACTCGCGCCACGTCTCGCACAACAGCTTTTGCTGCCATGGTGCCGAAAGTAATGATTTGGCTTACCGCATCGCGGCCATAATTATCTGCAACATAAGAAATGACTTTGTCGCGATTATCCATACAAAAATCGATATCGAAATCCGGCATGGAAACACGCTCCGGATTTAGAAAACGTTCAAAAAGTAAATCGTATTCCAGTGGATCAAGATCCGTAATATCAAGCGAATAAGCAACTAGTGATCCAGCACCTGAACCACGCCCAGGTCCTACTGGAATTTCATGATCTTTTGCCCACTGAATAAAGTCCATTACAATTAAAAAATATCCGGGAAATCCCATTTGAATAATAATATCCAATTCAAATGTCAGACGATCGTCATACACTTTTCGCCGCTGAAGATAATCATTTGCATTTTTATCTAAAATTCTGGCGAGACGTTTCTCCAAACCCTTCTGCGAAACTTGTCTAAAGAATTCTGCTTCAGTTAATCCCTCAGGCACAGGATATTCGGGTAAAAAATATTTACCCATTTGAATCGTGATGTTACATCGTTTGGCAATTTCGATGGTGTTTTCGAGTGCTTCGGGAATATCACTGAATAATTCAGACATTTCTTCAACAGTACGTAAATATTGCTGTTCGCTGTAACGACGCTCACGTCGAGGATCATCCAAAGTACGACCTTCACTAATACAAACACGTGCTTCATGTACTTCAAATTCATTAGCTTTTAAAAAGCGCACATCATTGGTTGCTACTACAGGACAATTCATTTCCATCGCTAATTCAACTGCCGCGTGCAAATGACTTTCATCGTTTTCGCGCCCGGTACGTTGCAACTCCAAATAAAAACGATTGGGAAAATCTTGCATCCAGGTGCGTAATAAATCCCGCGCCTGTTCTTTACGGCCTGATACCAGAGCCACGCCTATATCACCAAACTTTGCGCCTGAGAGTGCGATCACACCTTCGCTAAACTCGCGCATCCATTCACGTTGAATATAGGCGACACCCTGCTGCTGGCCTTGACGCCAAGCGCGCGAAATTAATTCAATAATATTTTTGTAGCCTCGATCGTTCATAGCTAGCAAAGTAATTAAAGTAGGTGCCGTTTCTGAATCTTGCGATAGCAGTAAAAAATCACTGCCTGCGATAGGTTTAATTCCCGCCGACTGAGCAGCTTTATAAAATTTAATTAAACCGTAGAAATTAGTAAGGTCATTTACGGCACAGGCTGGCATTCGATATTCGGCCACGCGTTTCATTAGCGGCTTTATTCGAATAAGACTGTCGCTTAAAGAAAATTCAGTGTGAATACGTAGATGAACAAAATTAGCTATAGACATAATCAAAACAGTCGAATTTGTTCAATTTTATTTCTGACCGGTGCATATGAGCGACGATGAATTGAAGTAACACCCAATTTATCCAGTGCATCCATATGCATTTGTGTTGGATAGCCTTTGTGATCGGCAAATCCATAACCTGGAAATTGTTTATCCATTGCAACCATTTCACGATCACGTGTTACCTTCGCTAAAATAGATGCGGCGCTTATTGCTGCGACACGACTGTCTCCTTTAACCACTGCTTCAGCCGCATATTTCCATTTTGGTAATTTGTTACCATCAACCAATACGTGCTCTGGTTGAATGGATAAACCCTCAACGGCACGCGACATTGCCAGTAAACTAGCTTGCAAAATATTAATTTTATCGATTTCTTCAACTGAAGCTCGCGCGATACACCAAGCCCTTGCTTTTAATTGAATTTCATCAAAGAGTAACTCGCGTTTTTTTTCACTAAGCTTTTTTGAGTCATCCAAACCTTCGATGGGATTTTCAGGATCCAAGATCACAGCAGCAGCTACTACATCGCCAGCCAAAGGGCCGCGCCCTACTTCATCACAACCTGCGAATAGTTGACCTTGATATGTCGAAATAAAAGGTTCCATAATACTCACTGCTTGATAAGTTTGGCGATAGCTTCCGCTGCACGCTCACTCGCATTACGTTTTAAGATACTGTGCATACCATTAAATTCTTGAATTAATTGCGCAGTTTCATCGGGATTTTCAAAATAATGCATAACTGCATTACACAATGAATGCGGAGTGGCTTGATCTTGCAATAATTCAGGGACCAACAATTTCTGTGCGAGCAAATTAGGCAACGAAATAAAAGGAGCTTTCACTAACCAGGATAAAACTTTAAATGTCAGTGGCGACATTTTATAGGCTACAACCATAGGTTTTTTTAATAGCATTGCTTCTAGTGTCACAGTACCTGAGGCAACCAACACAACATCAGCAGCTGTCATACAATCTTGTGAATGCCCATTAAACAAAGTAAATGGGAAATCGACATAATCACTTAATTCAATATGCAGCTGTCTGTAACGGTCAGAATTCGCTGCGGGAATAATAAAATGCAACTGTGGATCTTGCTCCAAACAACAGACTGCCGCACGCATAAACAGACCTGCCATACGTTCAACTTCACTGGAACGACTGCCTGGTAGTAAGGCCACAATACGGCCCGATTCAGGTAAACCCAGAGTTTTTCTTGCGGTAACCTTATCCTGAACAAATGGAATTTCATCTGCTAAATGATGCCCAACAAATTCAACAGGCACTTGGTGTTCTTGGTAGAAACTTGCTTCGAAAGGTAAAAGTGTCAAAATTAAATCTACAGCTTTTTTAACTTTCAATACTCGTTTTTGTCGCCATGCCCAAACTGATGGACTGACATAATGAACCGTTTTAATTCCTGTTTCTTTCAAGGATTCTTCAAGTGACAAGTTGAAATCGGGCGAATCAATTCCAATAAAGACACTGGGAGGGTTTGCAATAAAATGATCTCGCAAAAATTTTCGGATACGAAGTAATTCAAAGATCCGTTTAAGTGGCTCAATGATGCCCATCACAGCCAAACGATCTTGGGGGAAGTAAGAATGGAAACCTTGAGCCAGCATCTTTGGCCCACCAATTCCAGAAAAATTCGCATCGGGGAATAACTTACGAAGTTCTTTCATCAAAGCGGCGCCAAGAATGTCTCCTGAGGCTTCACCCACTACTATCGCGATGTGAATTGATTCAGACATAAGCCTCCAGCAATTTGTTATTTTAACGCACTATTCCGCGACTTGACGTTTCAAGTGATTCAATCAGTAAACTTAACGCGGAACAATCAACCTGCATTTGCTTAAGCTCAATCAAGGCCTCATCTGTGGTAAAACCACGACGATAAATAATTTTGTACGCTTTGGATAAAATGGCCAAATCTTCTTTCGAAAAACCACGGCGGCGTAGTCCTTCAAGATTAATATTTTTTGCTTCAGCAGGATTTCCATTGACCATCATATAAGCAGGCACATCTTTTCCAATTGCAGTTCCCATTCCGGAAAAACTGTGTGCGCCGATTTTGCAAAATTGATGCACCAAAGTAAAGCCACCCAGTATTGCCCAGTCGCCAAGATGAACATGACCAGCAAGAGCTGAATTGTTTACCAATATACAATTATTCCCTATCACACTGTCATGACCAATATGCACATAAGCCATAAGCAAATTATTATCACCAATGGTAGTTTCGTGACGATCTTGAACAGTTCCTCGATGAATAGTCACACCTTCGCGAATAACATTATTATCGCCAATCACCAAGCGTGTAGCTTCACCCTTGTATTTTAAATCGGGAGTGTCTTCACCCAAAGTTGAAAATTGATAAACACGATTGTTTTTGCCCATTTTTGTTGGGCCTTTGATAATGACATGTGAGGCGATAATACTATTATCGCCAATTTCCACACCTTCACCGATAATAGTCCAAGGACCAATTTGAACATTGGCCCCAATTTTTGCACCGGGATGAATAATTGCTTGAGCGTCGATCAAGATAATGTCTCTTAGTATTTTCTATCTGCACAGAGTATGGTTGCTGATGCCGCCAACACACCATCAACTGTTGCTTTGCATTCAAATTTCCAAATACCGCGTTTTTCAGAGACTACTCTCGACTCAAGTTGCAACCTGTCTCCTGGCACAACCTGACGTTTAAAGCGTACATCATCAACACCGGCAAACAAATAAAGCGAACCATCTTGCGGCTTTTTATTCATCGTTTTGAAGCCTAAAATTCCTGAGGCTTGCGCCATGGCTTCAATAATTAATACGCCTGGAAAAACAGCTGTTTGCGGAAAATGACCATTAAAAACATCTTCATTAATCGTAATATTTTTATATGCAATGATGGACTCTCCTTCCACTAACTCAATCACACGATCCACAAGTAGAAAGGGATAACGATGCGGTAAATATTCTTTAATTTCATTAATATCCATCATCTGGAAAAGCCTCAAATAAAAACGCTATTACTATTTTTTATCGTGTTCAAGTTTCTGTATACGATTTGCCAATTCATTCAGTTGACGAAAACGAACAGCATTTTTTCGCCATTCTTTAGTTTCACTCAGTGCGGTACCTGATGAATAAGAGCCTGGTTCAGCGATCGAAGAAGAGACCATACTCATTCCCGTGATATGAACATTGTCAGTAATTTGTATATGTCCAACAATACCGACGGCGCCTGCTATCGTACACTGATTACCTATTACTGTACTGCCTGCAATTGCAGTATGCGCCGCAATTGCAGTATTGCGACCAATTTTTACGTTGTGACCAATTTGCACTAAATTATCAATAATCACACCGTCTTCTATTACTGTATCTTCCAATGCACCTCGATCAATACAAGTATTTGCTCCAATTTCCACAGAGTTGCCAATAATAACCCGACCAAGCTGATGAATCTTTATCCACCCATTTTTTGTCGGAGCAAAACCAAAACCGTCGGCACCTATAACACTGCCACTGTGGAACAAACACTGTGATCCTATTTTAATGTGATGATACACAGTAACGTTGGATCTCAATTCGGTCTCTCTGCCAATTTCGGTTAAATCACCAATGCAACAACCCGCGCCAATGACTACATCATCCGCTATGATTACTCCGTTTCCTATTACGGCATTAGGCCCGATTGAAATATTGCGACCCATTACAACTGAATTGCCAATAACCGCAGTAGGATGTACTCCTTTAACAGATACTATCCCTGGTTTGAAAAGGCTAGTCAGTTTTGCATATGCCTCATAGGGTTTTTCAACAACAATTTTATTCCCTGTAAATTCTTCAACTAACGCAAAATTGATTAACACAGCGCCAGCATTAGTTGTTGAAAGATATTTTTTGTAGGTGGGATTTGCTAAAAAACTGAGATCCTGATTGCCAGCCATTTGCAAACTTGCAATGCCATTAATTTCATGATCACTATTTCCATACAGCTCAGCACCCAAGTGCTGAGCAATTTCTCTTAGTGTAAAAGAAGGCATGAAAAAGTATCGAGCAGATTATTTTGCTTTGTTCAAAGCGGCGGTCAACTTGGCTGTATAGTCACTTTCCGGTTTTGCAATTATGACTGCATTACTATCAACTACCATAGTGATGCCTTCGGCCTGAACAATTTCTTTAATCGCCGCTTCCAACTTGGGAGACATTTCTTGCATCACCTGCTGCATAACTTCCTGTTGCGCTGCCTGAAATTTTTTCCCCTGAAATTGATAATCTTGACCTAAACTTTGCATTTTCTTTTCATTGTCAGCTTTCTTTTCAGCAGACCAGGTTGCCCCATCTTTTTGAAAACTCGCCTGCATAGCTTTTATATCCGCAGTAATTCCGTCTAACTTGGCTTTGGTTTCAACAAAATCCGGCTTCTTTTGCAACAATGCAAATTTTGCTTTAGCCGCTTCAGTACCAAAAACCGCTGCCTGCGGATTAATACTGACAACTTTACTTTGCGCAAAAACAGCAGATGACAAAGCTACCAGACTAATAACCACCAACATTTTTTTTATCGCTAACACAATAGATTCCTCGCAAAGATAATAATAATTTTTGAAATTAGAAAGTTTGACCCATAGTAAACTGGAAGTTCTCTGTTCGATCATAACGCGATTCATTTAACGGCTTGGCTATACTAAACGTCATAGGCCCGAAACCCGATATCCATGTTAATCCAACGCCTATCGAAGCGCGCATATTATCCATACTTACGTTGTAACAATTCAATTGATATTTTCCACAATCAGTATCAAATACGTTGCCCGCATCAAAGAACAGTGCTGATTGAAACGAACGCTGATCCTTAATAAATGGAAGCGGGAACAATATTTCTGCACCACCCTGGATCAAGACGTTACCCCCAAATGCTCCGCGATTACGACCAATATCTACAGAACCCGACTGATAAAGCAGTTGGTCTTCATTACAATTTATCTGATATTGACTTTGACACAATATATAAGCGTTCCCGCCAGTTTCAGTAGATTGCATAATCCCGTCTGCATTCAAATCATCCCATACCAACGGAACTCCGGACTGACCATACACATTAGACAAAACAGTAGGTGATCCAGGAGGAGTACCCAATGGTCCCAGTGTATTCCTTTCATATCCACGAATCGATCCCAGTCCTCCCGCATAATAATGTTCGAAGAATGGTAACTCATCCAATCCACCATAGGCTCCTGCGTAACCTATATCTGTACGAAGCTTTAAGGTCAATCCGTAACCCAAAGGAAGATATTTTTGAGCATTATAATTGATTTTATAATAGGTTAAGTCTCCCCCGGGCAATGACATATCAGCAGATAGCCTTTGCACGGCGCCACGATCAGGGAGAATGCCTTTATTCAGAGTAGATCTAACCCAATTTAGTCCCAGTTGAATATCATTGAAGATATCGCCGTGACGGTCTAAAAATCCTGGATCTGCATACATAGACTCATTGATTGCAGTTGTATTTATGGTACCTAGAGGAAAATCGACGCCATTATTTATCCTGTCCTCTATTTCATTAAACTGATCAATGGTCACTGCACCGACTCTATTGTCCCAAAAAGGAGATCGTATAATTTCCTGAGAGGAATATGCGGTTGGTTTAACTTTCAGGTTTCTCAAGCCTATATCGAAACCTATTCGCTCTATATCGGAAATCGGATAACCAAAATCCATTTTAGCGCCATAAGTATCTGTACTATATGGCGTCACAGAGCCAAAATTACTGTAGTCACTTTGCGTGTAATACAAACTCACCCCACGACTTATCCCGTCAGCAGTAAAATAGGGGTCGTTATAGTTAAAGCTATAAGCAGTTTGAACCCGGTTCTGACTAAAACTAAACCCTACTTGTTTGCCTGTTCCAAACCAATTGGATTGTTGAATATTGGCGGAATACATTAGTCCGTAAGATTGACCATATCCAATTTGCAGCCCCATACTACCTGATGGCTGCTCTTCGACTGTATATTCAACGTCAATTTGATCTGAAGTGCCCGGTACTTCCTTATTTTCCACTTTGACTTCTTTGAAATAACCCAAACGCTCCAATCGCACTTTGGACATTTCTATTTGAGCTGAATTCGCAGAACCACCTTCCATCTGACGCATTTCACGGCGCACAACCTCATCCAACGTTTTAGTATTTCCGCGGAAATTAATTCGATTTACGTAAACGCGCTTACCCGGATTTACTAAAAATGTCACTTTTACGGTTTTATTTTCTTCATTTTTTTCTGTTATGCCTTCCACTTTCGCAAATGTGTACCCTTGATTTCCCAGTACCTTGGTTATAGTTTCTTCTGAAGTGGTCATTAAAATCTGCGAGAAAACCTGATCTTTACGAGTCAATAGTAAACTTCGAATAATTTTTTCTTCCAGTATTGGATCACCCGCCACATCCACATCACTAACTGTATAACGATCGCCTTCTGTCACATTAATAGTAACAAATATTTTTGCCTTATCAGGACTCAAGGAAATTTGAGATGAATCCACTTTGAAGTTTAAATACCCTCTATCAAGATAATAGGATTCCAGGGTTTCCAAATCTCCTTTAAGTTTTTCTTTATTGTATTTGTCGTTCCCACTTATCCAAGACCAAAAACTTGATGACTTCAACTCAAACAACTCCACCAAGTCCTGATCTTTAAAAATCTTGTTGCCAACAATGTTAATTTGTTTGATGCGTGAAGGGCTACCTTCAGTAATATTCACCGTGACTTCTACCTGATTTCTAGGTAAGTCTTTTATTTTTACTGATACGCTGGCTCCATAACGGCCTTGGTTAACGTATTCACGTTGCAATGACTGAGAAATACCTTCCAGCGTGGCGCGCTTAAAAATTTGTCCTTCTGACAGGTTATTTTCTTTCAAGCTATCCATTAAATTTTCTGTTTTGATGGCTTTGTTGCCTTTCAATACAATTTTGTTAATCGCCGGGCGTTCTTTTATTGATAAGACCAACACGTCACCATCACGTTTGATCGCAACATCGGCAAAAAATCCTACTTTAAATAATTCACGCGTGGCATTTTGAATATCATCTTGCGCTACAGTGTCACCAACACGAATAGGCAATGCACTGAAAACAGTTCCCGCCGATACGCGTTGAAGACCTTCGACACGAATGTCGCTGACTTTAAAAGTTTGCGCATAAACAGAAACGGATAGGCACACCAGAATTACACTACAAAAAAATCGAATTAACGCTTGCATCATATTTATGTTTTCTATTAAACGAAAATTTACACGTTTTTAGCAAAACGGCATGGTTTACAACTAGAGTCTGGCGACGTCGTTGTACAAAGCAAAAAGACTCAAACTGATAATCAGCACGAAGCCGACTTGAAATCCCCAGTTCTGAACTTTGTCGGACACTGGTTTTCCACGAATTACTTCAATCAAGCAATAAAATAAATGTCCACCATCCAAAACAGGTATAGGTAGAAGATTAAAAATCGCTAGCGAAATACTGATCATCACCAAAAAGTAAGTGAAGCTCTCTATACCACCCTTTGCCGAAGAGCCCGCCACCTTAGCAATGGTTACCGGTCCACTCAAGTTCTTAGTGGAAATTTCTCCAACAATTAACTTCTTGATTGACAAAAGTATAAAAGCCGATGTGTCCCAGGTTTTATCAACTGCCCGTACAAAAGCACTTATTAGCGTGTGATCAACATGACGAAACCTTGATTCTTCAATAGGTTGAGCCAGGTTGCCCATTCCTATCTTACCGATTGGTTGGCCCGATTCCATAACAACTAAAGGTGTTACAACAAGCTCTATCATGTGACCAGAACGTTCAACTTGAACGTTGATAGATTTATCAGGATGACTTTGGATGACCTTTATCCAGTCGCTAAAATCCGATATTTTCTTTTGATCTGCGAGGAGAATTTTGTCCCCAGTTTGAAAACCGGCCTTTTCTGCAGGTGAATCTTTAGTAATTTCACCGACTACTGGCGCAATGGGTAGATAGAGCTCAATACCAAAACCTTTAATAGGATCAGGCTCGGCTTCATTTTTAAGCCAATCTTTCAATTGACCTTTCAAATGATAAACATAGGTAGAGTCAGGATAAGCAACACTGATATCTATAGGACCTGTCTCTCCCAAGCGACCAGCCAGCGTACGACCCAAAGCGCCCCACGTAGGAGTTGGCGTTCCATCAACAGCAAGAATTTCCTGACCAGGCTCCAAATCCAGCTGTGCTGCCACCGATCCCGGTAAAACTTTACCTATAGTCGGGATTAAATCTCGCTCACCACCCAGCAATAACGCCCACAACAAGACAATTGCCAAAATAAAGTTGGCAGCAGGCCCAGCCGCCACAATCGCCATGCGCTTCCAAACAGATTGATGATTGAACGCCATATGGCGCTCATCAGCGGGGACCTCGCCCTCACGCTCATCCAGCATTTTGACAAAGCCACCTAGCGGCAATGCTGCCAAAGTATATTCAGTGCCTTTTTTATCCGTTCTTGACCAAAGGACTTGGCCGAAACCAATCGAAAAACGAATCACTTTGACTCCGCAGCGCCGAGCCACATAAAAGTGACCAAACTCATGCACTGCGACCAAAATGATTAATGCCACCAGAAATGACACTATTGTTTGCAGTAATTCCACGCTTAACTCCTGCCTGATGACTGTTTGATCAGCTGCTCTGCCATACAGCGAGCTTCCTGATCGGCGGCTTGGACATGAGATAAATCTGAGGGTTCAGTTACTGATAGATTATCCATAACATCAGCAATGACCGATGCAATTTTTGTGAATCCTAAACGACGACTCAAAAATGCTTCGACAGCCACTTCGTTGGCAGCGTTTAAGATTGCGGGGGCAGTTCCCCCGGTTTTTGCTGCAGCTTCTGCTAATGCCAAACAGGGAAAACGCTCATAATCAGGAGCAGAAAAATCCAGTCGCGCTGTAGTCAACAAGTCCAGACTCGTCACCCCCGATTCAATGCGCTCAGGCCAAGCCAATGCATGTGCTATAGGCGTTCGCATATCAGGATTACCCATCTGCGCCAATACTGATCCGTCGATATATTCCACCATGGAATGAATAACACTTTGTGGGTGAATGACGACTTGAATCTGTTCGGGTTTGACATTAAACAGCCAGCAAGCTTCTATTAATTCCAAACCTTTATTCAACATAGTCGCCGAGTCTACCGAGATTTTTTTGCCCATACTCCAATTCGGATGAGCGCAAGCTTGCTCTGGCGAAACCTGAATCAAATCAGCCAAAGGGGTATTTCGAAAAGGGCCACCAGATGCGGTTAAGAGTATTTTTTTTACCCCCAATTTTTTAACATCTATATGAGGGGTATTGGGCAAACACTGAAAAATTGCATTGTGTTCACTGTCTATGGGTAAGAGGATTGCATTATGTTCTGTGACCGCACGAGTAAATATTCCACCCGCCATCACCAATGATTCTTTATTTGCTAGTAGTACTTTTTTACCTGACTTAACCGCGGCCAGCGTGGGCAACAAACCAGCCGCTCCTACGATTGCGGCCATCACCAAATCGACTTCAGACGCTTCCGATACCTGGGAAAGTGCAGCCATTCCAGTCAAAACTTGTGTTGGGCATTGATGCTTATGCAGCTCTGCTTCCAAATCCAACGCGTGCGCAGAGTCAACCAAGACTGCGTAACGAGGCTGATGCTCCAAACATTGCAACGCCAAAAGTTGCCATCTTTTGTCTGCTGTTAGCGCAAAAACCTGATAACGATCTTTATGTCGTGACAATACATCGAGAGTGCTGACGCCAATGGAGCCTGTTGCTCCCAATACGGTAATTTGCTGACGGTTGGACATAGTTACCCTGAAGCGCCTGAGGTACCAAACAAGCCAGTCACAAGAAGTGCCAAGGCAAATACTGGCGCACCCGCTGTAATGCCATCCACTCGATCAAGAATGCCTCCATGGCCTGGTAAGATAGTGCCGCTATCTTTAACGCCAGCATGACGCTTAACCATGGACTCAAACAGATCACCTAAAACCGATATCAAGCTAGTTGGGACGAGAACTGCCAATACCATTCCCATGGGTTGATGCAAAGAGAAAGTCAGTATCAGCGCCAGAACAATATTCGCGATTAGACCACCTGCAAATCCTTCCCATGTTTTACCTGGGCTCACCGCCAGAGCAAGCTTGTGTTTACCAAATCGACGTCCGGCAAAATAGCCACCTGTATCGGCAACTGCCACCACTAAAAACAATAAAATAACCAACCAATGTCCATTAGCTTGCTGACGCACATAAACCAAAGCAACCCAGGTTAGCGTCAACACCACTAATCCCATCAGCAGACGAATAATCCTATGCCCCCATAAAATGGCGCTTGACGGATAACCCTGAACCAACAACAAAGCTATAGCCCAAAAACTGCAACCAAAAACCAACAGTTTTTGTACAGCACCTAGATTTAATTCTGGTGTGGCTTCACCAGAAAATCCTATGAAATAAGAGGCCAGTAGCAGACACAACGCCATCAACAAACAATAACCTATTCGCCATGCGAAATGATTTACGCTGGATAAACTTGTCCACTCCCAAGCACCAATCAATACTACAGATGCCATAAAAAATGCAAAGTAACCTGCCGGCAACAAAAACAAAGCAGCTAAAAATATGGCTGTGATTATCAGCGCTGTAATAACGCGTTGCTTAAGCATGTTCACCCGCCTCTATTTGATCACCGGTCATTCCAAAACGACGCTGGCGCTGATGAAAGTTATCAGCTGCTTTTTTTAATTCTTCACCATCGAAATCCGGCCAGAGTTTTTCGCTGAAATATAATTCCGCGTAAGCTGCTTGCCAAAGCAAAAAATTGGAGATACGACATTCACCACCAGTTCGAATTAATAAATCCAGTGGAGGGAGATCAGACATTGCAATATTCTGATCCAATAAATCTTCAGTAATTTCTTCTACTTTTAATTCATTCGCCATCACTTTTTCTGCAAGTGTTTTTGCAGATTGAGCTATATCCCAGCGACCACCATAATCAGCAGCAATTACCAAAGTGGTTAAACCACCTTCGGTTAATTTTTCTGCATCGCCTATAGCTTTTTGAATTGCGGGGCTAAATCGTTCGCGATTACCAATTACACGCAAAGCCACATTTTTTTTCTTTAGAGCTTTGGCTTCATTTTTTAGATACAACAAAAACAGTGACATTAGCGCCTCCACCTCTTTTGGAGGACGACGCCAATTTTCACTGCTAAAAGCAAAGACCGTTAGAACTTGAATATTCAATTCCTGACAGGCTGACATTACATCGCGAATGCGCTCAACGCCAACTTTATGCCCGGATACGCCTGGCATGCCACGTTGTTTCGCCCAGCGATTGTTGCCATCCATAATAATCGCCACGTGACGAAGAGACTGTTCCGTCACGCTTATACTGCCATCAGATCCGCTTCTTTGGCGGCCAGTGCTTTATCGACTTCCGCGATATATTTGTCAGTAATTTTTTGAATTTCATCCTGACCTTTACGATCATCGTCTTCACCGATTGCTTTATCTTTTAATAACGCTTTTATATCGGCCAATACATCACGACGAACATTACGAACTGCTACGCGAGTATTTTCAGCTTCTGCTTTAGCTTGCTTGATAAATACTTTACGTGTTTCTTCTGTCAACATCGGTAGAGGGATACGAATTAATCCATTATTAGTTGAAGGATTTAATCCCAAAGAAGATTTCATAATAGCCTTTTCGATTTCACCGACTAGATTACGCTCCCAAGGATTAATCGATAAAGTACGCGCATCTTCAATATTAATATTGGCGACCTGACTCAACGGAGTCTCAGTACCGTAATAATTAACTGTTATGCCGTCCAACAAACTTGGATGCGCACGCCCAGTACGAATTTTATTGAAATTATTTGCCAAAGCGTCAATAGCTTTTGCCATGCGGGATTCTGCATCTTTTTTAATATCACTAATCATTGGTTTTTATCCTCTTCAATCAAAGTACCTTCGTTGCTGCCAACAACGATATTTAATAAAGCGCCGGTTTTATTCATTTGAAAAACCCGGACAGGCATATCGTGCTCACGACATAAACAAATAGCAGTCAAATCCATAACGCCTAATTTTTTATCCAAAACTTCATCATAAGAAAGACGATCATATTTAGTGGCATGCGGATCTTTTTTAGGATCCGCTGAGTAAACACCATCGACTTTTGTGGCTTTCAATACTATGTCTGCATTGACTTCAATTCCACGTAAACAAGCAGCAGAATCAGTGGTAAAGAAAGGATTGCCTGTACCCGCAGCAAAAATCACAACTTCACCCATACCTAAAAAGCGAACAGCACGACGACGATCATAATGCTCGACTATCCCACTCATAGGAATCGCAGACATGACACGAGACGAAATATTGGAACGTTCCAGCGCATCCCTCATAGCCAAGGCATTCATCACTGTGGCCAGCATTCCCATATGATCACCGGTGACTCTGTCCAAGCCGGCCGCGCTAAGTTGGGCCCCTCTAAAAAGATTTCCACCACCAATCACCAAACCAACCTGAACACCTATTCCAACTAATTGGCCAATTTCAAGGGCCATCTTATCAAGAACTTTGGGGTCAATTCCAAAGCCTTCAGTCCCCATCAACTCCTCACCGCTAAGCTTCAACAAAATACGCTTGTACTTTTTATCTCTCGGATTAGACATAACCATTCTCCAAACAGGGTTGAGGTGACTCAAAAAAATCGCGGCAGTGTAACAGAAAAACCACTCTACAGGATGCGGATTCTATCCAGTTTAATTCACCCTGTAGCATGCAATCGATGAGTAAAACTCAGGCTAACGAAATCACCATCACCAAAAACAAAAAAACCCGCATTTTTCAATGCGGGTTTCTAAACATCAAAACAACAAATTATGATTTGCTGGCAGCAACCTGAGCAGCAACTTCAGCAGCAAAATCCACCACTGCTTTTTCGATACCTTCGCCTACCTCCAAACGCACAAAGCTTTTCACTGTAGCACCCGCTGCTTTAGCGAATTGAGCAACAGTTTGCTCTGGATTTTTGACGAATGGCTGATCAACCAAGCTGGCTTCTTTCAAAAACTTGTTGATACGACCAACAATCATCTTCTCAACAATTTCTGCTGGTTTGCCGGCCATATCAGGTTGTGCACGGATGATTTCTTTTTCCTTCTCTACAGTTGCCGCTGGCATTTGATCCGAGCTGACAACCGTTGGGTTAACAGCTGCAACATGCATAGCAATATCTTTTGCCACTTCTTCGTTGCCACCGTCCAATTGCACCAATACCGCAATGCGATTATTCAAATGGACATAACCACCATTCACGCCACCTTCGACCAGGCTAATACGACGAACACTGATTTTCTCACCAATTTTTTGAACCAAAGCTTCACGAGCAGATTCCAATTCACCCACCATCAAAGCAGCAACATCGGTTTGTTTGGTTTCAAACGCTTTATCAAGAACACTGTTCACAAAAGCTAAAAAGCCTGCATCACGTGCAACGAAGTCAGTCTCTGAATTAACTTCAACTGCTACAGCGTAGCTGTTATCGGCAGCTACTTTTACTGACACAACGCCATCAGCCGCAGTACGACCTTCTTTTTTAGCGGCCTTTAAGCCTGACAGCTTACGCAGGTTTTCAATCGCTAATTCAACATCGCCACCAGCTTCTGCCAAGGCTTTTTTACATTCCATCATGCCCAAACCAGTACGGTCGCGCAGTTCTTTTACTAATACAGCTGACATGGTTTTTTCCTCACATAAAAATTAATTTGAAAAAAGGGGGCTAGGCCCCCTTTTCAGATCAAACTATGGTTCGATCCAGATTACTCAGCAGCAGCTTCAGGTTCCGCAGCTACATATTCATCTTTATTAGGTACACCAGAAGTAGACTTGGCGCCTTCCAAACAAGCATCAGCAATCGCAGTTACGTAAAGCTTGATCGCACGAATAGCATCGTCGTTACCCGGGATAACGTAATCAACACCTTCAGGATTGCTATTTGAATCTACAATTCCGATAACCGGAATGCCTAGCTTGTTAGCTTCTTGAATGGCGATACGCTCGTTATCAACATCGATTACAAACATTGCATCAGGTAAACCACCCATGTGTTTAATACCACCGATAGAACGCTCGAGTTTTTCCATATCGCGAGTACGCATCAAAGCTTCTTTCTTGGTCAATTTTGCAAAAGTACCATCTTGACTCTGACTAGTCAGATCGCTCAAACGACGAATTGACGCACGAATGGTTTTGTAGTTAGTCAACATTCCACCCAGCCAGCGGCTGCTTACGAAAGGTTGACCGGCACGCAAAGCCTGCTCTTCAATAGTTTTTTGTGCGGCGCGTTTGGTGCCTACAAAGAGAATTTTTTTCTTTTGAGATGCCATTTGCTGAACCACAGCCAAAGCCTGGTTGAACGCAGGGACAGTATGCTCAAGATTAATAATATGGATTTTGTTCCGAGCACCGAAGATGTATTTGCCCATCTTGGGGTTCCAGTAACGGGTTTGGTGACCAAAGTGGACACCGGCTGACAGCATTTCACGCATGCTAACTTGTGGCATTTTTACATTCCTAATCAATGGGTTAAGCCTCCATACACCCCGCTAACCAACCAGCATGTTTGCTAAGCAAACATTAGGCACCCCGGTTTTGCGTGTCGATGTATGTGCGACGTTTAAAGTTAAAGTTTATCTCTTCTTTCGAAACTGCCTGAGCAAGCCTCTAAAAAGAGGGCGGCTTTATACCATAAAACCACTAACACAAACCAGCACAAAACACCTTTCTTTTACTCACCTACATCTACCAGATGATGCTTCTATGTAAAAATGAAAACGCTATCATTTTTTTAAGCTTTGCAAATGCGATATTAATTATGATAAATCTCTTAAAAAAGCGGCATAAAATGGAACTAGTTAGCAATTTCAGCAAATTATGATTGCGCTACCAAAAACCTTTCTTTACACTGCAAACACATCAACCTGTTACACAAGGAGTAAAAAGCATGGCACAGACCCTACCGAACTCATCCGCTTTCTTTAGAGGACAACTCGATGCAATCAACGGAGTTAGGCCTCCCCGACAACCTTCTGCGAGCGCAGCTTATAACGACCATCTCTACTATCGTGGTTACATGCAACAAATTAAAAAAATGCAGCAATCTAATGAATTAAGATTTGCAGCACTGTCCTGATTATTCGTGTACTTTAGATGCATTGTTTGCTGGAACAGATATCCAGTTAACTTGTATACTAGCCAACAAACCTTGAACCTTCGTTGTCATCATTTGAAACAACAACTGGACTTTTAAGGTATTGGTTACTGTATAGAGTTGATTCATGCATAGAGGTGTTCATGAAAGAAACATGGCGTTGGTTTGGTCCAAAAGATCCCATTAATTTGCAACATATCAAACAAGCTGGCGCAACCGGTATTGTGACGTCTTTACATCACATTAAAACAGGTGATGTCTGGCCGATGACAGATATCGTTGAACGTAAAAAAATGATTGAAGATCAAGGTCTGGAATGGGCAGTGATTGAAAGTATTCCGCTGCATAACGACATCAAAACTCGTACTGGAAATTTTCAACAGTTGATTGAAAACTATAAACAATCCTTACGCAATATTGCTGCGGCAGGTGTTTATGATGTGTGTTACAACTTCATGCCGGTTGTCGATTGGACTCGAACTAACCTCAGTTATACTCTCCCCAATCATGCGCAAGCACTTCGTTTTGAAATGAGTGATTTCGCTGCTTATGATGTTTACATTTTACAACGTCCTGATTCAGACAAATCTTATAGTCCCGAGGTATTGGCAAAAGCCAAAACTCGTTTGGATGCAATGACTGCAGAAGAAAAAATATTACTGGAAAAAAATATTATTGCGGGGCTGCCAGGTGGCGAAGGCTCTTATGATCGGGTTGGTATTCGTGCTGCCATTGATCAATTTATTAAGATGGGTGATGTGGGAATGCGCGCAAATTTATTTGCATTTTTGCGCGAAATTATTCCGGTCGCTGAAGAAGTCGGTGTGCGCATGGCTATTCACCCCGACGATCCACCTTTTTCATTATTCGGATTACCTCGCGTAGTGTCCACTGCTGATGACGCACGCGCACTATTAAATGCAGCACCAAGTCCTGCCAATGGGTTGACCCTTTGTGCCGGCTCCTATGGTGCGCGATGCGATAATGATTTGGTTGCTATGGCGCGTGAATTTGGCGATCGAATTTATTTTGTTCACTTGCGAAACATTAAACGTGAAGATGATGGATCTTTCTATGAATCTGATCATCTGGACGGCGATAACGATATGGTGGGGCTAATCGATGCGTTATTGGAAGAAGAAGAGCGTCGACAAAAAGCCGGCACGAAATTACCAGCCATTGCCATGCGCCCGGATCACGGTCACTTAATGGGCGAAGATTTAGGAAAAATTGGTATGAATCCTGGTTATTCTTTTACTGGCCGCATGAAGGGCCTCGCAGAATTACGTGGTGTCATCCATACATTAACCAGTTTGCGCCAACGCGGTTTACGGGTCTGATGTCAGAACAATTTTTTTCTCCTGCCAAACGAGTTGCATTGACGGGTGCAAGGGTTTTTACAGGAGAAGAATTTCTCAATAAGTACAGTGTCATTATTAATAACGACAAAATTGAATCTGTTATCTCGCATGATCAATTGACTAATGATATTGTTCAAATTGATTTAAACGGAGGAGTGCTCGCACCGGGTTTTATTGATTTGCAAGTCAATGGCGGCGGCGGCGAATTTTTTACACAAAACCCATGTCTATCTGCAATACAAACCATGCTCGATGCACACAGAAGTAAAAGTACAACGTCATTGATACCAACGTTAATAAGCACCACTGATCAAACACTCAACGAAGGAATCAACACAGTTATTGCTGCGCAAAATGCAGAATTTAAAGGTGTGCTGGGCGTGCATATCGAAGGACCTTTTTTTGCGAAATCCAAACGCGGTGCACATGCAGAACAATACATTCGCAAAATAAATACAAGGGATGTCAATTGGTTGAATTCAATCGCACAAAATACTCATCTCAAAATAATATTAACGCTTGCTCCGGAAGAATTACCACTCGAAACAATTCGTCAGCTGAGCTTATCAGGGATTCAGGTATTTGCAGGTCACACAGATGCGAGTTACGAACAAATTCAGACTGCGATAAATGAAGGTCTATCAGGATTTACACATTTATATAACGCCATGCGACCCATCACTGCAAGAGATCCTGGTGTTGTAGGTGCAGCACTGGAAAATCAACAGACCTGGTGTGGAATTATTATTGACGGACATCATGTTCACCCCGCATCTGCTCGTCTGGCTTACACTAACAAACCTGAAAAAGTATTCCTCGTTAGCGATGCTATGGCTACCGTTGGAAGTGAACGCAAATCATTTTTACTCTACGATGAAAATATCAAAGAAACTGAATCAAGTCTGACCCCATCCCTCGTTAACATGGAAGGAAAGCTTGCTGGAAGTGCCATAGGACTGATCGATGCGGTTAAGCTCAACAATCAATGGGTAGGCGTTGATCTTGCCGAAAGCTTGCGTATGGCATCGCTCTACCCTGCCCGCTGTCTTAACCTCGACAATCAACTTGGCCAAATCAAATCAGGTTTTCGTGCAGATTTAGTTCATTTCACTGACGATTTTCAGGTGATTTCAACCTGGGTCGCCGGGGATTGGAAGACTCACTGAACACAGATTAAAGAAGAGTGAAATCGTTTTTCCGACGAAGATCGTTTAGAATGCTCAATCTTTTTTGACCTTTTTGAGACAGTATTCAATGTCTGTAACTATCAAAACACCTGATGAAATTGAAAAAATGCGCGTCGCGGGCCGTATGGCTGCGGAAGTATTGGAAATGATTGGCCAATTTGTTCAGCCGGGAGTCACTACAGCCGAGCTGGATAAAATTTGTCATGACCATATAGTCAATGTGCAGAAAGCTATTCCTGCCTGCTTGGGTTATGGTGGTGGCGGTGGCCGTATACCTTTCCCAAAATCCATTTGTACTTCAGTTAATCAAGTAGTTTGTCACGGAATACCGTCTGAGAAAAAAGTTTTAAAGAACGGTGACATAGTCAATATTGATGTGACAGTTATTTATCAGGGATACCACGGCGACACCAGTGCCATGTATTTTGTTGGCACCCCGGCAGCTCACGCAGAAAGATTAGTTAAGATCACTCAAGAATGTATGTATAAAGCCATCGCTCTGGTCAAGCCAGGTTGTCGCTTGGGCGATATAGGCCATGTCATTCAACAACATGCAGAAGGAAGTTATTACTCTGTTGTACGCGAATATTGCGGCCATGGTATTGGCAGAGTATTTCATGAAGACCCACAGGTTTTACATTACGGTCGTGCTGGCACAGGCATGGAATTAAAGGAAGGGATGTGTTTCACCATAGAGCCTATGATCAACGCAGGTAAACCAGACACCAAGTCAAAAAGTGATGGTTGGACGGTTGAAACCAAAGATGGCCGATTGTCTGCGCAATGGGAACATACGATTGCTGTGACTAAAGATGGTTTCGAAGTATTAACTGCACGCAGTGGTGAAAATTTTTCTTCTTGAGACCGAATGGGTATGTTGCATTACAATCTTCCGTATTTTGAACGCCCGCTGTTTTTTTTCGATCAAAGTCGATTCCGTAAAGCGCTCGAACAACAACCCATCATCACAGTTTTCAAAGACGCTTTAAATGCTGGCAATGTGCAATTCAATCGCCGATTTATTGAAGGTGAGGATATTCGCTCACTCATTTACGAGCGCGCTCTTTTTATTGACTGCATTTTGCACCACGCGTGGTTTCAATTTGAATGGACCGATAGTATCAGCCTTGAAGCGGTTGGCGGTTATGGTCGCGGTGAACTGCACCCTTGTTCTGATATTGACTTATTAATCCTGCATCGACCTCAAGTATTTGAAGAGTGCAAAGACAATATCGAAAAATTCTTAACCTTTCTTTGGGATATAGGTTTAGAGATTGGCAGCAGTGTGCGTACAGTCGAACAAACGGTTGACATTGCAAAATCCGATATTACGGTTGCTACCAATTTATTCGAATCACGAAATTTAGTGGGTGATCAATCACTGCGCTATGAATTATTACAAGCCATAACGCCCGATAAAATTTGGTCGGCTGAAGATTTTTTTAGCGCAAAATATGACGAGCAACAAGACAGACACAAAAAATATAACGACACAGAGTATAATCTTGAACCCAATATCAAAAATGCCCCTGGTGGTCTGCGAGACATTCAAACGATTAGTTGGGTTACCAAACGCTACTTCGGTGTTAAAACCTTAAAGCAACTAGAAGGTAAAGGATTTTTTACCGACGAAGAATTATCACTACTTAATTCAGGTGAAGAATATTTATGGCGTGTGCGCTATGCATTGCATATGGTTGCCAAGCGTCCTGAAGAAAGACTGTTATTCGATTTTCAGCGCGACATAGCCACTTTATTTGGTTACAGCGACAACCATGAAGGTTTAGCGGTTGAACAATTTATGCATCGTTACTATCGTACGGTATTGGCATTGCGAGAACTGAATGATGTAGTCCTGCAATTTTTATCTGAAGCCATATTACAACGAGGAAAAAATAAATCTGCTGTATCAATCAACGAACGATTTCAATTACGAGATGATTTCATCGAAGCAGCTCACACTTATATATTTGAAGAAAACCCTTCCGCATTGCTTGAAATGTTTGTTCTCATGGCCCAAAACCCAAGTATAAAGGGTGTGCGCGCCTCCACCATTCGCTGGATTCGTGAAAGCCGTCATTTAATTGATGAAACCTATCGCAATAATCCAAAAAACATACAACTATTTTTAAAACTGCTGCAACAAAAAGGAAATGTTGTAGAGCAGCTTAGACGCATGTCACGCTATGGCATTTTGGGATTGTATTTACCCGAATTTGGCTTAGTCACCGGACAAATGCAACACGATTTATTCCACATTTATACCGTTGATGCCCATACATTAAAAGTCATGCAAAACATGGGGAATTTTCTATTACCATCTGCAAAAGAAGACTTTCCTGTCGCCGCTCACGTTGTCAAACGATTACCAAAGTTTGAATTACTTTACATTGCTGGCTTGTATCACGACATAGGTAAAGGACGGGGTGGCGACCACTCAACCTTAGGCGCCGTAGATGCCGAAGAATTTTGTAAGCGTCACAATATATCCCCTCGCGAAACACGATTGGTTTGCTGGTTGGTTGAGAAACATTTATTAATGTCAGCTGTTGCGCAGAAGCAAGATATATCTGATCCTGAAATCATACTGCAATTTGCCAACAAAGTTGGCGATCACTTGCACCTGGATTATTTATATTGCTTAACAGTAGCTGACATTAACGGTACCAATAATCAATTGTGGAATCCCTGGCGCGCCAGTTTATTGCGACAATTATATTTGGATACACGTAGAGCTTTACGCAGAGGACTGGAAAACAATATAGACAAACAAGATTTGATTGAAGAAACACAGCAAGCTGCAATACGTAAACTAGCACGCAAAGGAATGACGCAAGAAGAAGTCATCCGAATCTGGGGGGATATGGGTGAAGACTACTTTTTGCGAGAAAACTTTACCGATATTGCCTGGCATACACAGGCGATTGCCGCTCGGAAAGATGATAAACCACTAGTCCTTATCAAAAAAACCAGCAGTAAAGAGCTGGCAGGTGCGACGCAAATTTTTATTTACAGCAAAACCCAAAAGAATGCATTTGTTGCAGCCTCTACCGTACTAAGTCAATTAAATTTAAACATTCAAGATGCGAAAATCTACAGCTCCAAATCTGGCTACACTATAGATACCTTTTTTGTGCTGGATGAAAACGGTGAACCTTTAGCAAACAATCCCACACAGCGAAAAGAAATTCAGCAAGCGCTTGAAGAAGAATTATCTCTGGTTGATAACTATAGGGAAGTGATTGGTCGCCGCACACCTCGTCGACTCAAGTATTTTGCTTCACCGACTCGCACCAGCATGTACACAGACACTATTCGCAATTGCAGTGTATTGGAAGTCGTCAGCCCCGATAGACCCGGATTATTGGCCTGCATTGGCCGAATATTTATAAACGAAGATATTCAATTATTAAATGCAAAAATTGCGACCTTAGGTGAGCGAGTAGAAGATATATTTTTTATTGCAACTGCCGATGGCCATCCCATTTCCGATCCAGAGTTTGCCGAACATTTACAACGCGAAATCTGCGAAGAACTAGATAAACGCGTCGATAAAATTTAACGAAAATATTTAACAAGAGTTGTTATGAATCCTGATCTAAGGCTTTTACATCCCTACCCTTTTGAAAAATTGGCAGCACTAAAAGCCAGTGCAACACCACCTGCACACTTAAAAGATATAATGCTGTCGATTGGTGAACCCAAACACCAACCCCCCGCGTTAGTATTGGAAACATTGGTTAACAATCTGGATAAGTTATCCAATTATCCAACAACTAAAGGCATCGCCGAGTTACGCAGCAGTATTCGTGACTGGTTAATCAAACGATTTCAATTAAATCAGGATTCATTAAATGCCGATCAACATATATTGCCTGTGAATGGAACGCGGGAGGCGCTCTTTGCGTTTGCGCAAGCTATTGTAGATCGCAGCAAGCCAAACCCCATCATTATTTCGCCTAATCCCTTTTATCAAATATACGAAGGCGCGGCCATTTTATCGGGTGCAACACCCTATTTTGTAAATTGCACTCAAGACAATCAATTTATTCCTGATTTTGATGCTATTCCAATTTCAGTCTGGAAAGACAGTCAACTTCTTTTTATTTGTTCACCGGGAAATCCTACCGGTGCAGTCATGTCATCTGCACAGTTAAAGAAATTAATTGCCTTGGCTGATCAATATGACTTTGTTATTGCATCTGATGAATGTTATTCCGAACTTTACGTTGATGAAAGCAATCCACCTGTGGGGCTATTGCAAGCCTGTGCAGAATTAGGCCGCAATGATTTTTCCCGTTGCGTGGTATTCCACAGCTTATCCAAACGATCAAACCTTCCAGGGTTACGCTCAGGATTTGTTGCCGGTGATGCAAAAATCCTCGAAAAATTTTTGCTTTATCGAACTTATCATGGTTGCGCCATGCCCGTCCCCACTCAAATTGCCAGCACAGCTGCATGGAAAGATGAGCAGCATGTCATAGCTAATCGTCAGGCATATCGAGAAAAATTTGATGCGGTTTTATCAATTCTCTCAAGTGTGTTAACTGTCGAAAGACCAGATGCCAGTTTTTATCTCTGGCCTAAAACACCCATCAAAGATGAACTGTTTGCACAAAAACTGTTTGCACAACAAAAAGTAACTGTATTGCCCGGTAGTTATTTAGCACGTGAAGCGAACGGAATTAATCCTGGTGAAGATTACGTGCGCATGGCGCTAGTTGCGCCTTTGGCGGAATGTATTGAAGCCGCAGAACGAATTAAACTGTTTGTGCAAGGCTTATGACAGCAAAAAACTTAACTAAAAAAGAGCGATCGGAATTTATTCTACATAAATTGCAGAGCCTTTATCCTGATCCGCCAATACCATTACAACACAAGGATTCTTTTAGTTTATTAATCGCTGTCTTATTATCTGCGCAGTGCACTGATGCAAGAGTCAACACCATTACACCCGCGCTGTTTGCGCTGGCTGACAATCCATTTGATATGGCGAAAGTGCCTGTCGCTAAAATACAGGAAATTATTCGCCCATGTGGTTTATCACCACAAAAATCCAAAGCAATTTCAGGTTTATCACAAATATTAGTTGAAAAATATAATGGTGAAGTACCAGAGGATTGGCAGGCGTTAGAAGCTTTACCGGGAGTGGGGCACAAAACGGCAAGTGTTGTTATGAGTCAGGCCTTTGGTCATCCGGCATTTCCTGTTGATACACATATACATAGATTAGCGCAACGATGGGGATTGACTGATGGCAAAAATGTGACGCAAACGGAAAAGGACTTGAAACGGCTCTTCCCCGAATCCAGTTGGAATGCATTACATTTACAAATCATTTATTATGGGCGCGAATTTTGTTCTGCCCGCGGTTGCGATGGAACTGTTTGTGAGATTTGTCGAACCTGTTATCCAAACCGAAAGAAAGCAAAAAATTTTTTAAAGGCGTAAATCCCTCCCCCGCCTCCCTTTTTCAAAGTGAGGAGCCTGACTCCCTTCTAATGGTAAGTCAGACAGTTCCCCACTTTGAAAAAGGGGGGCTAGGGGGGATTTAAAAAATGACAAAAAGAGAAACCTATGATCAAAGTTTACGGCATAAAAAATTGCGACTCAGTTAAAAAAGCTCGCGCTTGGCTTGAGAGCAAAAAAATTGATTATTATTTTCACGACTATCGTGTTGATGGTATTACCGAAAAACAAATCAGACAATGGATTGCAGAATTAGGTTTGGATGTGATGGTCAATAAACGCAGCACCACATGGAAAGAAATGGATGACAAGACCAAAACGTCATTGAACGAAAAAAATGCAGTGAAAGTTTTTTTGGAACACCCAACATTAATTAAACGTCCTTTACTCGATAACGGCAAAGTTCGTTGTGTTGGGTTTAAAGAAGACGAGTATAAAAAGATTCTCACCCCCTCCTAACCTCCCCCTTGGCAAGGGGAGGAACTGTACCCTATTTAATTAAGGAGCAGATTCTGTCCCCTCCCCTTGCGAACGACTGCATGGATGCAGAAGGTAGAGTAACGCAGGAGCAGTTACCGAGGGGAGGGTTAGGGTGGGGTGAAAAAATTATTTTTAATTTAACCAGCGAGACAGGTACATGAAACAATTTTACGCATTAGGCTTGGGCATTGGCACACAAAATTCAAAAGGTGAATGGCTGGAGATTTTTTACGCAACACCTTTACTGAATCCAGAACCCAAAATCAGCTCAGCTATTACATCTATTATTGGTGACACTCAAGGTAATTCAGCTATCACTGTCACCACTCAACAAATAACACAAATAGCTTCTGCACTTGAAAAAAATACCTGTACTGAGCAAGCATTACTGGCAACAAAATTAGCTCAAAGCAAACGTCCTCTGGTTGTCACTCTATTGGAAACTGATACTAACCCTTCATCTGTTCCAGAAGCTTATTTAAAATTACATTTGCTATCTCATCGTTTGGTCAAACCGCATCAAATTGTATTAGCAGGAGTTTTCGGTGTACTACCTAATGTAGCCTGGACCAATAAAGGTGCAATAGATCTCAATGAATTGGCCGAACATCAATTACAGGCACGATTAAATGGTGAAGAGCTGGAAGTGTCATGTGTCGATAAATTTCCCAAAATGACTAATTATGTTGTACCAAAAGGTGTTCGTGTTGCACACACGGCACGTGTGCGCTTAGGTGCATATTTAGGTGAAGGCACTACCGTCATGCATGAAGGTTTTGTCAACTTTAATGCGGGAACAGAAGGTCCAGCGATGATTGAAGGACGTATTTCCGCTGGGGTATTTGTTGGTGCAGGTTCTGATCTAGGCGGTGGCAGTTCAACCATGGGCACTCTTTCAGGTGGCGGCAATATTGTCATCGCCATTGGCAAAGAATCTTTAATAGGTGCTAATGCCGGTACCGGAATTCCTTTAGGTGATCGCTGCAAAATTGAATCCGGTTTATATATTACAGCAGGAACCAAAGTTGTTGTCCTTGATGATGCAGGCCAGGAAATCAAAACGATTAAAGCCCGCGAACTGGCAGGCATAAATGATTTGGTATTTCGACGCAATTCTATCAGCGGACGTGTTGAGGTTGTCACCAACAAAAGTGCACTGCAATTAAATACTGCTTTGCATAAAAATTAAATTTTTGATTTAAATTTTCACCCCCTCCTAACCTCCCCCTTGGCAAGGGGGAGGGACTGGACTGATGTTTAATCCAATAAGAGATCGAAAAAATGGGCGCACAGTGGAAAGCAAAACACCGCGAAGAAGCGGCGAATGCAAAAGGTAAATTGTTTACCAAATTATCCAAAGAAATTATGGTGGCGGCACGCAATGGTACAGACCCGGATATGAATCCGCGTTTGCGCCTTGCTGTAGAAGCGGCAAAAAAAGCATCTATGACACGTGAGACTTTGGAACGCGCCATCAAAAAAGGCTCAGGGCAATTGGATGGCAATATCAATTATGAGAAAGTGACTTACGAAGGTTTTGCTCCGCATCAGGTTCCTATCATAGTTGAGTGTCTAACAGACAATGTCAATCGTACCATTTCATCCATGCGTGTTTTATTTCGCAAAGGTCAGCTAGGTTCTTCTGGTTCAGTCTCTTGGGATTTTAGCCATGTCGGCATGATTGAAGCATCACCTGCCAATAAAGATTCTGATGCTGAAATGGCAGCCATTGAAGCCGGCGCACAAGATTTTGAAGTACAAGAAGATAGCAGCACTTTATTTATTACTGACATTACAGATTTGGATTTGGTCTCTAAAGCATTACCCGCGCAAGGCTTTACCGTTGTATCCGCAAAACTCGGTTACATTCCAAAAAATCCTATGACATTAGCGGATGAAGCACTGGCAGAAGTCGAAGCATTTCTTGCTGCCATTGATGACGATGATGATGTGCATGAGGTTTATGCGGGCTTATAACTTGAAGGGCGGAATATGTCCGCCCCGTCAAATCACACTGTAGAAGTTTCTTTTGATTTAACTCTAATGTTTATATCATCTGCCATCTGATCTACTCCCACAATTACTGTTCCACCAGATGAAAGATCTCCAAATAAAATTGATTCAGCCAAAGGCTTTTTCAACTTATCTTGAATTAGTCTCGCCATAGGTCTTGCACCCATTTTGACATCGTATCCGTGAATCGCCAACCAATCTCGGGCTTCATCGGAAACTTCCAAAGTCACATGCTTATCATCTAATTGTGTTTGCAATTCCATCAAGAATTTATCCACAACCGTTTTGATAGTATCCAAGGTCAAGGATGCAAATTGAACAATTGCATCCAAACGATTCCTGAATTCCGGTGTGAACATTTTCTTAATCGATTCCATTCCATCAGATGTATGATCCTGATGAGTAAAACCAATTGATGCGCGACTCATTACGTCAGCACCCGCATTAGTCGTCATAATTAAAATAACATTTCGGAAATCAGCTTTGCGTCCATTATTGTCCGTCAAGGTGCCATGATCCATAACTTGCAATAACAAATTAAATACTTCCGGATGGGCTTTTTCAATTTCGTCCAATAACAATATGCAATGTGGTTGCTTGGTAATTGCATCAGTCAATAAACCGCCTTGATCAAAGCCAACATAACCTGGTGGCGCACCAATTAAACGTGAAACGGTATGACGCTCCATATACTCCGACATATCAAAACGCACTAACTCCAACCCCATGCATTTTGCTAATTGACGACACACTTCTGTTTTACCAACACCTGTTGGGCCGGCAAACAAAAACGAACCAATGGGCTTCTCAGGCGAATTTAAGCCCGCACGTGATAATTTGATAGCAGTTGCCAAAGTATCAATGGCCTCGCTTTGACCAAACACCGTCATTTTCAAATTTTGATCCAGCTTACGCAGTAATTCTTTATCAGAAGTTGAAACATGTTTTGGAGGAATGCGTGCAATTTTTGCCACTACAGCTTCTACGTCACCTACACTGATAGTTTTTTTGCGTTTGCTTGCTGGTTGCAATTGTTGATAAGCACCCGCTTCATCAATCACATCTATTGCCTTGTCAGGCAAGAAACGATCGTTAATATAACGCTCAGCCAATTCTGCTGCTGAACGCAACGCTGAATCGGTATAACGAAGATTATGATGTTTTTCAAAGCGCGATTTTAATCCTTTTAAAATTTGATAGGTTTCATCAACACTTGGTTCGTTCACATCCACTTTCTGGAACCGACGCGACAAGGCACGATCTTTATCAAAAATTCCGCGGAACTCTTGAAAGGTAGTTGAACCCATGCAACGAATTTCACCCGACGACAAAAGAGGTTTCAATAAGTTTGAAGCATCCATTACACCACCTGAAGCTGCACCGGCACCAATGATGGTATGAATTTCATCGATAAATAAAATTGAATGTTTTTGTTTTTTCAATTCGTGCAACAAAGATTTAAAACGTTTTTCGAAGTCACCACGATATTTTGTACCAGCCAAGAGCGCGCCCATATCCAAGGAATAAACTACACTGCCTGCTAAACATTCTGGTACATCGCCATCGACGATTCGCTTCGCCAAACCTTCAGCTATAGCCGTTTTACCTACACCGGATTCGCCTACCAGTAAAGGGTTGTTCTTACGACGACGAGAAAGAATTTGACATACTCGTTCGACTTCCAAATCACGCCCTACTAATGGGTCAATTCGCCCTTGAATTGCCGCTTCATTTAAATTTGCAGCAAAACTATCTAATGGATGCTGACCTGAAGGTTCATTTGCAACTGAATCTTCGTCATGATGTTCTTGTGAATGATGAGGATGATCTGCATGGTGGTCACTGTTACCTGCCACTTTTTGAATGCCATGGCTTATATAGTTAACAACATCAATGCGTGCAATGCTTTGCTGTTTAAGATAATAAACTGCCTGACTTTCTTGCTCACTAAAAATGGCAACTAAAACATTAGCTCCTGTGACTTCTGTTTTACCAGAAGACTGAACGTGGAAAACTGCTCTTTGTAACACACGTTGAAATCCAAGCGTTGGTTGAGTTTCTCTTTCTGGATCAGTTTCAGGAATAAGCGGGGTCGTTGAGTCAACAAATTCTATGAGATCTTTGCGGAGATTAATCAGATCCGCACCGCACGCGCGTAGTACATTTGCTGCCGAGTCATTATCAATCAGAGCTAATAACAAATGTTCAACCGTCATAAATTCATGACGTTTTGATCTGGCACCCTTGAAAGCAAGGTTCAAGGTAATTTCAAGATCTTTACTTAACATAGTCTCTACCCCTTATGACCTGGTGTTACTACTCACAAGCAATATTCGTGCACCAGAGAATCACGAACACAATAGATATAGGGTTAGTTGCTGTCTTCTTCAACTGCTTCTATATCACAAACAAGTGGATGTTCATTATCCCTGGCATATTGATTCACCTGTTCAGCTTTAGTTTCAGCAACATCACGCGAAAATATTCCGCAAACACCCTTTCCATGAACATGCACCGTTAACATTACACGTGTCGCTTTATCTCTCGACATACTAAAAAAAACTTCCAGCACTTCTACAACAAACTCCATTGGAGTGTAATCGTCATTCAACAAAACAACTTTATAAAGCGGCGGACGTTTTAATTTAGGCTTACTTTCTAAAACCGCTAAGCCTCCATGAGAATCATCGGCTGGATTCTCATTATCTTTACTTAAGGTTAGACGATACAAATCAATAATGCTCATAGTGACAAGAAAAAATTAGGGGGAGATAAATTGCATTCTACATCATGGATATTAATTGGGCACATTCTCATTTAGTCACCAAGTTCACAGCTTCGTCGGAGGATGCTTGACTTTAGTGCAATAGTTGGATAAAAAACCACCAGCTGCATCATTGAAATGCAAGCGTTGCTCAACACCTAGTGTAATTTTTTACCCCCGAGCAAAAGCAGTACTTGGGATAATAATAACGTGAGTGATCAATTTTACTCAGAAGAGGGATAACATCATGCCAACAGGCTCAGTTAAGTGGTTCAACAATGCCAAGGGTTACGGTTTTATAGTTGCAGATGAAGGTGGTGAAGATCTATTTGCTCACTATTCTGCAATTACAATGGATGGCTATAAAACACTAAAGGCAGGCCAAAAGGTTGATTTTGATATTATTAAAGGTGATAAGGGATCACATGCCGTTAATATCAAACCATCCGAAATAACGGAAAAAAATAGCTACGAAACTGCTTTATCTGCATAAGCAGATAATTTTTATTCCTAAAGGTTTCCGCACGCCTGAAATTGGCGTCGAAATTTCCATATACAAAATTCAAGTCTATTAACCGCATATAAAGCACTTATTGAGTTTAATAAGGTATGCCTATCGCGTTATAAGAGAATCAATATTAGAATAACCTCGATTTTCAATAACGGTCATCTCAAATAAACATAAAAACACTAAGGATATTCCTATGTCAGACAATCCCTATCAAACACCAAGTGGTCAACTCTCTAACGACAATGACCTGGCTTTCGGTGAAGTTAGTTTCTTTAATCCCTCAGGCAGAATAAACCGTCTTCGTTACTGGGCTCATGGCATGTCCATGGCGTTATTATTTTACGCAATAATGGCTGTAGGTTTTGTGTTTATTAGTGTTCTGGGTGTAGCTTTTATTGGCTGGACTATTATTGTTATTGCCTATATCTCTCTACTCGTTTATAGCTTTATTCTCGTTATCCAACGTTTACATGATTTAAATAAAACAGGTTGGATGTCATTACTTATGTTGGTGCCTTTTGCCAATATTTATTTGTTCGTAATTGTAATTTTCTTTAAAGGTACCGCTGGTCGAAATAATTACGGATTGCAAACCCCGCCGAATAAAACATGGCACTGGATTATGGCATTTTCATTTCCCGTACTTATTTTCGTAATCGGCATTTTGGCTGCTGTTTCAATACCCGCTTACCAAAAGTATGTCGAACGCGCTCAGGCACCTCAATTTGAACAAGATAATTCTTACAGTGGTGAATCTGACACTAGCTATTCAGAAGATTCGACAGAATCAGAGATTTATGAAGAAAGCAGTAGCGATGACATGGATTACAAATCAGACACAGAAGAATATGAAGACTCGACCGCTGAAGATTCAAGCCCTGATGAGACAACATCAGAAGAGCAATTAATAGAAGATACTGCGCAATAAGAACAGTTGAGGGAAGACAAAAAGGCAGCTTTGAACTGCACCCCAAAAGTTGGACAAATCATCCAACAAAGTAAGGTGCAGTTTTTATGTCAAAGTATTCAAAACGTTTTAAGTTAAAGGCAGTCAGTGCTTATTTGTCCCAATCGCTCGGAAC
>Ga0164241_10001086_pt1 | contig 37155 bp, 39 predicted proteins | sample OricomyardsoilBY_FD_108780 | JGI IMG/M metagenome (GOLD analysis project Ga0164241, IMG submission 108780) | Backyard soil microbial communities from Emeryville, California, USA - Original compost - Back yard soil (BY) | ecosystem: Environmental > Terrestrial > Soil > Unclassified | place: USA... | reverse complement strand
TGCACCTCGGCCAACTGCAACCCGGCCGGCCAGCCGGGGATCGGCTACCGCAAGCCCTCAGGCGTCGACTGGTAGGACGGCCGGCGCGGGGCCGGGGCGCACGCGCTGCGGCGCTCGTGCCTTTGCCCGCACCGGTACTTCGATCGACGCGGCGCAGGTGCACATCGCCGAGAGGATCAGGAAGAAGTAGGGCGCCTGCGCGAAGCTGAATATGTCGTAGAGGGCCGCCGCGACGCCGAAAGCCAAACAGCCGGCGCCGGCGGCGAGCGCCGGCGGGCCACGCAGCGGGTTGTCGGAGCGCAGCACTGTGCGCACCAGCAGCAGCGGGCTGAGGATCAGGGCGAGGAAGGCGATCAGGCCGAGCGCCCCGCCCTGGTAGACCTGACCGAGGTACTCGTTGTCGAAGATCCGGTAGGTATCGGCGCGGATCGAGTCATGGGTGCCGTAGCCGCGGCCGAGCAGCGGGTTGCTGAGCAGGTCGGGAACGACCGCCGGGTAGTCCCAGGTGCGTCCGAGCGTCGAGTCCGTCTCCTTGGCGCCGCCGAGCGCCGAGACGGAGCTGAAGCTCCCTCCCGAGAGGGCAAGCCCGAAGACGATGGCGACGATCCCGAAGGGAGCGAGGTGCAGGAACTGGCGTGGCCGCAGCACGAAGAGCGTCAGCAACGCGAATGCCGGCACGACGACGCCGGACTTGCGCTGCGTGACCAGCGCCCCGGCGATGATCAGGCAGGCGGCGGCGCCCCAGAGCAGGCGACGGCGCAGGGTCGGCGCCACCGCGGCCAGCACGACCGCGAACGGCAGCGCCATGCCGAGCAGCGAGGCGACCGAGAGCGGGTGCCTGGTCGGCCCCGCGATCATCGGGCGACCGGGTTCTCTGGGGTTATGGCCGATGTCGGTCGGCGCCGGATCGACGGTCGCGATCGGCGAGAAGACGGCCGAGGCGGTTTCGTAGAAGACGTTGTAGCCCGCTTTCTGCTCGTAGATCGTGCCGACCGCGGTGAGGGTCGCCAGGACGACGATCAGGACGGCAAAGGGGCGCAGCTCGGCGACCCGCATGGTGAGGGCGACGAAGGCGAAGATCGCGACCAGGCCAAGTAGGACTGCGAGCTTCTTCTGCGCCACGTCCCATTCGCCGAGGTTGGTGATGCGGTCGACGTTGACGGCGACGCTGGCGACCCCGACGAACGCGAAGGCGATCATCCCGGCCGCCCAGCCGCGCGGGCGCAGGCGGCGGATGCCGTCGTCCTTGCCGATCAGGCTGACGACCGCCCAGGTCGCGACGATCAGCACGATGAAGAAGCGATCGAGGTCGGAGCTGACCGGCAGCTTGACCTTGAGGTGGATCGCTTCGAACGGGACCAGGAAGATCATCGCCAAGAAGCCGGCGATCAGCCAGGGCAGCGGCCTGCGAGTCCGTGGCCACGCATCGGTCAGGCGCATGCCATCGGACAGCGCCGGCTCGGCCCGCATCTCAGCGCACCCGTTCTGGCGCGGGCTCCGAGCGACGGTGATCGTCGGGCCGCGGGCGGCGGCCGTTGTGGCCGTTGCCTGTCGCCGCTGCCCGGTCGGTGGTCCCGCCGGTTTCGCGCCAGCCCCGGGCGATCGTCTGGGCCGGGATCAGCAGCATGCACCAGCCGACCAGCACCGCTATGAAGACGAATGTGGCGATCTGAATGTTCGCCCCCGCGTTGACCACCCCGCCGGTCGCCCGGCCGAGCCGGCGGATCTCGACGCGGCGCGAGGCCGGCGTCCCCTGTTCGTCCTGGAGCCGGTCGATGTAGGCGTGCAGCGCCGTCGGCGCTGCATCGGCGAGCCTTTCGGCCTCGACCCGGTCGGGCGCCTGCGAGAAGACCGAGATGATCGGCAGAGCCGGGTTGTTCTCGAACCGCAATCGGTAGAGCGCCCCCTCGCCGATGATCTGCGAGCTGCGCTGCTCGGCCGTCGGCCCCTGGTTGAAGGTCGGCACGTTGAGGTCATAGGGGCCCTGCGCCTCGATCGCGTTGAAGGGGATTTTCGCCTCGCGGGCGATCAGCGCGACCGCCGCCGGGGTGGTCAGGAAGCGGGAGAAGACGCTTGCCCTGGTCTCGAGCGGATCGAGGTCGCTGGCGAGATCGGCGAACGCCGAGCCGGGCGTGTCGACCAGGATCTGCGTCGAAGCGGTCGCGAAGACGTTCGTACGGCTCTCCAGCGACGGCGGGGCAAGGCCGACCCGGAAGACGCTGAGCAGCGCTGCGATCAGCGCGACCAGCACGCCGAGCGCGACCAGGCGCCGGCGCTGCCAGAGGATCCTCAGAGCTCGTGCGAGTTCCATGCGGCGATCGCCCCTTAGGAGGGCTCTCCGCGCTTCTGGATCAGGCTGGCGCCGCGATCGTCCTCGCCGGTCTCGCCTCTGCTGGCGGCGAGGCGCAGGACCTCCGATGCGGTCTCGGTCTCATCGTGCTGGTCCTCGGACTGGGCATCGGGCTCAGCGGCGCGCCAGGCGGCCACCAGCCGGGGCATCGCGAGGATCGCGACGACGAAGAGGCCGAGCAGGACCAGGAAGAGCATCGCCGCGACTTTGTTGCCGAGCGATTCGTCGACCAGCGCGGCTTCAGCTGGGCCCAGTACGCGAAACTCGACCCGCCTCGTCGTCGGCGTGCCCTGCTGGGTCTGGATCTTCTCGACGACCTGGCTGATCGCCGGGGGTGCGGCGGCCGCGAGCTTACGCGCCTCGCGCACCGTGGGAGCACGCGTGACGACAGCGAGGATCGGCAGTTCGCCCGACTGGGTGATCGAGATCGCGTAGGGCTTCTTCTGGGCCGCTTCTTCGTCGGCTCCGGGCGCCTCGCCCGGCAGGGGCACCGGGCCCGTGACGGCGATCTGGCCAACCGGAATGTCATTCGCCTTGGCGATCTGACCGATCACGTTGCCGCCGGCGATGTAGCTGGCGAAGACGCCTGCGCGCGCCGTCAGGCCGGTCAGGTCGCGGCGCGCATCGGCGATCGGCGAACGCGCCGAGTCGACGAGGATCTCGATCGAGCCCTGAGCTTCGACCTGTGATTTCTTGGCGATCGAGGGCGGCGAGACGCTGACCTGGTAGACGGCGAGGATCGTCAGTGCCGCCGCGGCGACGACGGACAGGGCGACGAGAAGACGGCGGCGCCAGAGCTCCTTCAGGATCAAGATCAGGTTCAAGTCATCTCCATCGTTGACGCACAGCGAGGTCGGCGAGTCGATAAAGAACGAGGAGGCGCGCGGAGAACTTCTGCGCACCAGGCCCGCGCACATACAAATAGATGGAGCTCTCGCCCTCCACCTTTTTTCCACCCCTGGGCAGACGGTCACCGCGCAAGTCCGCGAGGCATGGGCCGTTTATCCATTGATGAACCTCGACCACGCGATTGAGACACTGATGGTGGGCTATGGCTACTGGGGCCCGAACATCGCTCGCAACCTCAGCGAGCGGCCGGAGTTCCGCCTCGCCGGGCTCTGCGAGCGCGACGAGGCGCGGATCGAAGAGTTCCGCCGCAAGAGCCCGGGGGTCCCGGTCGAGCGCGACCTCGACACTGCGCTCGAAGACCCAAGCCTGGAAGCCGTGGCGATCGCCACGCCGCCGCACACTCACTACGCGCTCGTTCGCAGCGCGCTCGAAGCCGGCAAGCACGTCCTGGTCGAGAAGCCCCTCGCCCGTACGGCCGACGAGGCCGCCGAGCTGATCGCGCTGGCCGACGAGCTGGACCTGGTCCTGATGCCCGGCCACACCTTCCTCTACAGCCCCTCGGTCAACAAGATCCGCAGCCTGATCGAGGAGGACGTGCTCGGCGAGATCTACTTCATCACCTCTTCACGGATGAACCTCGGCAAATACCAGCAGGACGGCGTGGTGCTCGATCTCGCGCCCCACGACCTCTCGATCCTGCTCCACTGGCTGAAGAAGCCTCTCGTCGAGGTGACCGCCAACGGCCGCAGCGTCTACCAGGACGGCGTCCACGAGACCGCCTTCCTGACCCTCTGCTTCGAGGGCGGGACCCAGGCCAACGTCCAGGTCTCCTGGCTGGCGCCGCGCAAGATGCGTCAGATGGTCGTCGTCGGCAGTCGCCGCATGGTCCAGTACGAGGACACCTCCTCGGACGACTCGGTGCGGATCTACGACCGCGGCATGGACTTCTCGAAGCCGCCCGCCAACTTCGGCGAGTACCGCCTCACCTACCGCACGGGCGACATGATCGCCCCCCAGATCGACGCTGCCGAGCCCCTCGGCCTGGAGCTCAAGGACTTCGCCTCGGCGATCCTCGAGGGCACCACACCGGTTTCCAGCGCCCAGCTCGGCCTCGAAGTCGTCTTCGCGCTCGAGGCACTCGAGCAGTCGCTGCACTCTCGCGGCGAGCCAGTCGCGGTTCGCTCGGTCGCCGACGCATTGCTCGGCGCCCGCCAGAGCGCCTGACAGGCCTCTCGGACCAAGAGAAGTGCCTGACCCAAGCGGGAAGAACCGCGGGCCGGGCCGGGTCAGACCGGGCGCGAAGTGGGCGTCGCCGCGATGAAGTCCAGCTCGGCGAGGTAGACCAGCACCGTGTGGGCGGCCAAAGCGTTGACGTCGGTGCCCTGGCGCTTCGCCTCGCGCTCGAGCAGGGCCTCGATCTCTGGGTCGACGACGAGCTCATAGGCGGTCTTGGCGCCCTCGCGGTCGGCCTCGAAGAACTGCGGCGAGGCGATCGGCGAGCGGCCAGCTTCGAGCTTGCCGGTGTAGTGATAGAGCGCTGCCTGGACCGCGCCAACGACGTCGGATCCCAACTGGGATTCGATGCCAGACCGCGCGAATGTGCCAAGAGCGACTCTCATTTGGTGAATCTCTTCCCAGAAAGAACTACCCGGATGCCCAAGATTTTCACGCCCTAGGCACGAATCCTTCTAACTTCCACCTCTAGATACCGTGCATTTGCAGCTACTTGAGGCCTGTGGCTGAAATTTGGACGAATATTTAGCATTGACACTGGACCGATCGTCCTTATTCTCCGTGCCGCGTTGTGCACGAAGACCGCTAGGAACTTTTGGAGTCTTTGTGCATTTTGGGACAAAACATTGCCAACGAATCGAGCTTTGACTTGAAGACCACATCGACATCCGGTAACAGCCAACTCGTCCAACAGGCCATCGAACGGGCCAAGGCGGGCGAGAACGAGGGCCTCCACTTCCTCTACGTGCGCTACGCGCCGGACGTGCAGCGCTACGTCACCAGCTTCGTCCACGATCATCACGAGGCGGAAGACATCACGCAGAACGTCTTCGCAAAGCTGATGAAGGCAATCGCCAAGTACGAGCAGCGCGAGGTCCCCTTCGCGGCCTGGATCATGCGCGTGGCCCGCAACGCGGCACTCGATCACATGCGTGCCCGGCGCGCGGTTCCCGCTGAAGAGATCAGGCTCGCCGACCCAGGCCAGGCCCAGACGAGCCTCAGCTTGACGCACGACCTTCGCCGCGCCCTCGAGCAGCTGCCCGAGGATCAGCGGGAGGTTCTGGTCCTGCGCCATATCGCCGGCCTGACCCCGGTCGAGATCGCCAGCACCCTCGACAGGTCCGAGAGCTCCGTCCACGGCCTTCACCATCGCGGCCGACGCACCCTGCAGGCCAAGCTCACCGAGCTCGGCGCCGCGCCCGTCGTCTCCCCAGCCGCCTAGCCCAGGCGGGGACTTCCTTACTCGTCGTCGAGATCGGCGAGAATCCGCTGGGTGAGGCGTCCGGCGTTCATCTCGGCGGCGAAGTAGAAGGCCGCGTGCTCGACCATCGCCTCGGCCGAGACGTGTTGGCGTTCGGCCTCCTCCTCCAGTGAGCTCCAAAGCTCGTCGTCGACGTTGAGTCGCAGGGCGATCTCCTCGGCGGGCCGCTCTTGGGGTAGGAAGTGCGGGTAGAACCACCCCGACTCCTCTGAGTCCCTGTCATTGAGATAGCAGCGGATTGCCCGGATAACCCTGGCCGGGACGCGCTCCCTGTCCGCCCCCCCTTCACCGGCGACCGCCTCGCAGGCGAAGCCGCTGAGGTGGACCGTCACCGAGCGCATCGCGAAATCCCCCTCGCGAAGCTTTCCGGCAAGCCGGTCGGCACGACGACCAGGATTCTCATGAGATTCGTCTACCCCCCGTCGATCGGTAGCACCAAACGCCCCACCCACTTAACGAGCGTATAACAACAGAATCCTTTACTAAAGGGCCGGCGCGGCCAACTCGAGCGGCTTCGCTGCTACGCCGCGGGAGTAATTCGGTACGCGTCGAATACCGACTCGACGTTGCGCAGGCGGGCGATGCACTGCTTGAGCTGCTCGGTATCGCCGACCTCGACCACGAACCTGTTTTTGACCATCGGGTGGTTGGTCGTGCAGCTGGCGCCGAGGATGTTGATCCCCGCCTCGGAGAAGGTGCGCGAGAGATCCTCGAGCAGGCGAGTGCGATCGTAGGCGTCGATCTGCAGCTCGACCCGGTACGAGGACTCGTTCTCGCCGTCCCAGCTCACCTCGACGAACCTTTCCGGCGCCCGCTTCAGTGCCTTCATGTTCTTGCAGTCGGTGCGGTGGATCGTGATGCCACGGCCGAGCGAGACGTAGCCGGCGATCTCGTCGCCGGGTACCGGCCGGCAGCACTTGGCCAACCGCACGGCGATGTTGGCCGCCCCCTTGACGCTGATCCCGTAGTTGGCGGCGTCCTTGGTGCGCCGCGCCTTGTCCTCGCGATGACCGCCTGCGAGGCCGAGCGGATCGCTGTCCTCGACCGCCTCGCCGGCCTTGAGCCGTTGCATCAGCTTGTTGGCGACCGCCTTCGTCGAGACTTTGCCCTGGCCGAGGGCGATGTAGAAGTCGGTTGCCTTGCGGAAGCCCATCTCGCGGATCACGTCGACGAGCAGCGGCGAGGCGGCGACCTTCTGCATCGGCAGCCCGTGCTTGCGCAGCGCCACCTCGAGGCCCTCGCGGCCCTTGCGCTCGGCATCCTCGCGGCTCTCCTCCTTGAAGAAGGCGCGGATCTTGTTGCGGGCACGGCTCGTCCGCACCAGCTTCAGCCAGTCGCGCGAAGGCCCGCGCTTCTGCTTCGCCGTCAGCACCTCGACGATGTCGCCGGAGCGCAGCTGGTAATGCAGCGGCACGATCGAGCCGTTGACCTTGGCGCCGACGCAGGCATGGCCGACGTCGGTGTGGACCGCGTAGGCGAAATCGAGCGGGGTCGAGCCCGCCGAGAGGTTCTTGACTTCGCCCTTGGGCGTGAAGACGAAGACTTCGTCCTCGAAGAGGTCGACCTTGAGAGACTCGAGGAACTCGGCCGGATCCTGCTCGCCCTCGGCCTCGACCAGCTGGCGCAGCCAGGTCATCTTCTCGCGCCGCGGATCGGCGACGCCGCCCTCCTTGTAGGCGACGTGGGCGGCGATCCCGTACTCGGCGAGTTTGTGCATCTCCTCGGTGCGGATCTGGATCTCGAGCGGCTTGCCCTCGGGGCCGATCACCGTCGTGTGCAGGGCCTGGTACATGTTCGCCTTCGGCATCGCGACCCAGTCCTTGAAGCGACCGGGCAGCGGCTTCCAGAGCGAGTGGATGACGCCGATCGCGCCGTAGCAGTCCTTTACCGAGCCGACGATCACCCGCATCGCGGTGAGGTCGAAGATCTCGTTGAACTCGCGGCCCTTCTTGGTCATCTTCGTGTAGATCGAGTAGAAGTGCTTGGCCCGGCCGGAGATCTCGGCCTCGATGCCGACCTCGAGCAGCTCGCCGGCGAGGAAGCTGCCGGCGTCGGAGACGTAGACCTCACGCTCGTTGCGCTGCTGAGCGACGAGCTGCTTGATCTCGGCGTACTTGCGGGGGTGCAGGGTCGCGAAGGCGAGGTCCTCCAGCTCCCACTTGATCGCGTGGATTCCCAGCCGGTGGGCGAGCGGCGCGTAGATTTCCAGCGTCTCGCGTGACTTCGCCGTCTGCTTCTGCTTGGGCAGGGCGCCGAGCGTGCGCATGTTGTGGAGGCGGTCGGCCAGCTTGATCAGGATCACCCTGACGTCGGTGGCCATCGCCACCATCATCTTTCGGTAGTTCTCGGCCTGCCGCTCGTCGCGACTCTCGAAGGTGATCCCGGTCAGCTTGGTGACGCCGTCGACCAGCTGGGCGATTTCCTCGCCGAACTCGGCCCGGATCTCCTCGAGGCTGGCGCTGGTGTCCTCGACGGTGTCGTGGAGCAGCGCCGCGCAGAGCGTCTCGGTGTCGAGCCGCATCCCGGCGCAGATCTGCGCCACCCCGACGGGGTGCGTGATGAACTCGTCGCCCGAGTGACGAAGCTGGTCGGCGTGGCGATCGCAGGCGAAGTCGAAGGCGCGGGTGAGCGCCGCACGATCGATCGTCGCCAGCCCCGCGGCGACGTCTCCGTTATCGGCGCCGGTGTCGTCCGGCGGCGAGTCGAACTCCTCGACCACGGCGAAGAGGTCGGCGAGGAGCTCCTTGTTCGCTACGGCTGTCTCTGTCCTTTGAGGAATCGGTGAGCCTCCTGATAGCGAGCGCTGTAGGCGCGAAACGACGCCGAACGCTCGAGATCTGTGCTCTCTGAGGATACGACCCCGACCGAGCCGCCGCCCGCAGCGGGCTCACCCTGCACCAAGCCGAGCTCGGCGAGAACACGAAAACAGCGCGCAGCCGCCTCGGGCCCACGGGCTTGCGGAGCGCCGCCGGTCAGGGCATCGCGCAGCTCCTCGCCACTCGTCTGGCCAGCTTCGCGCAAGTCACGGAAGGCTGCGATCAAGGTCGGGCGCTGGGCCAGCTGAACCGCCGCCATGCTGAGCGCGAAGCGCCACTCGGCCTCGCCCCAGACGCAGTGCAGGTAAGCGCCTTCGGCATGACTGCGCGAGGCGAGCGCCAGGAGGTCCGCTCGCGACGGCGGATCGACGAGGATGACATGGTCGAAGTCGGTGGCGAGAGCGGGGTCGCGTTCGAGCTCGGCGTAGTCGGCAAGCCGGACCCCATCGCGTGCCATCCCGACCCGCAGCGTCGCGTCGGCGGTCAGGGCAAGGACCTGGCCACCGCAGGAGGCCAGCTCGCTGACGACGGCAGCCGGCGCGTTTGCGCTCGAGCAGGAAAAGCGTTCGTGCTCCCCGCCTGCGGCTGGATCCAAGGCCTGCCAGGCGGCGGGATCGCGGCGCAGCTCAGCCTCGAAGCGCTGCCACCACGCCGCCACCGCGGGGATGTCCTCGTCAGCGACCTGCGGGTAGACCTCGCGCAACACCACCTGGGGCTCGACCGAGCCGTTCCAGCGGTTCACCTCCAGGCGCACGGCCACGTCGACCGGATCGTCCTCACCGACCCCGAGGCTGGGACGGCCAAAGGCCACCCCAAGCGCTTTGTGAGACCCGCTGTGCAGGCTGAAGCGAGCGTGCTTGCCTTCTCCCATCGCTCGCACGTCGCGCACCCGCGCCGAGGGCACGAGCAGCCGCACCCCAGGGTTCCCCATCCCAAACGGGGCCAGCTGCTTCAGCTCTTCGGCCAAGTCGAGCCCCAGCGAAGCGCCACCGACGATCGCGTCGACCCGTTCGGTTCGCTTCAGGTCATCCGGCCCCAGTACCGAGGCGGCGTGGGCGGCAAAAGCCTCCCGAAACGCCTCGAGGCTCGTCTCCTCCAGCTCCAGCCCTGCAGCCGCCCGATGCCCCCCAAAGCTGCCCAGATGCTCCGAGCAGGCCTCGAGTCCGGCAAGCAGATCGAAGCCTGAGATGCTGCGTCCAGAGCCACGCCCTTTGCCCTCGTCGTCCAGGGAAATGACGACCACCGGCCTGTGGTGCCGCTCGACCAAGCGAGAGGCAACGATCCCGATCACACCGGGATGCCATTCCTTGCCCGCGACAACAAGGCCAGGCGCTTCACGCAAGTGGTCGGGCAGATCCCGCAACGCCGCCTCAGCTTCGTTTGAAACCTCCCGCTCAGTCGCCCGCCGCTCGCCATTGGCGCGGCTCAGCTCGATCGCGATCTCCTCAGCCCGCCCCTCGTCCTCGGTCAGAAACAGCTCCACCCCGGCGTCAGCCCGGTACAGCCGCCCCGCCGCGTTGATCCGCGGCCCCAGCTTGAAGGCCAGATCGCCCTCGTCGAGGTTGGACGTCTCGACTTTCGCCGCGGCCAGCAGTGCCCGCATTCCCGGCCTTCGAGCCCTCCTGACCTCCTCCAGCCCCCGCTTCACCAACGCCCGGTTCTCTCCCACCAACGGCACCACATCGGCGACGGTTGCCAGCGCGACGAGATCGAGGTCGCTGTCGCCAAGGGCGTCGGGGGTGGGGTCCCCAGGAACTCCGCGCGAAGTCGCGCCTGGGGACCCCACCCCCGACGCCCCCCGCAACGCGCAGGCCAACTTCCAAGCCACCGCGGTCCCACAAAGCTGCTCGAACGGATAGCCATCCAGCGCCGGATGCAGAGTCGGGCAATCCGGCAGCTCGCCTCCGGGTTGATGGTGATCGGTGACGACGACCTCCATCCCAAGCTCCTTGGCCAGCCGCACCTCCTCGACCGCCGTGATCCCACAATCGACCGTGATGATCAGCGAGGTGCCACGCTCGGCCAGGCGCCGCACGTTGGGCTCGCTCAACCCGTAGCCGTCGGCAAGCCGGTCAGGGATCAGCCAGTCGCACTCGGCGCCGAGCTCGCGCAGGGTGCCGACCAGGATGGTCGTGGCGCAAACGCCGTCAACGTCGAAATCTCCGTGAACCGTGATCTGCCGCTTCTCGGCGATCGCGCCGAAAACCAACTCGACGACCGCCGCCATCGAGTTGAACTCGCTGGGGTCGTGCGCCTCGTCCGCCTCGAGGAAGGTTCGTGCCTCCTCCGGCGTCCGGTAGCCGCGCCGTACCAGGGCGATCGCGACCGGCTCGCTGACGCCGAGCCCGGAGGAAAGCGCCCGCGCCTCCTCGTAGGAATAGGGCTCCGCTTTGTAGGCATGCGCAGTCTCGGCCACGCAAGCAGGCTAAGAAGTGCCCGGGACGGATTCGCCCGCATCGCTTTGCGCAAAATGCAGGCGAATCCGTCCGCGGACACTCGGCTAGGACTTGGCCCTACCTAAATCGCGTATTCGGGCGAGATCCTGACGATGTTGCCCCTGTTGTGCTCCGTCAGGAGCGTCAGGTTTTGCCATAAATCTTCTTTGAGCGCGACCAGCCCATAACTCCCAGACCACGAGACCGACGCGCCGCAGAAGAGTTTGGTGCCGCTCACGTACGACAAGGCAACTTCTTTGGCGATGATTTTCGCCGTGGTTGTTTCTTTTTCGCTGCCGTCGAATTCAAGCCCGGCTTTTGCCGTGCTGTAGACACAGGTAACGCCGAACGGACAGCCCGACGCGGTGGCGACGACTTCACTCGAGCCGGTCAGCGTGCCGTTGCCTTCGCTCGTCGCGGCCAAGGTCATTTTGGCCGGCAGTCCGCTGATCGCGATTTTCGTACACGGACTACAGCCCGTGAACGTCAATGCCGTGATCGAGACGTTGGGATTCGCTTTACCCGATTCGGTGCTTTCCGATTCGGTGGTGAGTTCAGATTTTTCGCATTTCTCGGAGAGCGTTCCCGCGAATGTCACGCCGGCTGCCAACGTCGGTGTTAACAGTGTCATTTTTGTGACGCCGGCGGGGAATAACCGGCCCACTCCGGTAATCGTGGAGTTGGCGCATAAGGCGAAATCCTGCAGACATAACACCGGTCCGGTGCTGCTGGCCGATGCGGTGCCGCTTCCGGCCACCGCCAGCGCGGCCAGCGTCGCGGCCGCTACGAGAAAGAACGTCTTGCTGCGTGCCATTTGACTACCTCCTTCTTCTGGTCGGACGCAAGGCCGACCTGATTGAACGAAGGAAGCAGAGTAAATCGCTACTTACGAACCTGCTTGGCTACCGCGGGCGCCCGTCAGCGCCGTGGCCAGGCCTAGGCGATTCGGTCGCCGGCCTGTTTTTCGCGCGCGCCTATCGCCCAGACCACGGCGAGGCCGATCGCCGTTCCCGGAATCGCGATCAGCGCGGTGAGCAGGTCGGTGTCGCCCAAGCTTCGGCTCGAGGCCACCTGCACGATCGCCCCGAAGATGACGGCGCCCGTGGTGGCGCCGAGCAGGGCGCCGATGATCCCCTGCCAGAAGCGGTCGGGCAGGAAGACGGTGAAGTGCCAGAGGGCGAGGCCCATCGTGAACCAGACGACCAAGGCCATGAGTTAGCGCTTCCTCCCGTGTTTACGGCGCTGCTGACGCCGTTGGCGGCGCTTCTCGTTGCGCTCCTGCGTCGCCGCGTCGATCGTGTCCTCGCTGGGCGGCTCGCCGTTGCTCGACGGTCCGCCGCCGTCATGCACTGGCTCCGGCTCGACCGTCGCAACGGCGCTGGCCTTTGGCTGCGGCTCGCGCTGGGCGGCGATCTCCTCCTCCAGCTCTACGTCGCTCTCCTCGTCGTCGAGTCGCGCCATCTCCAGCTCGTCGGCGAAGGCGGGCACGCTGCCGTGGGCAGCGGCGATCCGCTCGCGCCGGCGCACGAAGCCCGGCTCGCGTTCCTTCCACGCGTTGAGCACCGGCGAGGCGATGAAGATCGACGAGTAGGTACCGGAGAGGATGCCGACCATCATCGCGAAGGCGAAGTCCTGCAGGGTGGTGCCGCCGAAGATCAGTAGCACCGTCACAAGGAAGACCGCCGAGAGTCCGGTGATCAGCGAGCGGGTGAGCACCTCGCTCATCGAGCGGTTGACGATCTGCGAGAAGGCGGCCCGCGGCATGCGCGGCACGTTCTCGCGAATTCGGTCGAAGACGATGACCGTGTCGTACAGCGAGTAGCCGAGGATCGTCAGGAAGGCGGCCACGGTGGCGCTCGACACCTCGCGACCGGTGAGCGAGTAGACGCCGGCCGTGATCAGGATGTCGTGGGCTACCGCGATCAGGACGGGTACCGCGTACTTGGCCTCGAACCGGAAGGCGACGTAGGCCGAGATCAGCAGCAGCGAGAAGATGATCGCGAGGATCGCGCTGCGCGCCACCTGCTCCCCGAAGGTCGGCCCGACGCTGGTGTTTTCGAAGCTGCCGGGCTGGGTGCCGAAATCCGATTGCAGGGCACTGCGCACCTCGGCCACTCCACCTGGCTGCAGCTCGCTGGCCTGGACCTGGAAGCCGTCACCGAACTGCTCGTCGTTCGTCTCCTGGACCTCGGCGTCACCGAGCCCCTGCGTCTCGAGCGTAGCGCGTACGTCATCGACCGTGGCGCTCCGCTCGGGAGCGAAGTTTAGGCGCGTCCCCGACTCGAAGTCGATGCCAAGGTTGAGCTGGCTCGTCGAGAGCGAGAGGGCGCCGACGACGAGGATCAACCCCGAGATCGAGAAGAACCAGCGACTGGCGCCGATGAAGTCGAAGTGCCAGCGTGGGCCGGAGTCCTCGCTGCTCCCGGCGCCGAGCAGACCCGGCGAGTTGAGCAGGCGGGTCCGCCCGAAGGCGGCCAGCAGGGCCTGGGTGAAGGCAACGGCGGTGAACAGCGAGACCAGGGTGCCGACGCCGAGCACGAAGGCGAAGCCCTTGACCCCCGCCGTGGCCAGGACGAAGAGGATGAACGCAGTGAGCAGGGTGATGACGTTCGCGTCAATGATCGTCGCGATGCCCTGGCGGTAGCCGACCGGGATTGCCGCCGAGAGGCTGCGGCCGGCCCGGACCTCCTCCTTGATGCGCTCGAAGATGATGATGTTGGAGTCGGCCGCGACCCCGATCGTGAGGATCATGCCGGCGATGCCCGGCAGGGTCATCGTGATCGGGATCAGCTTGATCAGGGCGAAGAAGAAGATCCCGTAGACCGCCAGGCCGAGAACCGCGATCACGCCGAGGAAGCGGTAGTAGAAGATCAGGAAGGCGATGACCAGAAGCAGGCCGATGATGCCGGCGCGCAGGCCCTGGTCGAGCGCCTGTTCGCCAAGCGTCGCCGAGACCTCGGACTGGCTGATCAACTTGAGGTTGATCGGCAGCGCGCCGATCTGCAGCACCGTGGCCAGGTCCTGGGCGTCCTGGATGCTGCTGAAGCCGCCGGAGATCTGCGCTCCGTTGCGCCCGTCGATCCCATCGGGGTTTTCTGCGTAGTTGATGATCGGTCGCGTCTTTACTTCGTTGTCGAGCACGACCGCGAAGCGACCGGAGGTTTCTTCGGCCGACTGTCCGCTGCTCGGCCCGATCGCCGAGGCCGCCCCGCGCTGGGCGATCTTGCGGGTCACTTCCTGGAAGGCCTGCTGGCCGTCGTCGGTGAAGCCGAAGCTGACGTTCGGCTGGTTGAACTGATCGAATTCCTGCTTCGGATCGGTGATGTCGAGGCCGGAGAGCGCCGGGCGATCGCGCAGCGCGTACCAGCCCGGCTCGGCGTCGTCGATCACCTGGCCGCCGCGGTCGCTGGGCAGCTCCGAGACGACGATCGTGCCCGGCGGCACCTTGATCACCTCGCCTTTGTGCGGGCGCTTGGCGCCGCTCGGCTTGACGTAGAGGTCGGCCTTGGCGAACTCCGGGCCGGCAATCAGCTCAGGCGGTTTTTTCGCTTCGGTCTCGGAAGGCTTCTCGTCGCTGAAGAGGTAGAAGCGCGACCGGCTGGTCGAGCAGGTCGTGCAGTCTTCGACCGGCTCCTGTTCGGAGGCGAGCTTGACCGCGTTGTAGGCCGCTGGGAAGGCGCCGGAGAAGATCAGCTGCTGGTCCTCGAACCTGTTCGTCGAGCGGCCCGCGTCCTGCCATTCTTCGTTTGCCTTGTTGAGCGCGGCCTGCGGCGGTTCTTTGCCCGGTCGGCCGCCGATCACGCGCTCCTGGCCGATCAGGTTCGGTTCCCAGTCATAGAAGTAGAGCTGCGCGGTGGTGCCGACCTGGTCGATCGCCCGCTGAGCGTTGCTGACGTCGGGCAGGCTGACCGAGATCCCGTCCTCGCCGAGGCGCGCGACCTCGGGCTCGGAGACGCCGAACTTGTCGATGCGTTCGCGGATGATCTCGATCGAGCGCTCGATGTCGGCGCCGCTGACCGTCTCCACCTGGTTGGTCGGCGTCCCCTGGTAGATCAATTCCACCCCGCCCTTGAGGTCGAGGCCGAGCTTGGTCGAAACCGAGTTGATGACGACCAGCGAGGCGACGATCATGCCCGCCACGAAGAGCAGGACGAAGGCGTTCCAGCGACCCATCCTGCTCGCCCTGGCCCCCCGTTTCCTTTGCGTCCCCCGCTTCCCCCGCATCGTCCTATCCCTCCGGCGTGAGGACGATCAGCAGTCCGCCGTCGTCGTCGTAGGCCGGGAAGACGTCGGCGACCGCATCGGCCGGGATATCGCCCTCGGCGTTGACCGAGACGCGCCGGCCAAGCGAGCGGACCCCCCACTCCAGCGAGGTCGCGATCGGATCGCCGTCGCCGTTGCCGCCGCTTTCGTTGCCGCCGCTCGCCGCCTCGCGCCATTCCAGCCCCAGCACCTCCTGAACGGGCCGGCCGATCACGTCCTCGTCAGTGAGGCCGGTCAGCTCGAAGCTGCCGCGCCCGGCGTCGATCACCCGCGCCTGCTGGTCGCAGACGAAGAAGGCGGCGTTGGGCGCGGGGTAGTAGTCGTCGAGCAGCTCGAAGACGAAGCCAAAGCCACATTTGGAGCAGCCCTTCGGGCGCGCGCTGAAGCCCGCCGTACGCTCGGCGCTGACCTCCCTGTGGCCGCAGTTGGGGCATATGAAGAACGGCACCCCCCGCAGGTTACTGAGAGTGACTTTTAGAAGAGGCTTCTTGCGGTATCCGGAGTCGGCAGCCCCAGATGCTCGTAGGCCCTGACGGTGAGCACGCGGCCTCTCGGAGTGCGTTTGAGCAGGCCCTGCTGGAGCAGATAAGGCTCCAGGACGTCCTCGATCGTGTCAGCCTCCTCGCCGATCGCCACGGCCAGGGTCGAGAGCCCGACCGGGCCGCCGGCGAACTTGGTCGCGACGACGTCGAGCAGCGCCCGGTCGCTGCGGTCGAGGCCGCCTGCGTCGACCTCGAGCATCGCCAGCGCCGCCGCGGCAACCTCGGCGTCGATCGAGCCGCGGTCCTTGACCTGGGCGAAGTCGCGCACGCGCTTGAGCAGCCGGTTGGCGACACGCGGCGTGCCGCGCGAGCACTCGGCGATCGCGCGCGCCCCCTCGACGTCGATCTCGACGCCGAGGATGCCGGCCGAGCGGACGATGATCTCGCCGAGGTGCTCGGGGCCGTAGTGCTCGAGGCGGTGCGAGAGGCCAAAGCGGTCGCGCAGCGGCGTCGTCAGCAGGCCGGCGCGCGTGGTGGCGCCGATCAGCGTGAAGGGCGGCAGCGGCAGCGTGACGGTGCGGGCCCCCGCTCCCTGGCCGAGCACGACCGGCAGCTCGCCGTCCTCCATCGCCGGGTAGAGGGTCTCCTCGACCGCGCGGCCGAGTCGGTGGATCTCGTCAACGAAGAAGACGCTGCCCGGCTCCAGCGCCGTGAGGAAGGAGGCGACGTCGGCCTTGCGCTCCAGCGCCGGCCCGGCCGTCTGCACCATCGGCACGCCCATCTCCTCGGCGACGATGTGGGCCAGCGAGGTCTTGCCCAGCCCCGGAGGACCGGCCAGCAGCACGTGGTCGAGCGGCTCGCCGCGGCCACGCGCCGCCTCGATGAAGATCGCCAGCTGGTCGGTCACCTGCTCCTGGTTGACGAAGTCGGCGAGCGTGCGCGGCCGCAGCGAACGGTCGAGGTCCTCGTCGGGCGCGTCGGCGCGAGCGTCGTGAACGCGAACGTCCTCGGGCGCCGTCTCGTCGTCGGGCGGGAAGGGACCGTCGATCCCGGGGGTTCGAATCCGCTCGCTCACGCCGCCTTGCTCCTCGACGTGCCGGCCTTGCGCAGGGCGGCGGCGATCAGCTCCTCGGCCTCGCCGTGATCGATCCCTTCGAGCAGCTGCTCGGCCTCGAGTGGCGCGTAGCCGAGGTTGAGGAGGCCATCGCGCGCGAGGCCACGGGCGTCGGCCCCGTCGGCCGCGGCCAGCGCCACCTCATCCTCCAGCGCCCCGGTGACCTTCTCGCGCAGCTCGACGATGATCCGCTCCGAGGTGCGCTTGCCGATCCCCGGCACGGCCTGAAAGCGCTTGGCGTCGCCGGCGGCAATTGCCCGCAGCAACTCGCGGACGGGGCCTCCGGAGAGCGCGGCAAGGGCGACCTTCGGCCCGATCCCGCTGACCGAGATCAGCTCGCCGAAGAGGTCGCGCTCCTCCTCGGAGGCAAAGCCGAAGAGGGCCAGCGAGTCCTCACGGGAGATCAGCTCGGTGTGGAGAAAGACCTCACGACCAGTCGCCGGGACGGCCTTCAGCGTCTCGGCGGAGACCGCGAGGCGGTAGCCGACGCCACCGGTGTCGACGACGACGTGGTCGGGCCGGCGCACCATCACCTCACCGCGTACGGCAGCGATCATCTCGCCAGCCCCTGCACCGCGGCGCCCTCGACGGCTTCGACAGCCGCCTGCCGACCGACGCCGCCGCCATGACAGATCGCCACCGCAAGCGCATCGGCGGCATGGTCCGGAGACGGTGGCTCGGGAAGCCCCAGCAGGGTTCCGACCATTCGCTGCACCTGCTGCTTGCCCGCCGCGCCAGAGCCGCAGACGGCCATCTTGATCGCCTGCGGCGTGTAGGTGAAGCAGCGAATGTCGCGCTGGGCCGCGGCCAGCATCGCCGCCCCGCTGGCCCGCCCGACCGCCATTGCCGAGTGCACGTTCTTGCCGAAGTAGAGGTCCTCGAGCGCCATCGCGCTCGGCTCGTGCCACTCGATCAACTCGGCGAGAGCGCTGTGGATGCGCTCCAGGCGCCGCTCCATGGGCAGTTCGGAGGAGGTCTCGACCACGCCGCCGTCGAGCGCAACCATGCGGCTGCCCTCGATCCTCACCACGCCGAAGCCAAGATTGGCCGCACCAGGGTCGATTCCCATCACGACTTGCATAACGAATCATTCTGTAACCAAGCTCGGATGCCTCTAGGGGCGGTCTCGGCAGGTCGAAGCGTCTTGTACTTTTTCACGTGATCCGAGCGCGGCGCAGCCGCGACCTCGCGAAAAAGTTAAGCGGAGACCTGCCGATACCGCCCCTACGCAGCGGCGAATTTCTCGATGATCTCCTGCGGGACGTCGAAGTTGGCGTGGACCTCGTTGACATCGTCGTGCTCCTCGAGCGTGTCGACGAGGCGCAGCAGGGCTTCAGCCTCGGTCCCCTTGACGAGGACGGTGCTTTTCGGCTCCATCGCCACTTCGGAGGACTGCACCTCCACACCGCTGGCGACAAGCGCCTCGCGGACCGCGCTCAGGTCGCTCGGCTCGCAGACCACACGCAGCAGCTCGCCGTCCTCGCGAACGTCCTCGGCGCCGGCGTCGATCGCGGCGATCAGGTCGTCCTCGCCGTAGCGGTTGCCGTCGACCACGACCACGCCCCGTTTCTCGAAGAGCCAGGCGACCGAGCCCGGCTCGCCGAGGCTGCCGTGATGCTTGCTGAAGGCATGGCGGACGTCGGCGCTGGCGCGGTTGCGGTTGTCGGTCAGCGCCTCGACCAGGATCGCCGCGCCGCCGGGGCCATAGCCCTCGAAGAGGATCTGCTCGATCGCGTCGGCGTCAGCGCCGATGCCACTGCCACGGTCGATCGCGCGCTGGATGTTGTCCTTCGGCATCGAGGCGTCGCGGGCCTTCTGGACCGCCGTCGCCAAGGGCGCGTTGGCTTCCGGGTTCGGCCCGCCATCCCGCGCTGCGACTGTGATCGCGCGCGCCAGCTTGGTGAACTGCTTGCCCCGCTTGGCGTCGGCGGCGCCCTTCTTGTGCTTGATCGAAGACCACTTCGAATGTCCGGACATACCTGCCATTCTATGAATGTGGAAATGGTCAGCGACTCGCACCACCATGGGCCGGTCAAGGCGATGGTCGCGACCGTGCTCTTTGTCGCGATGTTGCTGGCGGCGCTCTCGATCTGGACGGCGATCCCGCTGAGCTGGATCTACATCGGCTCCAAGGTCTCCCACACCCAGTTCCCCAGCGGCGGGCCCTACTTCGTCGTCGCCGCCGGGATCGTCGTCTCGGTCCTGCTGATGGCCTGGTTGATCGGCCGCCTCAACCGCCTCTACATCCAGATCACCGGCACCAATCGGCTGGCGCCGATGCGGCCGACCTGGCTGAAGAGCATGCGCGACACCCCCGTCGGGCCGGGAACCACCACGGTCGTCGAGGCCGTCCTGATGGGCTCGGTGATGCTCGCGGCCGTGACCCTGACGATCTGGTTCTTCTTCCTCGCCGGCTCGCCGATCCCGAACCAGTAGCGACCGGGCTTTTAGACGACGAACTTCCCGTCGACCTGGAAGTCCTCGCCGTCGACTTCGATCTTGCCGCCGAGGCGCAGGTCGCAGACCAGGTCCGTGTGCACGGCCGAGTCGTTGACGCCGCCCGACTCGGGATAGGACTTGCCGACCGCCATGTGCACCGTGCCGCCGATCTTCTCGTCGAGCAGGACCTCGAGCGTGCCGCGGTCGATCGCGTAGTTGGTGCCGATGCCGAGCTCGCCGAGCCGGCGGGCGCCCTCGTCGGTGTCGAGCAGCTGGATCAGGAACTCCTCGCCGCGCTCGGCGCTGGCGTCGACGACCTTGCCCGCCTCGAAGCGCAGGCGCACGCCCGAGACCTCGCGCCCGGCGATCACGGCCGGCAAATGGAAGGTCACCACGCCCTCGACCGAGTCCTCGACCGGGCCGGTGAAGAACTCACCGTCGGGCATGTTGTGGCGACCGTCGCAGGGGATGAACTTGCGCCCGGCGATGCCGAGCTTGATGTCGGTGCCCGGCGCGGTCACCCGCACCTCCTCGTGACCCTCGACCCACTCGGCGAGGCGCACGCACTCGGCCGAGGCCCGCTGCCAAGCGGTCAGCGGATCGCCGTCGTCGGCCAGGCAGGCGCCGAAGTAGAAGTCCTCGTAGTCGACCAGGCTCATCTCCGCCTCCGAGGCGTAGGCGTTGGTCGGGTAGAGCGTGTAGCACCAGCGGAACTCGCCGGCAGCGCTGCGCTCCATCATCCGCCCCAATACGGGGCCCATTGCGGTCTGGCGGCGGGTCTGGCGCTCCGGCGCAACCGCCGAGAGTTCGCGGGTGTTGGCGTTGGCGCCAATCCCGATCCGCACGTCGGCGTTCTCGACCGTCCACTTGGTCAGCGGCGATATCCACTCCAGCTGGGCGTCGCTAGCGTGCTTGTAATAGGCCGCCGCCAGGCCGTCGAGCGCCACGTTGACGATCGGGTGCGCACCCGCCTTGAGGACCTCCTCGTAGACGGCGCGAAGCAGCGGCTCGGCGCCGACCTCACCGTCGATCGAGACCACCTCGCCCTCCTTGACCTCGGTCGAGTAGCCGACCAGGATCTTCGCCAGGTTCTCCGCTCTGGGGTCTCTCACGTCTCCGCCTCCTCGCGCGCGGAGCTCCGCGCGCCTGTAGTCATGGCCATGAAAAGCGCGTGCAAGCGCGGGTCGTCGGTCAGCTCCGGGTGGAAGGCGCAGGCGAGCACGCGGTCCTCGCGGATCGCCACCGCATGACCCTCGTAGGAGGCGAGCACCTCGACCCCCGCTCCCTGGCGCTCGACCCACGGCGCCCTGATGAAGACGGCGCGCAACGGCTCGTCGCCGAGTCCCTCGACCTCGAGGTCCGCCTCGAAGCTCTGCAGCTGCCGTCCGAAGGCGTTGCGGGCGACGCTCGCGTCGATCAGGCCCAAGTGCTCGTCGTCGCAGACGATCATCCCGGCGCAGGTCCCGAACACGGTGCCGCCGGCCCCGTGATGGGCCCGGATCGCCGGCTCGAGGCCAGCCGACTCGATGCCCATCGAGATCGTCGTGCTCTCACCGCCCGGGATCACCAGCCCCTCGAGGCCAACCAGATCGACCGGAACCTTCACCTCCCGCACCTCTGCCCCAAGGCCGCGCAACATCCGCGCGTGCGCCTCGAAACCGCCCTGAATTGCGAGAACGCCGAGAAGCAGGTCAGGCACCGCGATCTTGTAGAAGCGCGTCCGCCGCGGCAAGCTCGGCGATCTCGAGCCCCGGCATCGCCTCGCCGAGGCCGATCGAAGCCGCCGCCACCCGCTCGGGATCGCTGAAGTGAGTCGTCGCCTCGACGATCGCCCTGGCGCGCCGCTCCGGATCGCTGCTCTTGAAGATGCCGGAGCCGACGAAGTTGCCTTCGGCGCCGAGTTGCATCATCAGCGCCGCGTCAGCGGGGGTGGCGATGCCACCGGCGCAGAAGAGCGGCACGGGCAGGCCGCCCTTGTCGGCCACCTCGCGCACGACCTCCAGTGGCGCCTGGTGCTCCTTGGCGGCGCCGGCGAGCTCCTCGGGGCCAAGCTGGGCAAGCCGCTTGATCCCCGAAGTGATTTCACGCATGTGCCTGACCGCCTCGACGACGTTGCCGGTGCCGGCCTCGCCCTTGGAGCGGATCATCGCCGCCCCCTCGCCGAGCCGCCGCAGCGCCTCGCCGAGGTTGGTGGCGCCGCAGACAAAAGGGACCTCGAAGGCGAACTTGTCGATGTGGTTGCGCTCGTCGGCCGGGGTCAGCACCTCGGACTCGTCGATGTAGTCGACCTCGAGCGCCTGCAGGACCTGGGCCTCGGCGAAGTGGCCGATCCGGGCCTTGGCCATCACCGGGATCGTCACCGCCTCCTGGATCCCCTTGATCATCGCCGGGTCCGACATCCGTGCCACGCCACCGTCGCGGCGGATGTCCGAAGGCACCCGCTCCAGTGCCATGACCGCGCAGGCGCCCGCGTCCTCGGCGATCCGCGCCTGCTCGGGCGTGACCACGTCCATGATCACGCCGCCCTTCAGCATCTCGGCAAGGCCGGTCTTGACTCGAAAAGTCGCTCGCTCAGCCATCGAGGCGAATACTACGTGTCGACGCTTCCCGACACTGAGTTCGTCTTTATCCGCGCTATAGGCCGTAAAAAGGCGAAGTCAGCGGATGAGGCTACTTCAACTTGTAGGCACGGATGCGGTCTTTGTGCGTGTCTTCGTCACGCGCGTAGAGACCGTGCGCCAATGCCTGGACCAATGCCATCAAAGCCGTGTTCGAACGGGCGAACGAGGGGCTGTTCGACGAGTAGTAGAGAGTCAGCTCGGCGTGCTCGCCGACCTCCGACATCGAGGCATCCGAGATCGCCAGGGTGCGGGCATTGCGGTGCAGAGCCAGCTTCATCGCCCGCAGCAGCAACGGGTGGGCTCGGCCCGAGGAAAGGATGATGACCAGGGTCTCGTCGTCGATACGCCCCAGGCGCTGCAATGACTCGCCACCGGTGCTGGCGACGATCTCGGCGCGAATGTCGAGCAAGCTCAGGGTATGACGCAGGTAGCTGGCGAAGAAGGCCATCTGGTCGACGCCGACGATGACGACGCGTTGGGACTCGGCAAGCGCGGCGACGGCCCCGTCGACCTGCTCACGGGTCAGCTTGCGCGCGGTTTCCTCGAGGTTGGCGTAGTCGGCCCCGAGCGAGCCCTCCAGCTCGGAGTGGTCGAAGGAGAAGAGCGCGCCGGCACTGGCGCTGCCGCCACCGTTGGGTGTGGCGCCGGCGGTCCGGTACTCCTCAATCGCGGCTTGCTGAAGCTCGGGATAGCCCTCGAAGCCGAGGGCCTGGGAGAAGCGCACCACCGTCGATGACGAGGTGCTCGCTCTCCTGGCCAACTCCTCGGCGGTGAGGAAGGCCGCCTCATCGAGGTGATCGACGATGTAGCGAGCGACATCCTTTTGCGAACGCGAGAACTCGTCGAAACGCTCCTGGATGTACTCGGAAAGACTCTTGAGCTGGGGGGATTTAGTCGCTGTCTTGGTCACGGGCCTGAGATTCGCCGGACCCCGTGCTTTCCCTTCCGCCGATCCGTGACTCGTTTCGCCGACGGGACTGAAAGCGGAGATATAGATCGCTTTCAGTCCCGTCGGCCGCCATATCTGGTTGGATGGGCGCTGCGATGACGCTCGAGCAGGCGCTGCGCCTCAACAACCGCAACATGATCGCCTTCGATCTGGTCCTCGGGACCTCCGCGATCCTTGCCCCGGCGACGACCCTGAAGGTGCTGGGACACGACCATCCTTCTCCGGACGCGGAACATCTCTTCCGCCGCTGCGGCCCGATCTGGCTGACCTTCGCGGCCGCTCACCTGATCGCCGACCGGCGCGGCGAGCCACGCGACTGGTGGGCACTGGCCTGGCTGCGCGGGACCGAGATCGCCACCGATGCGCTCTGGGCGGAGTCCGACGCGGTCAGCCGCCCCGGCGCCAAGCTCGGCCTGCGCCTGGCGAGCGTCTCGAACGCGGCGATGGCCGCGGGCTTCGCCTGGCTCTCGAGGCGGTAACTCGATGGGTGAGCTCGCCGGGCTGCCCGACAAACGGTGGAGCCTGCGCGGCCTGACCGAAGAGGGCGACGAGGCCTGGCTGATCCGCGGCATCTCACGCAAGCTCTATCGCTGCCCCTCCTGCCACGGCGAGATCGAGATCGGCAGCGAGCACGTGATCGTCCAGTACGTCTTCCGGCTCGGCGGCACCGAACACCATCACTGGCACCGTCGTTGCGCCGAAGAGCTGCTGGTTCCCGATCTGCGCGAAGCACGGCGGGTGCCGGCGGGTGAGTCGGCGCAGTCGAAGCTCGAGCAGCGCGGCCGCCGCCCCTCCGGACGCCGCCGCCACCGCTGACGTGAGCCGCCGCAAGGAGATCGTCTCGACCTACGCGCAGATCCTGCGCACCTACTTCAGGTGGGCGCCCTCGCTGCTGCTTTTGGCGGTAGTCGTCTTCATCCCCCTCGGGCTGATCCACACGCTCGCGATCGACGCCGAAATCAGCGCCTTCGACGTATCGACGGGCCTGAGGTTGGCGGCTTTGGTCGGGGCGGTGCTCGCCCTTGCCGCCACCGGCCTGGTCGGCGAGGTCTTCTACACCGGCGCGGTGGCGATCCTGCTCACCCACCCCCACGACGGCAAGCCGCCGTCGCTGCGTGAAATCGCCAGCATGATCGACTACAGCCGGCTGATCGCGATCGACCTGCTCTTCGGCGCGATGGTCGCGATCGGCCTGATCGTTCTCTTCGTCCCCGGCGTGCTCGCCTTCGTCTGGTTCGGGCTCGCGGCGCCGGTGGTCGAGATCGAGCACCGCACGATCCGCGGCGCCTTCCGGCGCAGCGTTCAGCTGGTGCGCAGCAAGTTCCTGCTCGTCGCCGCCGTGCTGATCCCGACCGAGATCGTCGGCGACACCCTGACCGAACTCGCCACCGAGCTCGCCCACGACGCCTTTGGCGGCTCGCTGGTCGCCGAGTGGTTCGCCGACGTCCTCACCAACGTCGTCTTCACGCCGTTCTACGCCGTCGCCGCGGTGCTGCTCACGGTCGACCTGATCCGCAAGAAGGGCGGCGGGGTCGAACTACACTCGAAGCCGACCTGATGAGCACGGCCTCGATCGTCACCGACTTCTGGGATCAGCTCGTCGAGCATGACGAGCAGGGGCTCTTCCTCGTCTTCGCGGGCTTCGTCCTCTCCTTCGCCTTCATCCGCATGAGCACGCGACTGATGCGCAGCCCGAAGGTGCCGTGGTGGCCCGGCAGCGTGGTCAGCGAGAGCGGCGTCCACCTGCATCACCTCGTCTTCGGCATCGTCACGATGATGGCCGCCGGGACGCTCGGCTTCGCCTCGCTCGGCGCCAGCCCCTGGACCGAGATATGCGCCTTCCTCTTCGGCGTCGGCGCCGGCCTGACGATCGACGAGTTCGCCCTCTGGGTCTATCTCGACGACGTCTACTGGGCCGAGGAGGGACGCAGCTCGATCGATGCCACCGTGCTCGCCGCCGGCGGCATGGTCCTACTACTGCTCGGCTTCACCCCCTTCGATTTCGACACCAGCTCCCCCGCCGAGGTCGCCGGCAGCATCCTCGCCGCCCTGATCGTCTTTGGCACGGCGGCGATCTGCTTCGCCAAGCAGCGCCTGATCCACGGCTGGGTCGGCTTCTTCTTCCTGCCGATCGCGATCTACGGGGCCTCTCGCCTCGGCAAGCCCGGCTCGGCCTGGGCCCGACGCCGCTACGGCGAGCGCAATCCCGGCAAGCAGGCGCGCGCCGAAGAGCGCTTCCCTGCCGATCGCCGCACCGAGCGGATCAAGAACGCCTTCCGCGACATCGTCGGCGGCAAGCCCAGTGAGGGCGTTGCCGCCGCCGGCGAAGAGGCGATCGCGGCCACCCGAGAGGCCGCCGAAGAAGTCCGTCAAAAGGCCGAAGAAGTGACCCACATCGAACGGTCCAAATCGGATCGTTCCTAGGTCGAGGACTTCCCCTCAGCGACGATCTGCTGGCCCGGCCAGAAGGGCCACTCCTCGAATTCGCGGCAGCGACCGTCGGCAGCGAAGCGGAGGATCCAGAGGTCGCGGTACTGGAGCCGCTCGGGCCCGCCGTACCGCACCTCGAGCCTGACCACGGCCGTGTCGCGGTCGACGGCGACCACCTCGTGCGCCACCGTGAACGCTTCGTCGGGCCCCTGGCGCTCGCGCTCCCAGAGCATGCCGATCTCGGTCAGACCGGTGGCCCCCTCCTCGTAGGGAGACATCCGGTATGTGGCGTCCTCCGTGAACAACTCCGCTAGCGGCCCGGTGCCGGCGGTTCGCCAGGCGCGCTCATAGCCGGCGACCCAAGCCGATACGCCTTGCCGGGAAAGAGCCATCAGCGACTCGCGCTGCACTCCTGGAAACCGACGGCGCGGGCGAGCTCATAGCGTTCCGCCTTCTCGGCGTCGCGCTGTCCTCGCGCCGCTTCGACGCCGGCCACGTCACCTTTTCTCGCCGCCGCGAGCGCCTGCTTATCGGTCCTGTGGACCCGTTCCTGCGCCTTGACGTATTCCTCGTAAGCGTTGGCGACTCCCTGGGGCGGCGTCAACGCGCGCAGCTCTCGAACGCGCTCGGCCGCCAATCGGGCCAGGGCTTCGGCGTAGGGCACGTCGGCCGACATCTCGCTTGCCATGTCGCGAATCGCGAGGTAACGGCTCTGGCTGTCGGCGCAAACCGCATCCGCCGCGGCGATCAGCTTCGGTTTGCTGAGCGCCTCGGCCAGGGGCTTTGGCGCGGTCGTGGACTTGCCGGCGCTAGTCGTCACGCCGCCCGCCGTGGCGTCGGAATCCGGCTCCCCTCCACCACTCGCCAGGACCACCGCGGCGACGATCGCCACAACGGCGAGCACGGCACCGCCGACGGCCAGGCGGCGGCGTCCGCCGGTCCGGTGCTCTCCGGCGACAGCCCCGCCAGCGGATGCGGGCTCGTCAGCAAGCCGCCGGGTCGCCACGGTCGGCTGCACGGGAATCTGCTCCGTCTCGTCCACCGAAATCGTCTCCGTCGTCCGCGTTGCTGCCGCGCCGGTGGCGACGGTGCGCTCGGGCAGCGCCGGCTGCTCGCCACGCAGCGCCGCCTGGGCGGCCCGGCCCAGGTCCCCCGCCGACGGGTAGCGATCATCCGCGCTCTTCGACATCGCCCGGATCACCACGTCGTCAAGCGCCATCGAGATCGCCGGCACGTACAGCGAGGGAGCCGGCGGCGGATCGTTGAGGTGGGCAAAGAGGCGCGCCGCGTCGCCGTCCTTCGGAAACGGCACCTCGCCGACGAGCAGCTTGAAGAGCAGGCAGCCGAGCGCGTAGACGTCGGCGCGCGCGTCGACCCCGCCGCCGGAGATCTGCTCAGGGGCGACGTAGTCGAGGGTGCCGACGAAGCGGCCGGTCTGGGTCAGGCCGGACTCGGTGGCGACGTTGCGGGCGACGCCGAAGTCGGTGATGTAGGCGTGCTCGGCGCCCTCGTCGCCACCGAGCAGGACGTTGGCCGGCTTGACGTCGCGGTGGACCAGGCCGGCGGCGTGGATCGCGTCGAGGCCGTTGCCGATCTGGGCGACCAGCTCGACCGCGACCGCTGGCTCGAGCCGTTTCTCGCGGGCGAGTCGCTTGGCCAGGTCGGCGCCGGCGACGTAACGCATCGCGATGAAGGGCACGCCGGCCTCCTCGCCGGCGGCGTAGATCGGCACCACGTTGGGATGCTCGATCGAGGCGGCGATTCTCGACTCCTCGCTGAAGCGCCGGGCGAAGACCTCGTCGGCAGCCGCCTCCGGCGCGATCAGCTTCAACGCGACGCGTCGCTCGAGGCCGGGCTCGATGGCCAGGTAGAGCACGCCCATGCCACCGCGACCCAGCCTCTGCTCGATCTCGTAGCCGCCGAACTCGTCGCCGGCGGATAGCTCGATCCCGTGGCCCGGTGCCGCCATTCCCCAACCCTAGGGGCTCGAGTTGAGCACCGTTAATGCAACACCAACCGTCGGCACTGAGTTAACCGGCGCCCAACCTCGCAGATCTACACTGACGGTGGGATGATGCGCCGCCTCGCCATCGCAGTCGTACTCGTCGCTGCCCTGCTCGGCGCTGCCGTCGCGGCGCAGGGCGAGATGTATCGCAAGGGCAACCTGCGCGTCACCTTCGACGGCCGCCTCCTCCCCCGGGCGCTGCCGCGTGACCACCTGGCACCCGCGACCGTCCATCTCGACGGAAAAGTGGGCACCTTCGACGGCACGCGACCGCCGCAGCTGCGCGAAATGTCCGTGGCGATGAACCGCGCCGGTCGGATCTTCACCGCCGGCCTGCCCACCTGCACGGCGGCGCAGCTGCAGCAGACCAGCAGCGACGCCGCCCTCGACCTCTGTGGCGGCGCCCTGGTCGGCCACGGTCGTTTCGCCGCCAAGGTCGACTTCTCGGAAGCGCCGCTGATCCCCGCCCAGGGCAAGGTGCTCGTCTTCAACAGCAGGGCCGGCGGAAAGCCGGCGATGCTCCTGCACCTCTTCGGGTCGACGCCGGTGCGGGCGGCCTTCGTCCTCCCCTTCAGGATCTCGCGCAACAGCGAGGGTGAATTCGGCACCGTTTTCTCGACCAAGATCCCCGTGCTCGCCTCCGACCTCGGCTACGTCACCGATATCGAGTTGACCATCGGCCGCACCTACAACTACGCCGGCAAGCGCCGCAGCTTCCTCAGCGCCAGCTGCGCCGCCCCGGCCGGCTTCCCCGGCACGATCTACAAGCTGGCCAAAACCACCTTCTCCTTTGCCGACGGGACACGGCTGACCAGCCGCCTGACCCGCGACTGCACGGTCCGCTAGGACCAGCCTCCTTCGCTCAAAGACCGAGGCCGCCGACGCCGCGCTCGTCCCAGCCGAGGTGATGGGCCAGCTCGTGGCGCAGGGTGCGCTCGACCTGCCTGGCCAGCAGCTCAGGGTCGTGGCCGAAGTCGCGTTCGAGCGTGTCGCGGTAGATCACGATCCGGTCCTCGTAGAAGTCGCGGGCAACCCCATCGCCCTGATAGAGGCCGTAAGCACGAGCCTCGGCGCCGCGGTCGGAGACGACCACCGCGACGCTCTCCAGCAGCCGCTGGAACTGCTCCGGCAGGGCGTCGATCGCGTCAGCGACCAATGCCTCGAACTCGCCTTGATCTTCAGGGCCCGGCACCACACCACGAAGGATGACCGACGTCGACGTCCGCCTCGGCCATGACCCCGGCGACGACCGATATCGCCGGGGTCGGTTCTCACCGACTCAGTTGCCGTATTTCTGCACCTGGTCTTCGGCTTCTTCGATGGCCCGTTCGGCCTCTTCCTTGCCCTTTTCGATTCCCTTCTGGGCTTCCGCCTTGCCCTTTTCGATTCCCTTCTGGGCTTCGTCCTGGGCGTTTTCGACGCCCTGCGTGGCCTTGCCCTTGCTCTTTTCGGCGCCTTCCTTGGCCGCTTCTTCGGCTTCGCTGAAGCCCTTCTTGACTTCGTCCCCGGCCTTTTCGATGCCCTGCTTGGCCTCTTCGGCGCCCTGTTCGATCCGTTCCTGGGCCTCCGAGGAGCCGCTGTCGCTATCACTGCCGCAGCCGGCCGCACCAATGCCGACGACACCGATCGCCAGGACCAACGGGAGCCTCCAAGCCCGTTTCCGCCACCTCAAGTCTCCTGCTGACACTGTTGCTCCTCTCGTTCGTGACTGTTGGTTGGCGATCTTCGCACTGCCGGCGGCGCTCGGCTAGTGGCGGCCCGGTTGGCTAGGGTGCCGCCGTGGAAATCGACGCCGGGGCGGCTGCGGGCGACAACAGGCAGGCGCTGGTCCGGCGCCTTGGCCGCATCGCGATCTGGATCGGCGGGATCGCCCTCCTCCTTGCTCTGCTCGAGCTGCTTGGCGTTCCGGTCCTCGCCTGGGTCGACGACCTCCTCGACCGCGTCGGCGAGGTGCCAACCTGGGCGATCGTCGCCGGCGTCCTGCTCGAGAGCGCCCAGACCAGCCTGGCGGCGCTCGCCTGGTTCGCCATTCTGCGCGCCGCCCTCCCCCAGGCACCATTGCCTTTCCGGCTCGTCCTCGCCTCCTACGCCGCGGCGGTGGCGCTGAACAGCTTCCTGCCCGCCAACCTCGGCACCTTCGTGATGCTGGTCATGTTCACGACGCTGATCGCCGGCGCGACCTTCCCACTCGTGATCTCCGGACTGGTCGTCGAGAAGATCCCCTTCACGATCCTCAACGTCGCTCTCTACCTCTACCTGTTCCTGACGATCGGCGGCTCCTTCTCGATCAAGCTCGGCTTCCTCACCGACCACGGCGCGCTGCTCCTCCTGATGGCGATCGGCGCCATCGTTCTCCTCGTCCTGCTCGCTCGCGCCTTCTGGGAGCGGCTCGCCAAGATCAGGGCGCAGCTGCTCAGCGGCGGCGAGATCCTGCGCTCGCCGCGCCGCGCCTTCACACGCCTCTTCCTGCCTGTGCTGGGCAGCTACCTGGCCCGGCTGGCGATCGTCGCGGTCTTCCTCGGCGCCTACGAGATCCCGGTCAGCTTCCAGAACGTCGCCACCGTCACCGCCTCCAACTCGATCTCCAACAGCGTCTCGGCCACCCCCGGCGGTGTCGGCGTCACCCAGGCGATGAACTCCGCCGCCCTCTCCGGCTCAGCCTCGGTCGGGGAGGCGACTGCCTACTCGATCGCTCAGCAGCTGATCATCTCCGCCTGGGACGTCCTCTTCGCGATCATCCTCGTCTGCTGGGTCTTCGGCTGGTCTGGCGGCAAGCAGTTGGTCGAGTCTTCCTATGCCGAGGCGAAAGTGAAGAGCCGCGAGCTGAAAGAGAGCCGCAAGCAGCGCAGGCAGTGATGGCCGAGCAGTGGCATACTGGCCAGCTAGCCAGTAGATAGCGCACCCCAAGCCGCAGCGAGGAGATCGAGATGGAGACAGCCGACCGCAAGCTCGAGGACGCGCTTGTCGCCGAGCGCGAGCACTGGGCCGACGGCCCGCCCCACGAGTTGTTCAAGGAGCTGCGCGGGGGCTGCCCGGTCCACTGGACTTCCGAGATCTCCGAATACCCTCAGTCCCCCGGCTTCTGGTCGGTGACGACCGCCGACGACGTCTACACCGTAAGCCGTGACTGGCAGACCTACTCCTCTGAACTCGGCGGCATCACCCTGATCACCGAGGTCTTCCCGATCGAGCTGGCGCGGGCGATGTTCATCGGCATGGACCCACCCAAGCACGACCGGGTCAAGGCACTCTTCCAGGCCGGTTTCACGCCGAAGCGGATCGCCGCCCACGAGGACGAGATCCGCGAGATCGTCGTCAAGGTGCTCGACCGCCTCGAGGGGCGCGAGACCTGCGACCTCGTCGCCGACGTCGCCCAGCCCGCGGTTGCCCGCGTGATCGGCAGCTTCATGGGCATCCCCGAGGAGGACGACGCGATCTGGGCGCACCTGATGAACGCGACGCTGGGCGCCAGCGACCCCGAGTTCACCGAGAGCCCCGCGGAGCTCGAAGGCTTCATCGAGAAGGCGATCACGGAAATCTTCGAACGCTGCAACAAGCTGATCGCCGAGCGGCGCGAGAACCCGACCGACGACCTGACCAGCGTCCTCGTCAACGCCGAGGTCGAAGGCGAGAAGCTCGAGGAACACGAGATCGTGATGGGCTTCTTCCTGCTCGTCGCCGCCGGCAACGACAGCACCAAGGCGACCTATACCAGCGGCATGCGGGCGCTGCTCGAAAATCGCGACCAGCTCCAGCTCCTCCTCGACGACCAGGCGCTGATCCCGGGCGCGGTCGAGGAGGCGCTGCGGATGTTCCCCGCCTTCGCCCATTTCCGCCGCACCGCGACCAAAGACGCCGAGCTGAACGGCCAGAAGATCAAAGAGGGCGACAAGGTGGTCCTCTGGTATCCCTCCTCGAACCGCGACGAGACGCGTTACGAGGACCCCGATCGCTTCGACGTCCTGCGCAACCCCGAGCACCAGGCCTTCGGCGCCGGCGGCCGTCACTTCTGCCTCGGAACGGCACTGGCGCGGCTCGAGCTGAAGATCCTCTTCGAGGAGACCCTTGCCCGCTACCCCGAGATGACGATCGACGGCGAACACCGCTTCGTCGAGTCGGCCTTCCTCAACCAGCTGAAGACGCTGCCGGTACGGCTCGGGCCCCTGGCCCGCTAGCCGGGCTCCGAGACGACGAGGCAGAGCGCCCCGTCGTACTCGTCCATCTCACGTAGGTGGCCGTGCTCGGCGTCCCAGGCGCCGGATCGCAGTGCAGCGGCAAGCCGCTCGACGATTCGATCCTCGACACCCGGCGGCAAGAGCGCCCAGATCGACTGCGCCGCCCGCACCTCCGGGTCGAGCAGGCCCTCCGGGCGGTTCCAGAAGGCCTCGAAAAACCCATCGCTGCAATCAGCCGGCGTCGCGATGCGCTCGACGCGGGTACGGCCGCCGAGGGCGGCCGCGGCAGTCTCGAGCGACGGGAACCGCGGCCGCTCGAGCGCCACGCCCTCGGCGAGGTACTCGTGTTGCCAGTCAGGCAGGCGGTCGAGGTCGAAGGTGAAGACCACGACCGGCCCCTGCGCGACCCGGCGCAGCTCCGCCAGGCCCGCCTGCGGCGGATCCCAGTGGTGAATCGTCACGCAGGCCATCGCCGCGTCGACGGCGTCATCGTCGAAGGGAAGCGACTCCGCCGAGGCGTCGATTGCCGGCGCCGCGGCGGGCGAGCGCTGCGCGCGCATCGTCGCGCTCGGCTCGACGGCGAGAACCCAGCGGTCGGTCGGCTCGTAGGAACCTGTTCCGGCGCCGACGTTGAGGACCGTCCGGGCATCGCCCAGAGCGGCATGGATCCGCGCCTCGATGCGCGGATCCCGCCTCCTATGGCGAGCGTAGGTCCGCCCGTGCCGCTCGTAGTCGACCCGGGGGCCCATCACCGAATCCTGGTCGGCGAGAGCGACTAGGAGCCGAGCAGCTTGGCCTTCTGGGCGGCGAACTCCTCCTCGGTGAGGATGCCCTGTGCTTTCAGCTCGCCGAGCTGCTTGAGCTGGTCGATCACCGAATCTCCTGCTGCGGGCGCGGCCGGGGCCGCCGGCGCGGCCATCTGCTGAGGCGCCGCTTCCTGCTGCGGCCCTTCCTGCGCGGCCCAACGCTCGCCTTGGCGTTTCGAGACGCGGTTGCTCACCGCCGTTGCGGTTCCGGCGATAGCCGCCGTACGTGCCATTCCTCTAAGTAGTCCCGGCATGAACTTCCCTCCTCAGGATTCCGCTTCGGCCGCGTCGAGAGCGGCGAGCACGGCTTGGATTGGAATGCGGCCGCTGGCGACGAGCTGACCGCCCGAGCGGCGCACGGCGGACGCGAACGGCGCCGCCCAGAGATTCTCGAAGATCAATAGAGCGGCGGAGGTTCCTGCCTCCAGCGTCTCGCCGGCCTCGGCGATGTCCTCCTCGGAGAGGAGCCCGGAAGAAGCCCCCTCGAAGGCGGCGAACTCGCTGACGGCCTCGCCGAGGTCGGAGATCTCGAGCGCGACCACCGAGCCGTCCTCGCCCTTGGCGATGAAGGCAAGGTCGATGATCCGGATCAGGCCGCGATCGACCAGGTCGATCAGATGCGGCATCGCCTCGCCAGTGGGTTGGCGTCCCGGCCACTCGACGAGCACGTAGTCGATCGGGCCCATCTCGTCGAACTCTGCAGCGCTCAATCCACTCCCTCCGTCGTGATCCACTCGCCGAGGCGACTCGTGCAAGAAACCCTATCGCTCTAGTCTCTGCCGACCGGCGCGCCATTCGCGAACCAAGACACGACTAGGAGCCCCATGAACAAGCCCCTCAGCCCCGAACAGGCCGCGATGCTCTACGGAAATCGCTTCCTCACCGAGGACGCCCCCGACGGCGACTTCCCCGCGAGTGGCATGTCGTCGCTGGACGCGATGCGACTCGTCGACGAGGAACTGGCGCTGGAGGGCGATCCGCAGCGCAACCTGGCGACCTTCGTGACGACCTGGATGGAGCCGGAGGCGCAGCGGATCATCGGCGAGAACCTCTACCGCAACTTCATCGACCACGCCGAGTACCCGATCTCAGCCGAGGTCGAGCAGCGCTGCATCCGCATGCTCGCCGACCTCTACCACGCTCCGGGCGAGACGACCGGGGCTCGCACCCAGGGCTCCTCGGAGGCGATCATGCTGGGCGCGCTCTCGCTGAAGTGGAAGTGGAAGCAGCGCCGCGAAGCCGAATCGAAGCCGGTCGACAAGCCGAACCTGATCTTCGGCGGCGACGTACACGTCGTCTGGGACAAGTTCTGCCGCTACTTCGACGTCGAACCGCGGATCGTCCCCCTGCAGGAGAACAAATACGTGATCGGGCCGGAGGACGTGGAGCCCCACATCGACGAGAACACGATCGGCGTCGCGGCCGTGCTCGGCACCACCTTCACCGGGCACGCCGATGACATCGTCGGGATCAACAAGCTCCTCGTCGACCTCAAGGGAGACAGGGGACTCGACGTGCCGCTCCACATCGACGCCGCCAGCGGTGGCTTCGTCTGGCCCTTCCTCTACCCCGACTCGGAGTGGGACTTCCGGCTCGAGCAGGTGCGCTCGATCAACGTCTCCGGCCACAAGTTCGGGTTGGTCTACCCCGGTATCGGCTGGCTCGTCTTCCGCGAGAAGTCCGACCTCGCCGAGGACCTCGTCTTCTACGAGAACTACCTGGGCAAAACCGACGCCACCTTCACGCTCAACTTCTCGACCGGCGCCTCGATGGTGCTGGCCCAGTACTACAACTTCGTCCGCTACGGACGCGAGGGCTACGCCTACATCATGAAAGCGATGCAGGAGAACGCGCGCGTCCTTGCCGCGAAGCTCAAGGCGACAGGTAATTTCGAGTTGATCGGCGACGAAGAAGAGCAGCTGCCCCTGGTCGCCTTCAAGCTCGCCGGCGAGAAGGACTACGACGAGTTCGACGTCTCCTGGCAGCTCTCGGCCGAGCGCGGCTGGATGCTCCCCGCCTACACGATGCCGCCCAACGCCGAAGAGGTGAAAGTGCTGCGAGCGCTGGTCAAGCAGACGCTGAGCCGCGAGCAGATCGACCGCCTCGCGACCGACATCGAACTCGCCTGCACGACGCTGGAGAAAAAGGGCGGCGCCCACCCCTCCGAGCGCAAGCAGATGAAGACCAGCGCCGGCTACTGACTAGAGGTCAGGTCGATTCGACACGTGCCCGCGGTAGGTGCCAGACACCCGCACGGGCCTGCCATTGAAGAGCTCGCTGCCGAGAACGGCATCGACGCTGAACTCGATGACACCGCCAAGCCGGCAGCTCACCTGCGAGAAGACCATCGACCCGGAGCTCTCCTCCTCGGCGCTGGAGGCTTCGATGGCGCCGTCGAAGGCGAAGAGCTGGGCTCCGTGGGGCCGCGTCGAGACGAACTCGTTGGGAAACTCGATACGACCGCCGAGGACGAGATCGCGGCGAACAGCGCTCAGCTCCCAGCCGCGCCTGGCGTTTCTCAGCGCGACGTGAAGGGACGGGCGCGCGACCTGGTCGCCCCATGGCCCACACCAGGCTCGCGGCGTCCCCGCGAACTGGATCTTCGACCCACTGGGGCGCTTGAAGACGAGCCCGGCCTCGGCGGCCGGCGCAGCCGCCAGCAGGAATGCCAACGTCAACATCGCGGCGGCAAAACCGCCAATGCCCCTGCAACGTGCCTCAGCCCTCGACATCAGGGCCAGGTTATCTGGCCCTCAGCCGGCGAACGCCGCCCGGACGGCGTCGATCAGCTCGTGGTGCGGAGGCGAGAACTCCTTGCCCTTGCGGTGGACGAGGTAGACCGGGATCCGCACGTCTGAGCCGGTGATGCGCACCTCGCGCAGCATCCCCATCTCGAGCTCCTCGGCGACGGCGCTGCGAAACAGCATGCTCACCCCGAGCCCTGCCCGCACCCCCCGCTTCATCGCCTCGGGATGGCCGAGTTCGAGCACGACGTTGCGCTCGGAGACGCCGAGCGCGTTGAGGCGGCGGTCGACGAAACGGCGACGCACGATGCCCTCCGGGGCTTCGATGAAGGGCAGCTCGGCCAGCTGGGACGGCGCGATCTCGGCCGCACGGGGCTCGGCATCCGGGGCCATGATCAAGACCAGCTCTTCGTGGCCGAGCAGCTCGGTCTCCAGGCCGGGGCCCTCGGGGTCGGTGTCGGAGACGACGACAGCGAAGTCGAATGCCCCGGCACGCGCGTCCTCGATCGTGTGTTCGGTGTCGGAGATGCTGAGGCGCAACTCAACCGCGGGATGCGTGCGACGAAACTGGGTGAGCACGGGCGGCAGGCGGTAGCTGCCCAGCGACATGCTCGCTCCAAGCGCGACGCTGCCACGACTGCCGTCCGACAGGCCGGCGAGGTGGCGGTCGAGCTCGCGGGTGCGAGCGAGGACGTCCTCGGCCCACGTGTGCACGACCCGGCCGGACTCGGTGAGATGCAGCTGGCGACCTTCGCGGTAGAAGAGCTTCGTGCCGACCCGCTCCTCGAGGGAGCGAATGTGCGCGGTGACCACCGGCTGCGCGACGAACAACGCCTCCGCTGCGCGACCGACCCCGCCGAGCTCGACGACGAGGCACAGCACCTCGAGCTTGTGCAGGTTGACACGCCGATCGATAGCCAGTTGACGTTCCATTACTGACAAAAACGTATTGGAACTATGGCTGAGGCTGCGCCACGATCAATTGACCGTGGACCTGAGCGAGGTGATCTCCGACGTGCGCCGAGGGATGATCCCGGCCACCATCTACAGCGACCCGGAGCTCTTCGAGCTCGAGAAGCGCCGGCTCTTCGGGCGGGCCTGGATGTTCCTGGCGCACGAGTCCGAGATCCCCGACCCCGGCGACTACGTCGTGCGCCGGATCGTCGACGACTCGTTCATCGTCTGCCGTGACGAGACCGGCACGATCCGCGTGCTGTTCAACATGTGCCTGCACCGCGGGATGCAGGTCTGCCGCTCGGAGCTCGGCAACACCTCTCACTTCCGCTGCCCCTACCACGCCTGGACCTACAAGAACAGCGGCGAGCTGACCGGGGTGCCGTTCCACGGCGATGCCTACGGCGGCGAGGCCGGGCTCGCGCGAGAGGGCGTCGGGCTGCTGCCGGCGCCCCGCGTGGACGTCTGCGAGGGGCTGATCTTCGCCTCGCTCGACGAGCACGTCGCCGACCTCGAGGACTACATCGGCGACTTCCGCTTCTTCCTGCGCGTCTACCTCGGCCAGAGCGAGGCCGGCGCCGAAGTGCGCGGCCCGCAGCGCTTCGTGGTCAAGTCGAACTGGAAGATCGGCGCCGAGAACTTCTCGGGCGACAGCTACCACACGCCCCATACCCACGCCAGCGTCGTCGACATCGACCTCTTCGGCGCCCCGAAAGCCAACAAGCGCAAGGAGGGCGCCTCCTACTTCGCGGGCGCAGGCGGCGGCACGACCTACAAGCTGCCCGATGCCGGCTTCCACGACAACCTCGCCCACGTCGGCTACCCCGACGCGATGATCGACGCGATGGGGCGTGCCTGGTCGCCCGAGCACCGCGCGCTCGTCGGCGACGCACGCTTCATGTGCTCGGCGGCGAGCCTCCTGCCGAACCTCAGCTTCGTGCACAACTGGCCGCAGGTGAACGCCGACGGGCTCGTCGTCCCCTTCGTCTCGATCCGGCTCTGGCAACCGATCAGCGCGACCGAAACCGAGGTCTGCTCGTGGTTCGCGGTCGACCGCGGCGCGCCCGAGTGGTTCAAGGCCGCGTCGTACAAGGCCTACCTGATGTGCTTCGGCTCGTCGGGGATGTTCGAGCAGGACGACGTCGAGAACTGGACCTCGATCACGACCATGGCCGGCGGCCAGATGGCCGAGCGGCTCAACCTGCACAGCCGCATGGGCCTGAGGCGCG
>Ga0164241_10001085_pt1 | contig 37170 bp, 35 predicted proteins | sample OricomyardsoilBY_FD_108780 | JGI IMG/M metagenome (GOLD analysis project Ga0164241, IMG submission 108780) | Backyard soil microbial communities from Emeryville, California, USA - Original compost - Back yard soil (BY) | ecosystem: Environmental > Terrestrial > Soil > Unclassified | place: USA... | reverse complement strand
GGTGATCATTGGTGCGGCCATGAGAAAGCTTATACATATTATTTTTGGCGTATTGAAAAACAATACGCCTTTTAACGAAAATTTAGTGGTTTAGAGCTTGCTAAGCAAGACGGTATCTGACCCGATATTACAAAGTGCAATTGATTTAGGTGTAATCCAAGAAAGTGGTTTGGCGGGGGAAAGTTTGAATCACTTGTATGGTTACGTTGGACAAAATCCATTATTTTGGATAGATCCGTTTGGTTTGGCTGCTCCTGGAAATCATAAGCTAGATCAAGACCAGATCAATACAATTAAAGAGAAGCTAAAAGACCCAAAATTGGACAAGAAAGCAAGGAATGAATTAGAGCAGAAATTGAAGCGGCATGAAAAAGCAACGGGAGAGCGGCATAGTAGAGCATCTAAGGATAAATTTCTAAAACGTTGCTTAATGATTGTTGCTCCTAGGTTAATTAAGGCATTTGAGCCAAGCCCTGAGCGCGCTTGTGACATGCACCAGAACCAACCAGAGTTTTGTGAAAGCATCTAATTATTTTAAGTTTGTTAAGACTAAATATATTTGGAGATAGATATGAGTTGGTATGCCGCTAGAAATGTATATCATTTTGGAAGCAAGAATGATGGGAAAAATATATTTGAAGAACGAATAGTTAGTTTTGAAGCCGAAGATATTGATGAGGCTCATCTTAAAGCTGCAAAAGAAGCTTTACAGTATTCTGACGATAATGGGTTTGATGTGCATGATCAGCAATTAATATACAAACAAGATGGGAAATCATTGGTCGATGGCTATGAAATATGGTCTGAACTTTTCGAGGCATATAAAAGCTTAAATGAGTTTTATTTAGAGCGATATCAGAATTATATATATAATGCTAAAGAAGATTAATTTTTTAAAGAATTTAGGGGTAGAGCAAAATTAACGTCTGATCTCTATTCTAGGAGAGAATGCCCTAATAAAGTTAATTTTAATTTCTTGTTTTCATTAGAGAAGGCACAACTCAAGCCCAGCACAGAAATGTGCTGGGCTTTTTATTTTTAGCCTTTTTTGAGTATTAGGTTGATTATTTACTTCGGCAGGCTGGTTATTCTTTTAATCAGCTGAAAGCGTTGGGTTAGCGGTTATCAACGCTTAATTTCTTCCTCGAAGAAATATGAAACCCGCTCAGGGCAACTGGTGCGGGTTTTTTATTGGGGGTAATGCGAAGACTTGTTTTCCATGATTTGCTGGCTAAGCTGGAAATGTCTATTACTAAGGTTTGAATGGAGATGTTATGAATAAATTTTGGATGGCGTTTGGGTTGGCTTGCTGCGCTGCTCCTGCTTTGGCAGAGGGTTTTTATGTGGCAGGTGATGTGGGTAAGGTTAAATGGAAAATTGAATCTGGCGGCAGTAAGACGGATACGGCTTTTTCAGTTGCAGGTGGTTATACCTTTGATCTTCCTTTTAAGGATACTTTGGCGATTGAGTTGGGTTATCGCGATTTAGGTGGCTTTAGTCGTTCCGATGAGGATGTAAAGGCGACTCTGGTTTTAACCGTAACGCAGCTGTCGTTTTTGGCGAGCCATAAAATTAATGATTCATTGAGTTTTTACGGTCGCGCAGGCATTGCAGATATGCAGATCGGCGCCAGCTATAAAGATGATTTCAACAGCGAGTCTGATTCCTTATCTAAAGATCGTGCGGTACTGGGTATTGGTGGGCGCTATACGCTAAATCAGCATGTGGGTATTTATCTTGAATATGACCGTTATCAAGATTTCGACGATCTTGGTGGTGCAGGTGATTTGACGGTATCGACTTTGTTGGTTGGTTTGGACTATCACTTTTAGAGTCAATATCTCCTTATAAAAGCCGCGCAAAACAAAGGTTTTGCGCGGCTTTTTTTGATCTTTTGTAATTGGCAGATTTTTCTTTGAAACGGGTGTTGGTAGTCCTAGGGCAATTGTCAGTTTCGGCTAAGCTCGGCCAAAAAAAGCGTCAGCTTGCAATATGAGTAGCAAATAGATGAATCGTGTACGAGGTTCGCTTCAAGGGTTCGTTTTCTGGTAAACTGCGCCGATTTTTTTGAGCCTTGGCTGTGCGGCTGGGGTAAGTAGCTAACTCATTGTTTGGAGAGCATTTATGTCTAACCCAAGGGATAAAAAGTACAAGCGCATCTTATTGAAGTTGAGTGGCGAAGAGTTGATGGGTACCGAGGGCTTCGGTATCGACCCTAAAGTGCTCGACAAAATGGCGTTGGAAATTGGTCAGTTGGTGGGCATAGGCGTGCAAGTGGGTTTGGTGATTGGCGGTGGCAACCTGTTTCGTGGTGCGGCTTTGAGTGCAGCGGGTTTGGATCGTGTTACCGGCGACCATATGGGTATGTTGGCTACCGTTATGAATGCTTTGGCGATGCGCGATGCGCTTGAGCGCAGCAATATTTCTTGTCGGGTTATGTCTGCTATTCCGATGAGCGGCGTAGTTGAACATTATGATCGCCGCCGTGCAGTACGTTTCTTGAGCATGGGCGAAGTGGTGATTTTTGCTGCGGGTACCGGCAACCCATTCTTCACCACCGATTCTGCTGCTTGTTTGCGCGGTATTGAAGTGGATGCCGATATCGTTCTTAAGGCGACTAAGGTTGATGGCGTTTACACTGCCGACCCCAAAAAAGATCCAACCGCGACTAAATATGATCGCCTGTCTTACGATGAAGTCTTGGATAAAAAATTAGGTGTAATGGATTTGACGGCCATTTGCTTGTGCCGCGAACACGATATGCCTGTGCGTGTGTTCCGTATGAATAAAACCGGCGCCTTGTTAAACATTGTTGTAGGCAGTAATGAAGGCACTTTGATTGAAGAGGATAAAAGTAATGATTAATGATATTAAAAAAGACGCCGAAGCGCGTATGAAAAAAGCGGTTGAAGCTATGGTGAATCACTTTAGCAAAATCCGTACTGGCCGCGCCCACCCAAGCATTTTGGATGGCATTATGGTGAATTATTACGGTGCTGAAACGCCGTTGAGTCAGCTTGCTAACATCAACGTTGAAGATGCGCGCACGCTTTCCGTTAGCCCTTGGGAGCGCAACTTGGTGCCTGAAATTGAAAAGGCAATCATGAAATCAAACTTGGGTTTAAACCCATCCACCAACAATGGTTTGATTCGTTTGCCACTGCCGATGTTGACCGAAGAAACCCGTAAAAACTTTATTAAACAAGCGCGCGCTGAAGCAGAAAATGGCCGCGTGTCGGTGCGTAACGTGCGCCGGGATGTATTGGGCGATGTAAAAGCGTTGTTAAAAGATAAAGCGATTGGCGAAGACGATGATCGTCGCGCGCAAGATGAAATTCAAAAAATTACCGATAAATATATCGCTGAAGTTGATAAAGCCTTGGCTGCCAAAGAAGTTGATTTGATGGCAGTGTAAATGCTGTAGTAAAAGACTGGCTCCCTACTTTAGCGAGCCAGTTTGTTTTTAATCACGAGAAAACAGAAAAAGAAAAATTAAAAAATTGAATATCAAAAGTACAGCCGAACAGCAGGGAATCTATGCAGCGGCTCGCTAAGCGGGAGAAACCAGTGTCTGATAATCAACTTCGCCATATCGCTATCATTATGGACGGCAACAACCGCTGGGCTAAGCAACGCGGCCTTGCCGGTGTTGCTGGTCATAAAGCGGGTGTCGAGCGCATTCGTGATGCCATGACTGCTTGCGAAGAAATTGGTGCAGAAGTTCTTACCGTATTTGCCTTCAGCAGTGAAAACTGGCGGCGTCCTCCGCTCGAAGTAGAAGCGCTTATGTCGCTGTTTCAGTTGTATCTTAAAAACGAAGCCAAAGCCTTAAAGAAAAAAGGTGTGCGCCTGCGCGTAATTGGCAATCGCACGCGTTTTAGCAAAGGCATTCAACATGCAATTGATGCGGCAGAAGAACTAACAAAAGAAGGCAAGATGACGCTGGTGATTGCCGCTGATTATGGTGGCCGTTGGGATATTGCCGAAGCTGCAAAAAAAGTTGCACAAGACGTTAAAGAAGGCCGCATTAATGCTGCCGATGTCGATGAGGATTTGCTCGACAAATATACCTCCATGGCCGATTTACCGCCGCTGGATTTATTAGTCCGCACGGGCGGTGAAGTGCGCATCAGTAATTTTTTACTCTGGCAAAGCGCTTACGCTGAATTCTTTTTCAGCGACAAACTTTGGCCGGATTTTGACGGTGCTGAACTTAAGCGCGCTGCCGCTGCTTTTCATGAGCGTCAACGCCGTTTTGGTATGACTGGCGATCAAATTGAAGCGGGAGCCACTCATGCTTAAGCAACGTGTTATCACCGCAATTATTTTAACCATTGTTTTTTTAGTGGCGCTGTTTGGTTTATCACCTACATATTTTCCCGTGTTTATTGGAGTTGTGGTTCTAATTGGTGCGTGGGAATGGGCAAACTTATCTAGCTGCTGTGCAATTTGGCAACGTCTTCTCTATATAGTTTTTATCGGTGCCATCCTGTGGATTGTTTGCTGGGTAGTGGGGATGTATAGCGCAGAACAGGGGCTGAATTTACCGGTCGTTAAATCGCTCCTGATTGTCGCCTGTGTTTGGTGGGCAGTGGCTTTATTGTTGGTACAAGGTTATCCCACTAGCACTATTTTGTGGGGGCATCCCATCTTGCGTCTCTTGATGGGGGTGTTGGTGTTGGTACCCACCTGGTTAGCATTAAGTTATGTACGCTTTCAACCGCAAGGCGCATGGTTGGTGGTAATGATTGCGGGCATAGTGGCAGCAGCCGATACCGGCGGTTATTTTACTGGCCGTAAATTCGGTAAGCGCAAGCTGGCACAAGCCGTGAGCCCAGGCAAAACGTTGGAAGGTTTTGCGGGCGGTTTGGTTTCTAATCTTATTTTGGGTGCAGTGGTCGCTTATTTGAGCGGCAGCAATGTCTGCTTATTATTGGCAATTATAGTGCCCACCAGTTTATTTTCAGTCTTGGGTGATTTGTTGGAAAGTATGGTGAAGCGCCATGCTGGTGTTAAAGACAGCGGCGTAATTTTACCCGGCCATGGTGGGATTTTGGATCGCGTCGATAGCATCACTGCCGCCGCGCCGGTATTTGCATTAGCGGTAATCGCTAGCGGCTGGACTCTGGGATCTTAATGATGAGCCTCCAGCCATGACTCTCCAACAAGTAACGGTTCTTGGTGCTACCGGTTCTGTCGGTGTCAGTACGCTGGATGTGTTGGCGCGCCATCCGGAACGCTATGCGGTGTTTGCTTTAACGGCAGATCGAAAATGGCAAATTCTCGCTACGCAATGTTTGCAACACAACCCTCGTTACGCTGTATTGAATGACGCTGCTTCAGCGCAAGCGCTTGCGGCAGAATTGCGTCGCCAAGGGTGCAACACTGAGGTCTTGCAAGGTGCCGATGCTCTCGCACAAGTCGCTAGCCACGCAGATACCCACGTTGTTATGGCTGCCATAGTTGGTGCAGCGGGTTTATTGCCTACCTTAGCGGCAGTCAAAGCGGGTAAAAAAGTCCTCTTGGCTAACAAAGAAGCTTTGGTGATGGCGGGTGGTTTATTTACCCGCGCCGTTGCCGAGCATGGCGCAACTCTGCTGCCCATTGATAGTGAACATAACGCAATTTTCCAATGCTTGCCGAACCAGCGCGCGAACTATTTGGTGGATGGTTTGCAATCCAGCGGTGTGCGCAAAATTCTATTGACGGCATCGGGCGGGCCGTTTCGCAATACGCCTTTAGCAGATTTAAAAACGGTAACGCCAGAGCAAGCTTGCGCCCACCCCAACTGGAGTATGGGGCAAAAAATTTCGGTAGATTCCGCCACTATGCTTAATAAAGGTTTGGAGTTAATAGAAGCGTGCTGGTTGTTTAATGCGCGCCCAGAGCAAGTGCAGGTAGTTATTCACCCACAAAGCGTTATTCACTCCATGGTGGAATATGTGGATGGCTCGGTGCTGGCACAGCTCGGCAACCCTGATATGCGTACTCCCATCGCGCATGCGCTGGCGTGGCCGGAGCGAATTGCGTCGGGTGTAGCGAGTTTGGATATTATCGCCACGGCGCGTTTGGATTTCTCCGCGCCAGATTATGAACGCTTCCCTTGTTTACGTTTTGCGCAGCAGGCGGCGGCGCGCGCAGCAACTGCGCCCACCATTTTGAATGCAGCGAACGAAGTAGCGGTTGCCGCTTTTTTGCAGCGTAAAATTCGGTTTGATCAAATTGCGCAGATTATTGCAGAAGTTTTAGATAAACAGGATGTGGTTGAACCTGATTCACTTGCATTGGTCATAGCCAGCGACCAGACTGCGCGCCGTTTAGCGCATTCTGTTATTGCAGCTTTCTAGGTAAGTTTATGAATTTGGCCTATACCATCCTATCGTTTCTGCTTGCCATTATTATTTTGGTCGCCGTGCATGAGTTTGGTCATTTTTATGTGGCGCGCCTATGTGGCGTGCGCGTGCTACGTTTTTCGCTAGGGTTTGGCAAGGTGCTTTGGCGCCGTTACGACAAGCACGGCACCGAGTTTTCGCTTTCAGTCTTACCCTTTGGCGGTTACGTCAAAATGCTGGATGAGCGCGAAGGTGAGGTACCTGCTGAGCTTATCCAACAAGCCTTTACCCGCAAAACTGTTTGGCAGCGTATGGCCATAGTCGTGGCGGGGCCAGTCGCCAATTTCATTTTGGCGATTCTGTTGTTTTGGGTTTTATTGTTGGGTGGCGATAAAGGGCGAATCCCCGTAATCGCCACCATAGAGCCAAATTCAATTGCCGCTCACGTAGGGCTTGAAGTTGGGCAGGAAATTATTGCGGTTGATGGTGAGGCAACTCCCACTGAACAATCGGTCGCAAAACAATTAATAGAGCGTTTGGGTGAGACCGGTAACCTTGAGTTAAAGGTTCGCTATTCTGATTCTCATCTTGTCTATAAGTTGTCTGTGCCGCTCAATGAGTGGATGCGCGGCGCCCAAGATCCAGACCCATTTAAGGGCTTGGGAATTGAGATGACGCCTATCAAACCCATTATCGGACAAGTGCTGCCAGATTCACCTGCGGCTAAAGCCGGTTTTAAGGTGGATGACAAAATTGTGAGCGTAAATAATCTGGCTGTCAGTGATTTCCGCGACTTTCAAAATGCGATTCGCCCTCGTATCAATGAGCGCGTTAACGTTGAGGTTGAACGTAAGACGCTAGCGGGTTCAGCAGACTTATTAAGTTTATGGGTAGCGCCGGAATCTTTTACTGAAAAGGGAGTCTCTTATGGGCGGGTTGGTATAGCACCTAAACCCTTGTCAGAAGAGTCTGTGCGTTATTATGACTATTCCGTCGTTGGTGCTTTGGTTGCGGGTACTAAACGCACGTGGGATACCTCTGGATTTGTGCTTTTATCAGTTAAAAAGCTAATCCTTGGAGAAATTTCCACAAAAAACTTGAGTGGGCCGATAAGCATTGCTAAGGTGGCCGGCTCTTCGGCGCAGAACGGTTTAAAAAGCTTTATTGGCTTCCTCGCCTTGCTCAGTGTTTTTCTAGGAGTGTTTAATCTTTTGCCTATTCCAGTATTGGATGGGGGGCATTTGTTATATCTCTCCGTTGAGGTAATTAGAGGTAAGCCGGTATCTGAAAAGGTACAAATACTGGCTTATCAGTTTGGGCTGGTGCTGGTCATTGGGCTCAGCATGCTAGCCATGTATAACGATATTATGCGGTTGTAGCGGCTTAGGCCGGTTCTGCCACGACGAACTCTTATTATTAGATCAGACGATATGAAGCGAGTTTCAATGCGATTTTTCTGCTGCTTAGTGTTATTGCTCACGTCTTTTGCAGTGCATGCACAGACCCCCAATTTTCGGATTAGCGATATACGTGTAGAAGGTTTACAGCGTGTTTCAGCGGGTACTGTATTCAGTGCGCTACCGGTGCGAGTTGGCGATTCGGTCAATCAATCCGATATTCAAAATGCTACTCGTGAACTCTTCAAAATCGGCTTCTTTGCTGATGTGGCGATTCAGCGCGATGGCGATGTATTGGTGCTGGTGCTCAAGGAGCGCCCCGCGATCAATAAAATCGAATTAGAGGGTAATAAGGCGATCAAGTCTGAGAACCTGATGGACAGCCTTAAAAAGAACAATTTGTCCGAAGGACAAATTTTCCAGCGCGCTACCCTTGAGGGGATTACGCAAGCCTTGCAACGCGAATATATTGCCCAAGGCCGTTACGGCGCTACCGTGAATATTGAAATTGAAGACTTGCCGCGCAACCAAGTCAAAGTGAAAGTAAAAATTAGTGAGGGTGCGGTTGCGCGTATTAAGCAAATTAACATTGTTGGTAACAAAGCTTATAGTGATCAAGAGTTAATCGATCTCTTCGAGTTGCACACCTCGACAATGTTTTCGTGGCTTAGTGGTAATGACAAATACTCTAAAGAAAAAATGAAAGGCGATTTAGAGAAAGTTGAATCCTATTATATGGATCGCGGCTATCTCGCCTTTAAAATCGATTCATCACAAATTTCATTGAGTCCGGATAAGTCACAAATCTTTATCACTATCAACGTCACTGAAGGTGATATTTATAGAATTAAGAGCGTGGACTTGGCGGGTGATCCGGCGATTGACCCTGCAATTTTGCGTCAATTCTTGTTGGTGAAAGAAGGCCAGATTTTTTCGCAAATCTTGATGACGACCTCGTCTGAATACGTCACTCAACGCTTGGGCAATGAAGGCTATACCTTCGCTAAAGTTGAAGGCATGCCTGAAAAAGATGATACAGATAAAACGGTTAAAATGACTTTCTTTATCGAGCCAGGTAAACGCGCTTATGTAAACCGTATTAATTTCAAAGGCAATACTAAAACTATTGATGAAGTCTTACGCCGTGAAATGCGTCAAATGGAGGGCGGTTCGGCTTCTACTGCGCAAATCGATAACTCTAAAGTGCATTTGGAGCGTTTGGGATTTTTCAAAGAAGTAAAAGTAGACACCAAAGAGGTACCCGGCTCTGCGGATAAGGTTGATGTAACCTACGAAGTGGAAGAGCAGGCATCGGGTAGCATGAGCTTGCAAATAGGTTACGCACAGTATTCAGGAATGTTGTTTCAAGCAGGTATTCAGCAAAACAATTGGTTTGGTACAGGAAAGCAAATTGGTTTCAATTTTAGCCATAACCGCTATCAAACGAGCTACAGCTTAAGCTACAACGACCCTTATTTTACGCCAGATGGAATAAGCCGCGGTTTTAATCTTTACTATACCAAAAGTGACTATGGTTCATACAATGTGACGCCATATAGCACCAACACATATGGTGGAAAATTAACGTTTGGTTATCCCATTTCTGAAATTGAGCGTATCGGTTTTGATATTGGCTTGCGCAGCTTGGAAGTTACCCCTACTGGGTATTCCTCGCAGGAAATCCAGCGTACTCCCCGTTTTATTGATGGCGTGGTTTACAATGTCGATTCATACCAACGTTTAATTGCTGCATCAGATAGCTATATATCGCTTGCACAATACGATGATTTAAATAAACGAGTAGCAGAAGGCTCTGACTATCTGCCAGGTACTTATCAGTTAAGCCCTATTACCTTGGATTTACTGGGCGACGAAGGCTTTCTGGATAAATATGGCGATACTTTTAATGACGCACAAATGAGTGTGTATTGGATTAAATCGACTTTAAACCGTGGCGTTTTGCCAAACCGTGGTGCATCACAACGTCTTTCTGCAGAAATGACCCTTCCCATTGGTGACTTGGAGTACTTTAAAATAGATTATGAAGCACAATACTTTAAACCACTCACCAATAGCTTGACTCTGCGCTTGCATAGCCGCTTGGGTTATGCCGAAAGCTACGGTAAAACGGATCGTTTACCCTTCTTTGAAAACTTCTATGGGGGCGGTTTTGGTTCAATACGTGGATTTGAACGCAATTCTTTAGGCCCTAGAAGTACAGTACAAGAAACAGTTACCTCAGTTTATACTGCGTGGGATGACATTAATGGCGATGGTAAGCCGCAAAATAGCGAACTCTCGAACCCGGCATTACTTCTGTGCTCCGAAGCAACCCTCTGTTCTGAGGCCTCACTTGGTAAGATCATTACCCAACGCCAACAAGAGGATTATGGTCGTACTCGGGGTGCCTTTGGTGGTAACGTTATTATAGAAGGTGGTGCTGAAATTCTATTCCCACTGCCTTTTATAAAAGATCAGCGCTCGGTACAGACAACGGCTTTCTTGGATGCAGGTAACGTATTTGATACCCATTGTGGTGATCGTCAAAGAAACTGTTATGGTATTAGTGGAGATCAAATCAAGGCCTCGGTAGGCTTGGGGTTAACGTGGATCTCTAGTTTTGGCCCTATGCAGTTCAGTATCTCTAAGAAAATTAGTAAAGATAACCCCTATGATGATGGCAAGGTTTTCGACTTTACGTTGGGACAAACTTTCTAACAACAATCGTTTTTTTAAAATATTTTAATAGCTGTTTATTTAATGATAAGAGGAAATACTTGTGAACTTTACTAAAAAATGTGTTGCTGCTGTAGCCTTGTGTATGGTGTCTTCAGTGAGTTTTGCGGAAACTAAAATTGCAGTTATTAATCCAGAAGGTGCAATTTTATCTACGGCTGTTGGAAAGGCTCGCTTTGAAAAGCTAGAAAAAACTGCTGACTATGCAGCAACTAAAGCTAAGTTAGATGGCATATCAGCAGATTTCAAAGCATTGCAAGAATCTGCTAAAAAAGAAGGTTCTACTTGGTCTGCTGAAAAGAAAGAAGAAGTAGGCAAAAAAATGCAAGGCTTGCAACAAGATGCGCAATTCAATGGTCAGAAATTACAGAAGTCTCGTCAAGATGCTGCTGAAGCAATTGCACAAGAGCTAGGCCAAAAATATCAAACTGCACTGAAACAAGTAGTTGATGCAGAAAAAATTGGCTTGTTACTTGGTCCACAGGCTGCAATCTTTGCAACGCCTGAGTATGACATTACCGCAAAAGTGACTGACTTAATTAATAAAGCCAAGTAATTAATGTGTCTAAAATTACCTATTGTTTTACTCTAGCCGAACTGGCTCAGCGCATTAGCGCTGAGTTGGTGGGCAATCCTCAGCACCAAATTTCTGCACTCGCTACACTTCAAACTGCAACGCAAAAGAATTTAAGTTTTATCTCTAACCCTGCCTATAAAAAATATTTAGCATCAACGCAAGCTGGTGCTGTTATTTGTACTCAGGAATTAGCAGATGCTATTTCTACCAATAAACTTATCGTGCCCAATCCTTATCTTGCTTTTGCGCGTTTAACGCGCTTGTTCGATAGCTCTTTGCAGGTTGAAGTTGGCATTCATCCCTCGGCAGTTATTGGGAAAAATTGTGAATTGGGTAATGGTGTTAGTATTCAAGCGAATGCAGTGCTTGCAGATAATGTCACCTTGGGTGATGGTGTAGTGGTTGGCGCGGGGAGCTTTATTGGTACCGATTCAAGTATTGGCGCTAGAACAAGATTGCTTTCCAATGTTTCCATCTATCATGGCATTAGTATTGGTGAAGACTGCATTTTGCACAGTGGATGCGTGATAGGTGCGGATGGCTTTGGTTTTTCGCCCTCTCCCGATGGTTGGGTAAAGATTCACCAGTTGGGTGGGGTGATAATTGGGAATAAGGTTGAGATAGGCGCAGCTACTACCATTGACCGTGGTGCGCTGGACGATACTTTTATAGATGATGGCGTGATTCTCGATAATTTAATCCAAATTGGTCATAATGTGCGGCTTGGTAAGCACACTGCTATTGCCGCTAATACGGTTGTTGGTGGCAGCACAACCATAGGTGATAACTGCACTATTGGTGGTGCCGTTGCTATCGCTGGTCATATAACCTTGGTCGATAAGGTATATATAACAGGCATGAGCATGGTGACCAACTCAGTTACAGAAGCAGGGTCTTATTCGTCGGGTGTGCCACTTGCGCCAAGTAAAGATTGGCGTAAAAATGCGGCGAGATTTCGTCATTTGGATAATTTGGCAACCCGTTTAATTAAGCTTGAGCGTTTAGCGCCAAAAGATGAATAAGTAATACCGAACTGCCGTGCAATCCACTTCTTACCTGCAGCATCAATAACTGTAGATACAATAAATACTTTTAAATATACCTAGGGCCATTCGCTATGATGGATGTTAACGAAATACGTAAATATTTACCGCATCGCTATCCATTTTTATTGGTCGATAGAGTAGTGGAGCTGGTGGAAGGCGAATCCATTATCGCCTACAAAAATATCACCGTAAATGAGGAGGTTTTTAATGGTCATTTTCCGCAGAGCCCTGTGTTTCCCGGCGTTATGATTATCGAGGCAATGGCACAAGCTGCCGGAATTCTGGGTTTTAAAACCATGGACAAAAAACCGGAAGACGGCTCTATGTATTTGCTTGCTGGTATTGATGACGTCCGTTTCAAGCGCCCTGTTGTGCCTGGTGATCGTTTGCAATTAGAGTCGCGCGTTATTTCAGAAAAGCGCGGTATCTGGAAATTTGAATGTAAAGCAACTGTGGATGGCGTGTTGGCGGCCTCGGCAACAATTCTTTGCGCAGATCGCAAAATTTAAGTTGATCAACAAATTTTAGTGATCGAACCATCTACATATCCATGAGATTTTATTTTGATTGATTCTCGCGCAATAATTCATCCCAGTGCCAGACTTGCAGCCGATGTTCAAGTTGGCCCTTGGACAATAATTGGCCCCGACGTTGAAATTGGTGAAGGTAGTATCATCGCATCGCATGTTGTGATCAAAGGCCCGACCGTCATTGGTAAGCACAATCATATCTATCAATTCTCATCCGTTGGAGAAGATACGCCCGACTTAAAATATAAAGGTGAACCAACGCGTTTAATCGTTGGCGATCACAATACTATTCGAGAAGGTGTAACTATTCATCGCGGTACTATTCAAGATCGCAGCGAAACCACCCTTGGCAGCCACAATTTAATTATGGCTTATGTGCATGTGGGTCATGATAGTGTGATTGGCAATCACTGTATTTTAGTGAATAACACAGCGCTGGCTGGTCACGTCTATATAGGTGATTGGGCAATTCTTAGCGGTTACACACTCGTACATCAATTCTGTAAAATCGGTGCGCATAGCTTTACCGGTATGGGCACTGCTGTGGGTAAAGATATTCCTGCTTATGTGATGGTGACCGGCAATCCCGCTGAAGCAAAAAGTATTAATGCGGAAGGTTTACGCCGCCGTGGGTTTAGTGCAGAAGAGATAGCGGTAATTACCAAAGCTTATAAATTAATTTATCGTCGCGGCCTAACCATTGATGAGGCCTTGGTTGAACTTGAAACTCTGCTGCCTACATGCGAACGTTTGCTACCTTTAATTCAATCCATTAAAGAATCTACGCGCGGTATTGTTAGATAAAAATTATTTTATTTCTTAACAAGAATAACGAACGAATAAGAAATTTTTATTGAGGTTAAGAAATGGAACGTATACATATAGGTATTGTTGTCGGTGAAGCCTCCGGCGATATTCTGGGCGCTGCATTAATTAGCGAATTGCGTAAAATTTATCCCGATGCTGAGTTTTCTGGCATTGGTGGCCCGCGCATGCTGGCGCTCGGTTTTCATTCCTATTTTCCACAAGACCGTTTGGCGGTAATGGGTTTAATTGAGCCCTTAAAACGTCTGCCCGAACTTTTGCGCATCCGCAAATTTCTACGCGAACACTTCATCGCTAACCCACCAGCTGTTTTTATTGGCATTGATTCCCCCGATTTTACTATTTCGCTGGAAGGTTCCCTGAAAGAAAAGGGAATTAAAACCGTTCACTACGTAAGCCCATCGGTATGGGCGTGGCGACAAAAGCGTGTATTTAAAATCGCAAAATCTGTTGACTTAATGCTCACGCTTTTGCCTTTTGAAGCTGCGTTTTATGAAAAGCATAATGTGCCGGTAGAGTTTGTTGGCCATCATCTTGCCGATGAAATTCCGATGTGCGTGGATAAATACCAAGCGCGGCGCGAGCTAGGTATTCCTGAGCACGCACGTGTTGTGGCGCTGTTACCCGGTAGTCGTGCCAGTGAAGTTGAGCATATGGGTAGTTTGTTTATGCATACTGCGGTGTTTTGCTTAGAGCAAGATCCGGAATTATTATTTTATATTCCAGCTGCTAATTCAGACCGCTATCGTCAGCTACATCACCAGTTGAATGATTATGTAGATTTTCCGATACAGCTCTTCAATGGCAATTCGCATAAAGTGATGGCTGCTGCAGATGTGCTGTTATTAGCCTCTGGCACTGTAGCTCTTGAAGCTCTATTGCTGAAAAAGCCTATGGTGGTGGCCTATAAAATGGCGGCACTAACTTTCAAGATTTTATCGTGGTTGGTTAAAACCCCTTATGTTTCCTTGCCCAATTTGTTGGCTAATAAATTGTTAGTGCCAGAGCTGCTGCAAAATAATGCAACACCCGAAAAATTGAGTGCCGCAATTATCAACTATTTTGAAAATCCTGAAGAAACGCAAACTTTATGTAATACATTTGCGGATATGCATGGCATTTTAAAACGCAACGCTAGTGAGCGTGCGGCTGTTGCAATTTCAAGGCTGATTAATCGCTAAAAACAATCTCAACTTATTAAGGGAACCGTTATCCCCGCTGTGCGAGGATAACGATGTGGAGTTTTTATGCTTGAACCTTTTGTTTGTAATTATCAAGGTGTTTTATTGGCAGGTTGCGACGAAGTAGGACGCGGGCCTCTGGCGGGCGATGTGGTTGCTGCAGCCGTTATTCTTGATCCAGAAAATCCTATTCTTGGTTTAGATGACTCCAAAAAGCTCACCGAAAAAAAACGCGAACTCTTATTTGATGAAATCAAACTCAAAGCCAAAAGCTGGTGTGTAGCACGTGCGTCAGTTGCAGAAATTGATACCATTAATATTTTACAGGCAAGTTTGTTGGCCATGACTCGTGCGGTACAAGGTTTACATATTCAGCCTGAATATGTATTGGTGGATGGCAATAAATTGCCCAAATGGAATTACACCGCCGAAGCTGTGGTAAAAGGCGATAGCCGCGTTGCGGCCATTAGTGCGGCATCTATTCTTGCTAAAGTGGTTCGCGACCGTGAAATGATTGAGTTGGATAAACATTATCCAGGCTATGGCTTGGCTGATCATAAAGGTTATCCCACTAAGGTGCATATGGATGCGTTGGACAAATTGGGTATTACCGCTATTCATCGTACATCTTACGCCCCAGTGCGCGCCAAAATTGAACAGATGAAATTGTTCTAACCGTTTAAATGGGCAATCTATGAGTAATATTTGCGATGCTGATTTACACCATTTAAAGCCCGGTAAGCGCGTAGTCTTAAAATCGTTTAATGGCTGTTTACGTGCCCCGCAAGATACCAAAACGGAAGAAAATTATTGGCAACTAGTGGGTTGTAAAGCTGTTGTTGAGCTAGCAAACGATACTGATCGAGTATTGGTTAAATTCGAACGCGACTTGTCGAGCTTGGGTTTGGCGAATCACAATGAGAAATCCAACTCGTTATGGGTATTGATTAGCGATTTAAAATTTATTTGCCGTTATTGAAAATGTTACCGTGAAATCTTCCACACTAAAAACTGAAAAACCATGACCGCAAATTTTGTTCATTTACGCTTGCACACCGAGTTTTCGCTCGTCGATAGTCTCGTGCGCATCAAAAAGCTCGTTAAGCGTGTGGCTGATTTAAATATGCCTGCCTGCGGCATTAGCGACCAATGTAATTTCTATGGGCTGATTAAGTTTTACAAAGCCGCACAAGGCGCTGGCATCAAGCCGATTATTGGCAGCGACTTTTGGATGGCCAGTAGCGATAGCGAAGGCAAACCAACCATAGTCACATTGTTAGCAATGAACAATGTAGGCTACAAAAATATTATTGAATTGATTTCGCGCGCTTGGCGCCAGGGCCAGCAGCAAGGTGTTGCCTATGTGCAGCGCGAATGGATCAGCGAATTTAGTGAAGGTTGTATTGCGCTCTCCGGTGGAAAGTTTGGCGATGTCGGTATGTGTTTGCTAGCAGGCCGCGCCGAACAAGCGCAAGAATTATTGCAAGGTTGGATGCGTGATTTCCCCAATCGTTTTTATTTGGAATTGCAGCGCACTGGTCGCGAAAACGATGAAAGTTATTTACATTCCGCCGTTGCACTTGCAGAAACAGTAGAGTGCCCAGTCGTCGCCACTAACGATGTCCGCTTTTTAAATCGCGATGAGTTTGAAGTGCACGAAGCGCGTGTGTGTATCAGCGAAGGTCGCGCTCTTGATGATTCGCGCCGTGAGCGCCGCTACAGTGAACAACAATATTTGCGCTCAGCCGATGAAATGACGGAGCTGTTCAGTGATATTCCAGAAGCCTTGGAAAATACGCTCGAAATCGCTAAGCGCTGCACTGTTAATATTCAAATGGGCAAATACTTTTTGCCTGCATATCCCGTTCCTGAAGGTTTAACGGAAGGCGAATTTTTTAGAAAGATTTCTGAAGAAGGTTTAGAAAAACGCCTCGAACGTATTCTCGATAAATCTGCTGAGGATTATGCTGAGCGCCGTAAGGTTTATGAGGCTCGTTTGAAGTTTGAGTTGGATATTATTATCCAGATGGAGTTCCCCGGTTACTTCTTAATCGTGATGGACTTTATCCAGTGGGCAAAAGATCACGATATTCCGGTAGGCCCCGGTCGCGGTTCGGGTGCGGGTTCGCTCGTCGCCTATGTGCTATTAATTACTGACCTCGATCCACTGCAATACGATTTGCTGTTCGAGCGGTTCTTGAACCCCGAACGTGTTTCCATGCCCGACTTCGATATCGATTTCTGCATGGATGGTCGCGACCGCGTGATTTCTTATGTGGCTGACAACTATGGCCGCGATGCTGTAAGTCAAATTATCACCTTCGGTACTATGGCCGCAAAAGCGGTGGTGCGCGACGTAGCTCGTGTGCAAGGCAAATCCTACGGCTTGGCCGATAAACTCTCAAAAATGATTCCGCCCACACCGGGCATGACGCTTGCGCAAGCGCTTGAAGAAGAGCCAATTCTCAAAGAGTTTTTGGCGGGCGATGGCGATGGTCAAGAAATTTGGGAGATGGCGGTTCAACTTGAAGGCCTCACTCGTAACGTGGGCAAGCACGCCGGTGGTGTGGTAATCGCACCGACCAAACTTACCGATTTTGCACCGCTGTTTAGCGATGAAAGCGGCGGCGGTCTTGTAACTCAATTCGATAAAAACGACGTGGAAGAAGCGGGCTTGGTCAAGTTCGACTTCCTCGGTTTGCGCACGCTCACGATTATCGATTGGGCGCGCATTATGATCGACAAAAAGCGCCTTAAAACTGGCGAGCCGCCGCTCGATATTTCAGCGATTCCGCTTGATGACAAGCCCACATTTGATCTGCTCAAGCGCGCCGAAACCACGGCCGTGTTCCAGCTTGAATCGCGCGGCATGAAAGACCTGATTAAGCGTTTGCAGCCGGATAACCTCGAAGATTTGATCGCATTGGTAGCGCTCTTTCGCCCCGGCCCGCTGGAGTCGGGCATGGTGGATGACTTTATCAATCGTAAACATGGTCGCGCGCAGGTCGCTTATCCTGACGCAAAATTCCAGCACATGAGTTTGAAACCTGTATTGGAGCCCACCTACGGGGTTATTGTTTACCAGGAACAGGTCATGCAAATTGCGCAGGTGCTGGCGGGTTATACGCTCGGCGGTGCGGATATGTTGCGCCGTGCAATGGGTAAGAAAAAACCCGAGGAAATGGCCAAGCAGCGCGAAGTGTTTGCGGAAGGTGCTAAAGGCTTGGGGATTGATCCCGATCTTGCAACGCGCATTTTCGACTTGGTGGAAAAATTCGCGGGCTACGGTTTTAACAAATCGCACTCGGCCGCTTATGCATTGGTTTCTTATCAAACCGCATGGCTAAAAACGCATTACCCCGCGCACTTTATGGCGGCGACTATTTCGTCGGATATGGATAAAACCGACAAAGTTGTGACCTTCATTGAAGAATGTCGCCATATGAAGTTGAAGCTCTTACCGCCCGATGTAAACTCCGGCGAATTCAAATTCACCGTGAATGATGAAGGCAATATTATTTACGGACTAGGCGCGATTAAAGGCTTGGGTGAAGGCCCAGTTGAAGCCATTATTACCGCGCGTAATCAAGGTGGTATCTTCAAAGATTTATTCGATTTTTGCTCTCGCGTGGATTCACGCAAACTTAATAAACGCGCGCTTGAAGCGTTAATTCGTTCGGGTGCTGCAGATAATCTTGGGCCTACGGTTAATACGCCCATGCATAATATTGATCACGACCGCGCGGTTATGTTCGCCGCTATGAGTGAAGCCGTTAAAACTGCCGAGCAAGCTGCTGCGAATACCAACGCGGGCATGATGGATTTATTCGGCGAGGTTATGGCGAGCGATTCAGCCAATAACGATGCTTACGCCGATTTCCGCCGCGTGCGCACTTGGACGATGAAAGAGCGTTTGCATGCTGAGAAAGAAACGCTCGGCTTATATTTAACCGGCCATCCCATCGATGAATATGAAAGCGAACTGGCACATTTAGTCAGCTCGCGTATTGCTGATTTAAAGCCCGATAAATACGAAGCGCGCGGTGAAAAAGGTAAGGGCGATGAAAAGCCGCGCCAGTCGGTGGCGGGCTTGGTAGTTGCACAGCGCACCATGAAAACTAAACGCGGCGATACTATGGCATTTGTGACTTTGGATGACCGCACCGGCCGTATCGAGATTGCTGTTTTTGCGGATACCTATATTCAATGCCGCGATGTGTTGCTGAAAGATGGCCTATTGGTGATCGCCGGGCAAGTTAGTGTTGATGACTTTAGCGGCATGCTGAAAATGCGCGCACTCACTATTCGCCCTTTGTCTGAGTTACGTGAGGAGCGAGTTCGGGAGCTGAGTTTGGAGTTGGAATCTGGTGCATTACCCGCTAATTTTATTCGTCAAATCAGCGAAATTTTAGAGCCTTATCGCGGTACACCAACGCAGCCAGTGCGCTGTCCATTGGTGATTAGTTATCATCGCAGCAATGCTAAAGCTCAGCTTAAGTTGGGTGCAGCTTGGAATGTTCGCCCGGAAGATGAGTTGTTGCAGCGTTTACGTGACAACTACGGTAGCGGCAAAGTGAAGTTAGTTTATTAATTGCAAGCGAGGAAGGCGTTTAGCGGAAAGGGTGGTTGGGCAGATTTAGTATCGCCTATTTTTTAAGCGATAGCTGTTTTTGCAGAAATGCTAAATCGTGGAATATCAGTAGAAATAGTCGACTAAATGCGCCATTTCGCGTAATGTAGCGCCCCACTTCCGCACCGACTCCTAGCTTGGGTTGCTAGTTGTAATACGGTGTTCACCTCATTTCCGGTGGTTGGTAATTGCTAAAGCAATACCTCCTGCCAACACAGAGCCATTAACTGCTATGAATCTGAATTATCTGGATTTTGAACAGCCCATTGCCGAACTTGAAGGCAAAATTGAAGAGTTGCAGCTTGTAGGCAACTCTAGCGATGTCAACATCGCCGATGAAATTGCCAAGTTGCGCCAAAAAAGCAGCAAGCTTACCGAAAGCATCTACAGCAAATTAACCGCTTGGGAAGTTGTGAAAATTGCCCGCCACCCACAACGACCCTACACGTCAGATTACATTCCACGGATCTTCACCGAATTTGAAGAGTTGCATGGTGACCGTCACTTTGGCGATGACAAAGCCATTATCGGGGGCGTAGCGCGTTTAGATGGCAAGCCCGTAATGGTGATTGGCGAAGAAAAAGGCCGTACCGTTACCGAAAAAGTTATGCGCAATTTCGGTATGCCTAAACCAGAAGGTTATCGCAAAGCTTTGCGTTTAATGGAAATGGCCGAGCGTTTTAAAATGCCGGTAATTACCCTAATTGATACCCCCGGTGCCTACCCCGGTATCGACTCAGAAGAGCGTGGTATTTCTGAATCAATCGCACAAAATCTTGCGGTTATGTCGCGCCTTCGCACTCCCATTATTTGTACAGTAATTGGTGAGGGTTCATCTGGTGGTGCGTTGGCCATTGGTGTGGGCGACCAACTCAATATGCTGCAATACTCCACCTACTTTGTAATCTCCCCGGAAGGCTGCGCCAATATTATTTGGAAGACCGTTGCCAAGGCGCCAGAAGCGGCGCAGGCGATGGGGGTAACGTCACAAATTCTACAAGACCTTGGTATCGTGGATGAAACCATTCCTGAACCACTCGGCGGTGCGCATCGCGATGTAGATGCGATGTCCAGCAAACTGCGCGAACGTTTAACGGCACAAGTAGACAAGCTCAGTAAAGAGCCATTGGATTCTTTATTAGAACGCCGCTATCAGCGTTTGATGAGTTACGGTAATCCGTAGCTCATAAAAAATCTACAAACCATAAATAAAACCCCCAGTTGAGTAATCAACTGGGGGTTTTATTTATGGTTTGATTTAGTTGCGCTTAATAGAGTTAATAGGGATCGCTTAATTTATGGTTTTTGAAAAAAGTCCATATCACATCATAAGCATTTATATCTTGGTTTGCATCAGACTCAATTCCCGGTATTGAATGGCCGCCACCAACAATACGGTAGTCATCTATATCGCTAGCGACCGTGTTGCCACGATATTCATACTTAGTAACTGTGGAGCTATCATTCTTATTAATGTCGGGTAAGTCAATGATGACGGGGTCATCATTGACTTTATTGTTCTTTATCCAGAATGTGCGAATGTCCGTCCAAGGAGCGTACCAGTCGCCGCCGTTGATATTAACAACGCTGTCGGCAGTTCCATTGATGTTGCAGATTGGCATAGGCTTATTAAAAGAATAGTTTGGCAAGCGTGTAGTCATTATTGAGCCAGAGATAGGGGCTACGGCAGCAATTCGATCCTGTAAGGCTTGTGCCGTAAAAAAAGCCATGTGACCACCGCTTGACATACCTGTAACGTAAATTCTATCGATGTCTATATCCTGTTGTTTTACGACTAAATCCAAAAGTGTTTGCACAAAGGCGACATCATCCCTACCTACGTTCCAACCTACATTCCAGTAGGTATAGCTAATGGTTTTATCGCTGACGGCTTGCGGCTTAAGAAGGAAAAATTTTTCTTTTTTTGCCAGGGCGACCCATAAATCATAAGGAAAAACCGGTGCCACTATTCCACTAGCTCCATGGAAATCAATAACCAGGGGAAGTTTTTTCAACTCAGGGTTGGCGGGACGAAAAAATGAAAACTCACGGTTCAAATCTTGGTTGCGAATTTTATAATTGCTGATGTTTTCATCTGTGTTTGATCCAGCAATTGTAACGCTATCCGGGTAAATCTCTGCAGGGGTTCCACCATTACTTCTAGTGGATGAGTTATTTGCTGAACCTCCAGAGCCACCTGAACCACTGCCACCACCACACGCGCTAACCAACAACAGGCTTATGATGCTGATGATGCAAATTTTTAGTGAGAAAACGAATCCAGGTTTCATAAATGATCCTCTGTCAGTTGTAATTATTATTTAGCCTAAAGACCACATCTGTTGAAAATATAGTGAGATGTGGTGCTGAGATTATTTCTTGTTATGTTTTGTAACCGAATTATTTTTTGTTTTTAATTTGTCATTAAATTTTTTCGCACTCTCAAACTTATCGCCAAAAGCTTTTGCAGCGGGTTTTTTAGGAGATGGAGCAGCAACTTTTGCGCGAGGGTTTGCTGCTGCTTGTGCACGTGCATTAGGCGATGTATTTCGCGCTACCGGCTTAGCGTTGCGATTATCACGCGCCTGCTTTGGATCGTCCGCAGGAATTAAAGCTGACGCCACTGAGCCAATTAGATGACCTTTACGCATTTTAAGTAAGGCTTCGCGAATGACAGGCCAACCTGCGGGATCGTGGTAGCGCAATAATGCTTTGTGCAAACGGCGCTGTTCTAAGCCGCGTGGAATGGTAATTTTCCCACTCTTATAGGTTAATTTTTTCAGTGGATTTCTTTCACTCACATACATCGCGGTTGCAAGCGACATAGGCGATGGATAAAAAGTTTGCACCTGATCTACTTCAAAATTGTTTTTCTTTAACCACAGCGCCATGTTCACCATATCTTCATCTTTGGTGCCGGGGTGTGCCGCAATAAAATACGGAATCAAATATTGTTTTTTACCCGCTTCGCGCGAGAATTTTTCAAACATCTTTTTGAAATCGTAATAGCTGCTCATTTTTGGTTTCATCATTTGCTCAAGCACACCGTCTTCGGTGTGTTCGGGAGCAATTTTCAAATAACCGCCAACGTGGTGAGTGACTAATTCTTTTACATATTCCGGGTCGCGAATCGCCAGGTCATAACGTAAACCAGATGCAATCGAAATGCGATTTACACCTTTTAATTTGCGCGCGGCACGATAAAGCGCCGTGGTGTGCTTGTGATCGGTAATTAAATTTTTACAAATAGTTGGATAAACACACGACAAGCGACGGCACTTGGAAAGCGTCGGCATATCTTTGCAGGTAAGGCGATACATATTCGCCGTTGGCCCGCCGAGATCCGAAATATGGCCAGTAAAGCCCGGCACTTTTTCGCGGATGTCTTCAATTTCTTTGAGAATAGATTCTTGCGAACGACTTTGAATAATGCGACCTTCGTGTTCGGTAATCGAACAAAAAGTACAGCCACCAAAACATCCGCGCATAATATTTACGGAGGTTTTAATCATGTCGTAAGCAGGAATTTTTTCTTTGCCATAAACAGGATGCGGCACGCGCGCATAAGGCAAATCAAATACGCCATCCAGCTCATCAGTTTCTAACGGAATCGGCGGCGGGTTTACCCAAATTTCGCGGTTGCCATGTTTTTGCACGAGCGGACGCGCATTGTACGGATTTGCCTCTTGATGCAAAACACGTGAAGCATGTGCGTACAAAATTGGATCATTACGCACTTTTTCAAACGCAGGTAGGCGCACGTAAATATTATCGTCACCCGCCAGGTCGCTGCGATTTTGCAATGGCATTGGAATAATACGAATTGCCTGCGGCTCATCAACATCAACAGCTTTTGCAGAGATATCACCTTGTGCTGGGCAGCCGATGGTTTGAAGTTGTTCCGAGGGATTTAAAGCGGCAATTTGCGCTTCCATTTTTTCCGGATCGAGTTGGCGCAAACCAATCTGCGAATTATTCACGTCAGTTTTTGCAACATCCACAACCGATTTGGGATCGTGTTGATATTCGTAAGGGTTGGGAAGTTTGTCGATATGACTTGGCCAATCAATGCGCGTTGAATCAATTTCAGTCCAACCGGCGGGCGCTTCTTTTTTTACGACCACTGTGCCGCGGATGCTATCCAAATCTTTTATATCTTTGCCTTGCGCGAGCGCATGAGCGATATCTGCAATGGCGCGTTCGGCGTTGCCGTATAACAAAATATCTGCAGTGGCATCGATCAATACTGAACGGCGTACTTCATTGCTCCAGTAATCGTATTGGGCGATACGACGCAAACTCGCTTCAATTCCGCCGAGTACAATCGGCACATCTTTGTAGGCTTCTTTGCAGCGTTGGCTGTACACAGTAACGCAACGATCCGGGCGCTTGCCGCCCATGCCGCCGGGTGTGTAGGCATCGTCTGAGCGCATGCGTAAATCAGCGGTGTAGCGGTTGATCATGGAGTCCATGTTGCCCGCGCTTACGCCGAAGAATAGGTTGGGTTTCCCGAGCGCTTTAAAGGGCTCGGCACTTTTCCAATCCGGCTGGGCAATGATTCCCACGCGGAAACCCTGCGATTCCAAAAAGCGCCCGATGACTGCCATACCAAAGCTTGGGTGGTCCACATAGGCATCGCCGCAGACAATAATAATGTCGCAGCTGTCCCAGCCAAGTTTGTCCATCTCCGCGCGGCTCATGGGCAGGAAGGGCGCGGGCCCGTAGCATTCAGCCCAGTAACGTGGATGGTCGAAGAGGTTTATGGCGTTGGTGTTCATAAGCGGGAACTGCTATGTGGAGGAAAACTGGCCGCTATTGTCCCAGAAACTGCCTTGTGAAAATAGGGCAGTTTTTTGTAGGGGCTTATTCTAGGGATTTATTCGTTAGTGTTAGGGTTAATGCCCCATCACCTGCGCAATTTCTTCGACAATTCTTGGTAATAATCAAGCTTGCTTTAACATATGAAAAAACATATATTCGATTTTTCATATATATTTAGACGATTATTTATGCCCCTGTTTACTCCAGATCTTGTTTGCAAAACCCTTTCTGATCCTACGCGAGCGCGTATCGCTCTACTTGTCGCACGCGAACAGGAGTTATGTGTATGCGAGCTCACCTGCGCGCTTGATGAAATCCAACCCAAGATTTCCCGTCACCTTGCGCTTTTGCGCGAGTCAGGTGTATTGGCAGATCGCCGTCAAGGTCAGTGGATTTATTACCGCTTGCATCCCGGCCTGCCCGAGTGGGTGATTCAAATGATGCAAACCATGCTGGCCGCTAATACGGAATGGCTCGATGAAAATCATCAGCGTTTATGTGCGATGCAAGATCGCCCTAAGCGTTGCTGTTAGAGATTTACGCTTAAGAGAAACATAATGAAAAAAATTAAATTAAGCATTCATGGTTCTGACTGCGTGGCGTTAGTTGGTTTGGTTGTGCGATGAATCTCGCCATTCGTCAATATGTAATCGTCACCGGAAATTATTGGGTGTTTACGCTCACCGACGGTGCCTTGCGCATGTTGGTGGTTTTGTATTTTCATCAACTTGGTTATAGCTCACTGCAAATAGCCGCGCTATTTTTGTTTTATGAAATATTTGGCGTGCTGACTAATTTATTTGGCGGTTATTTAGGTGCGCGGATTGGCTTGAATCGCACTATGAATATTGGTTTGGCGCTACAGGTTATTGCCTTGTTAATGCTCGCAGTGCCAACCCAGTGGATAAGTGTGCCTTTGGTTATGAGTGCGCAAGCTTTATCGGGCATTGCGAAAGATCTGAATAAAATGAGTGCGAAAAGCTCCATTAAGAGTTTGGTGGCTGCGAACCACCCGGGGCGATTATTTAAATGGGTTGCCTTACTCACTGGCTCTAAAAATGCGCTGAAAGGTGTGGGGTTTTTTCTCGGCGGCGCATTGCTTACACTCATTGGCTTTAAAGGTTCTGTGTTGGCGATGGTTGCAATACTTGGCCTTGTGTGGCTGGCGAGTTTATTTTTGTTGCAGCAAGATTTAGGTAAAGCCAAAAACAAGCCCAAGTTTTCCGACGTGTTCTCTAAAAGCCGCGCTATTAATATTTTATCGGCAGCGCGATTATTTTTATTTGGCGCGCGGGATATTTGGTTTGTGGTAGCACTGCCGGTATTTTTAAGCAGCCAACTCGGTTGGGATTTCTGGTGGATTGGTGGATTTCTAGCGTTCTGGGTGATTGGCTACGGTATAGTGCAATCGGTAGTACCATTTGTTACCGCAAATGCTAGCGGAAAAATCCCCGATGAGCGCACAGCATTCTGGTGGGCGTTTGCCTTAGCGCTTGTTACTGCCGCAATCGCCATTGCTCTGTCAACGAACCTTCCTGTTACACCTATATTAATTTCTGGCTTGTGTGCCTTCGGTATTTTGTTTGCTATGAATTCATCGCTACACAGTTATTTAATTGTGAATTACGCCAAAGAAGATGGTGCTTCTATGGATGTTGGTTTTCATTATATGGCCAACGCATTGGGACGTTTGATAGGAACCTTGTTATCTGGCTGGATTTATCAAGCTGCGGGATTAATTGCCTGCCTATGGGTTTCTGCAGCATTTATTGCATTAACAGCGATTATTTCCATCGCCTTGCCACACAAACATGAACACTCTTGACCAATTGTAATAAGGATTTTTACAATCGCAAAAAAAGGGCACACTCGTTTTGAGTGCGCCACTAGGTTATGCGACCTTATACTGGCTAAGGTACGCTGACTAGATGTTTACTCTGATTTATTAGCACGCTTATCTTTTTTATCTCTTCGTTTATCTTTTAGTGATTTTTGTGCTTCTTTCTTTACTTTTTCTTTAGACATTTTAATTGCTCCCGACAATGATAACTTCCATCAATAATGCCGCAGGATTATTTACAGAAGAAAAGTGTTGGTAACTATTTCGCTATAGTCATAGCTATAGTGAGCGGCAGATTACAACATGCATGAGCCTGCACTCCTCCGTTAATTTTCAATACGAACTACACGGAACATTTCTGCCCGGTAGAATATTTTAATTTCTATTGCGTCACCTGGCATGCGGCCAATAAGCTGTCTGCCTAATGGCGAAAAACAGGAAATTCGGCCTTTTTCCGGGTTGCTATTGCGAGGGCTAACTAACATCAAGGTGATAATTTCTTTTGCATTGACATCAAATAGTGTCACCTTATCCCCAACTTTAATCCGCTTTGCTTGGTTATGCCTTTTTTCAGTATCCTGTTCTAAGGCCGCAAAAACTGTTGATAATTCAGTTGGATTTGCACTCATACCCTCGGGTAATTGCAAATAATACTGGCGAGCATATTTGCCTAGATGATCATTCAATCGACTTAAGTGTTGAGTAAACAATTTATTTCTCCAACACAATGAAATAGTGGCTAAAACACATGCTGTGTTTCAGGAAAAAATAATTAAATAGGAATAAAAAACGGGCGAGCGAATATATCGCTCTATTTAGCAGGGGAAGGCGAGTGAAACTCTTTTGAGGATATAGCGAAGGAAAGCAAACATAATTTGATCTTTAGCTAGATGACTTACGAATTAAAATCAATAATAACCACAATTAAAATTAAGTCAACCAAGAGCGATAATAAGGCAAGATTCAATTGCTTGCCGTGTGTTTATACCAAGGTCAAACCATCAATTTTAGAAGCCAAGACGGTGGCTTTGCCCCAGTGTTTTTTTGCTGGCTGATATTAAGCCCTATGCGTTTTTCCAGCCTGCAACGATAATCCCCATGCCCACCAAAGCAACACCTGCGCCTATCCAATCGTAAGCGGATAATTTTATGCCATCCACAAAATGTAACCAGAGCAGGGCGGTTGCTACATAAACTCCGCCGTAAGCCGCATAAACTCGGCCACTGGCAGCTGGGTGCAAAGTCAGTAACCATACAAATAAAGCGAGGCTCGCAGCAGCAGGAACTAGCAGCCAAATAGAGCCTTCTTTACGCAGCCATAAATAAGGTAAAAAGCAGCCAATAATTTCCGCGAGCGCGGTGAGTACAAATAAGCCGGTGGTTTTTAGCATTTTGGAGTAGTCCGTGTTTTAGGATTTTATAAAAGTTCAATACCAAAGCGCTTTACAAACACAGCAAACAAGCTAAAACAAACAATCGTAATAGCAACCGATGCTGCAAGTGTTGGCCAAAAACCAATGCGAGTTAACAGCCAGGGAAAGGCTAAAAACATCGGCAAGGTGGGTACTACATACCAAAATGTATACCACGCGTGATTGGCAATTTTCTCCGGTGATTGTTTTTCAACATAGAGCCAAATCAATGCAAGAACTGTCACCATTGGTAAGGCGGCAACCAAACCGCCCAATTTATCGCTACGTTTCGCCACCTCTGATACGAGTACCACGACGGCAGCAGTAATTAAATATTTCGTAATAATCCAATTCATAAAATAGTCCGGTGTAAATTTTCTAGGAGTGAGTATGTAATCCGCAGCTGTGATTTGTTGTACCTTGCTCTACTTGCAAGGTGCTGTGCTGAATGTTGAATTTATCTTTAAGTGTGTGCGTGATCTCATCGATAAAATCATCGCCAGGGTAACCCGCAGGAATTACCAAATGAACCGTTAATGCGCTCTCCGTTGTACTCATTGCCCAAATATGCAAATCGTGGATGCTGGCAACACCTTCGCATGAACGTAAATAATTATCCACGTCGGTAACATTAATGTGTGAGGGTACTGCATTCAATGCAAGTTTTACTGAGTCGCGCAACAACCCCCAAGTGCCTGCAATAATTACCGCGACTATCAGCAAGCTCACCACTGGATCAAGCCAATACCACGCAGTAAATAGCATTACAATTCCCGTCAGCGCCACACCTAAAGAGATGGCGGCATCGGCGGCCATATGTAAGTAAGCGCCGCGAATATTTAAATCATCTTTACTGCCATTCATAAATAACCATGCGGATACACCGTTAATGATTATACCTATAGTCGCGACGACAGTTACCGTCATGCTTGCGATCACCGGCGGTTGTGAAAAGCGTATGATTGCCTCAAACGCAATCGCGCCGCAGGCCACTAACAAAAACATCGCATTCGCCAGCGCCGCCAAAATAGATGAACTGCGCAAGCCATAGGTGAACTTTTCGTTGGGTGCTTTACGCGCAAGAATGGCTGCGCCCCACGCGAGTGCGAGTCCTAATACATCGGATAAATTATGCCCAGCATCAGCCATTAACGCCGTGGAGTTAGCGATAAAGCCGTAACCAAATTCAATGATGACAAACAACGAATTCAACACAATGGCGATCACAAATGCGCGCCCATGGTCGGTTGGGTTGCCGTGGTGATGCCCTCCAGCATGCGCATGGCCATGATCGTCGTGCCCGTGTGAATGTTTGTGCGAATGCTCAGATGAATGATCGTGATGGTGCGGCATGGGTAGCGTCCGGTAGTGAGAAAATTTTATGTATCTTACGTTAAAACCCTTTGTTGGTCTGTTGCAATATTGGCGTATGAGACAGTAAAGCTACGCCAATCTATTGATTACAATATGCCAAAACCAGACGAAACAGCACTTTTGCGTTAAGCTATTTGCCACTTAATTATTACACCGCACCCAGCAGGATATTGAATGAAACCAATACATGATTTTCCAGCCGATGAAAATGGCAATGTACTCCGTGGCATGCATGAAGATGGCGATGACTTATCGCAACCACGCGATATAGATTTCACCGTGGTCTTGCCAAATAGCGATGCCGTGCAAGAATTTGGCAGCCGTTTTTATAATCTTGGTTTGCAAGTAAAGGCCAAAAAAAGCGGCACCGTTCCCGAGTTGCCGTGGGATGTAACTGTGACGGTAAATATGTTGCCCAGCTATGAAGATATAACTGCGTTTGAACAGAAGCTTGAAATGGTTGCAAAACCATTGGGTGGTAGGAATGATGGGTGGGGATGTTTTCAGGTTTAGGTTTAAAGTCTGCAATCGGTGAAAAATTGCTTCAGAGCTTAATGCGCTTTGCTTCTTTTGATGGGTGAAATCTTTATTGATGGGTTTATTTTGCTTTTATTTCAGTGTAAAGTTCAGTGCTGGTTTTTGGCTTGCTTGGGATGGCGATGTAGCATTTCTTATATTCTCTCCGCGTCTATTCAAGTTTCGTAAAAATCAAATATAAACCCCCTAAAACATCATATAAATAATGACATTGACAGTTTCTGAGTTGCTTGCATATTATTCATAGTGATAGCGGATGTTCAGTGAATTATTAAAGGAAGATTATGAAAAATTTATTTTATTTAGTTGTTTTAATTTTGGTTAGTTTTAAGGCATTTTCTTCGCCAATAGTTTTGGACTTCTCATCAGGATCATATGATTTAAATAATAAAACCTATTTGGAAGATGGCTTTAAAGTTTCGGCAGATCATGGATTCCACAAGATTCGGTTAGGTACGCTTGCATGGTCCGAAACAAGTAATACTATTGAGATATCATCAAGCACATTTTTGTTTAATCTAGAGAAATTAACAATTGTTAATACAGCTTTTATGGGGTTGATTTTTGAATCGTCTAAGGGTGGGAGCGTTACTGTTGGTGGTATAAATGGAGTGCTTAATTTCTCTGGTGAGGAATGGCATTCAATTAATTCGTTTACAGTTAGAACTATTTTAAATAGAACTGATATTTTGAATCAAATTGATAATATTTACTTAAATACTATTCCCGCTAACGTACCTGAGCCGCCGTCATTCATGTTGTTGTGTTGCGGTTTTTTTGCTTTATGGTTTGCACGAAAAAAGTACTTATTTCTTAAATAGCTTATGATGTAAGAGAATATGTACTCTACAATGGTCGGAAATTTCCGTTATGGGCGCATGATCGGCGGTATTCGCAAGCTTGCGCTTTATCGCTATCCCATAAAAGTAATTGTTGTTGATGTTTTCTAAATTCCAAGCTTAAGTTTGGAATTTAGAAAAAGCTGGATCCCCCCAAGCGAGGATGACGACTCCCTAGTGAATATAAATAGGACGTTTAATTTCTCCCTCCATGCACAATCCGATAAAGCGCCGGCAGTATCAACAGCGTTAATAATGTCGAAGAAATAATCCCGCCAATTACCACAGTTGCTAATGGCCGCTGAACTTCTGCGCCTATTCCCACATTTAATGCCATAGGCACAAAGCCCAGACTTGCGACTAGTGCAGTCATTAATACGGGGCGTAATCGCGTTAATGCGCCTTCGATAATCGCTGAGACAAGTTCGCCGCGTTCTTGGCCTTTGTTTTCATGTCGTAGATTTTTGATAAACGAAAGCATCACCAATCCATTCAATACCGCTACGCCAGAGAGTGCGATAAAACCGACGCCTGCGGAAATCGACAGCGGCATATCGCGCAGCCAAAGTGCGAGTACGCCGCCGGTGAGCGCGAGGGGTACGCCGGTGAAAATAATCAGCGCATCCTTTACCGAACCGAAAGCCATGATCAGCAATCCGATGACTAATAGCAGCGTTACGGGCACCACGAGGCTTAGGCGTTTGCTGGCGGATTCTAGTTGCTCAAAAGTGCCGCCGTAATCCAGCCAATAACCGGCGGGGAGTTTTACTTCATTGGCGATACGGGTTTGCGCTTCTGCCACAAAGCCGCCTAAATCGCGACCGCGAATATTGGCGGTCACCACCACTAAACGTTTGCCGTTTTCGCGGCTGATTTGGTTGGGTGAGTTGGCTACTTGGAGCTCTGCAACTTCGCTCAGCGGAATAAAACCCGGCGCTTGCGTAATGGGGATGGGCAAGCGCTCCAGTTCTGCGGGGTTTTGTCGCAGACGTTCGGGCAAGCGTACTACCAATTCAAAGCGACGGTCGCCTTCAAACATTAATCCGGCAGATTCGCCTGCGAGCGCGGTTGCAACAACGTCTTGCACATCGCTCACGCTTAAACCGTAGGCCGCTAATACGGCGCGCTTGGGGATAACTGAGAGCATCGGCAGGCCAGTGACTTGTTCAACCCGCGCATCGGCCACGCCTTCCAATGTTTCCAAGACTTCGAGGATTTCATTGGCGGAAGCGAGCATTTGGTCGAGGTCGTCGCCCATCACTTTTATGCCGAGATCGGTACGCACGCCGGAAATTAACTCGTTAAAACGCATTTCAATCGGCTGAGTAAACTCGTAATTATTACCGGGAATTTGTTTTACTGCCGCTTCCAATTCCTCCAATAAATCCGCTTTGCTGCGGCTGGGGTCTGGCCATTGGTCGCGCGGTTTAAGTATCACAAAGTTATCGGCCACGCTTGGCGGCATGGGGTCGGTGGCGACTTCGGCAGTGCCAATTTTGGCGAAGACTTTATCTACTTCTGGCAGTTCTCTTATGCGCGCTTCCAACAATTCGTGCGTGCCGCCTGCTTGTTCCAAACCTGTGCCGGGAATACGCAGCGCATGCAGAGCGATATCGCCTTCATCTAATTGTGGGATAAATTCTGAGCCCAAGGTTGTCGCTAACCACGAACATAAAAGCACCAATACCGCTGCGCCCGAAACCAACCACCAACGCAATCTCAATGCGGCAATTAAGAGTGGGCGATAGGCATTTTTGGCGGCGAGCATAATCGCATTTTCATGTTCGGCGACTTTGCCGTTCATTACTAAGGCGATAGCGGCGGGGATAAAAGTGACGGATAAAATCAGCGCCGCAGTGAGTGCCAATACCACCGTAACCGCCATGGGATGAAACATTTTGCCCTCAACGCCGGTGAGCGTAAAAATCGGCAGGTACACCAAGGTGATGATGCCCACGCCAAACAGGCTGGGGCGAATCACTTCATTCGTCGCGTCGTAGGCTAGCTCCAAGCGATCTTTTAAGGGCAGTAATCCGCCGTGCTGTTTTTGTGCTTCAGCCAAACGGCGAATAGTGTTTTCCACGATAATCACCGCGCCATCCACAATTAGGCCGAAGTCTAGCGCCCCCAAACTCATCAAGTTGGCGGATACGCCGAGCTGCACCATGCCGGTCATGGTCATCAACATGGTGATGGGGATAACGGCTGCGGTGATAAGCGCAGCGCGCCAATTTCCGAGCAAACCAAAGAGCACAATAACTACCAAGAGCGCGCCTTCCAGCAAGTTTTTTTGCACGGTGGCGATGGCTTTATCCACCAAGCTGGTGCGGTCGTAAACGGCGGTGGCGACTACCCCTTCGGGCAGCGAGCTATTTACTTTTTCTAAGGCTTTGGCCAAATCGCGGGAGACATTGCGGGAGTTTTCACCCATCAACATCATGGCGGTGCCAAGCACGGTTTCCTGTCCATTTTGGGTGGCCGCACCGGTGCGTAGCTCTTTGCCGATGGCGACTTCTGCGACATCTTTAACGCGAACATTTATGCCTTTATGGTTACCTATAACCACTTGCTCAATGTCGGTAATGGATTCCAGTTGCCCCGGCGTGCGAATTAACCACTGCTGGCCACGTGTTTCGATATAGCCCGCGCCGCGATTTTGGTTGTTACGCTCCAGTGCCGCGCGCACGTGTTCCATGCTCAGGCCAAAACTCAGTAACTTGGTGGGCTCCGGCGTAACGTGATACTCCTTGTTGTAGCCACCGATGCTGTTGATCTCAGTCACGCCTTTCACTAATACAAGCTGCGGGCGAATAATCCAATCCTGAATTTCGCGCAGCGCCATGGCATCAAAAGCGCTGCCATCGGCCTGTTTGGCGCCGGGTTTGGCTTCCACTGCATAGGTGAAAATCTCGCCCAGTCCCGTTGCAAGTGGCCCCATAGCGGGTTCTAGTCCAGAGGGTAGTTGGCTTTTGATTTTGCCTAGGCGCTCGTTAATAAGATTGCGCGCAAAATAAATATCGGTGCCATCATCAAACACGACTGTAACTTGGCTTAAACCGTAGCGCGAAAGCGAGCGGGTGTAAGCCAAATGTGGCAAGCCAGAGAGCGCAGTTTCCACTGGCCAAGTAATACGCTGCTCGGCTTCTAGCGGCGAGTAACCCGGTGCTTCGGTATTGATTTGCACTTGCACGTTGGTAATGTCGGGCACAGCATCAATCGGCAGGCGTTGGTAACTCCAGCCGCCGAGAATCACCAAACCAAGCACCGCACACAGGACTAACAGGCGCCGCTGAATTGCGGCGCGTAATAAAAATTCAATCATCGTATTTACTCCCGATTAGTGATCGTGACTGGCACCGGATTTCTCCAGATCAGCCTTGAGCAAATAAGAGTTATCAAACACATAGCGGTCACCAGCATTTAAGCCGCCGAGCACCTCGGTAAATTGACCATCGCTTTGGCCTAATTCGAGCGGGCGAATTTCGTAGGTGTCGCCCACTTGAATAAACGCCACCTGCCAATCACGAAAGCCTTGTAACGCGCGGTTGTCGATCATTAATGCAACCGGAATTTCAGCAATGGTGACGGCGGCTTCAAGGCTTTGGTTTGGCGTCCAATGGCCGAGGCTGTTATCCAGTGGGGCATGGGCAACTAAAGTGGCTGCGCCTTCGCCGTTGGGGGTGAGGTATTCAATCTTACTGGTCGCAGTCAAATCACCAGCTTTAATGACGATGCTTTGGCCAACTTTGAGTTGCTTCACGTGTGAGGGGAAGGCTTGTAAATCCACCTCTAATTGCGAATAGTCCACCAAGGTAAAAAGGGTGCGCTCGCCGGTGAATTCATCGGGGTTGGCGTGGCGTTCAATGATAGTGCCGTTGATAGGCGCGGTGATGTTGTATTGGCGCAGGCTCTCGTTAGATTCCACACTGGCGAGTACATCGCCTGCGCGAACTTGGCTGCCAATGGTAGCTTTTACTGCGCGAATCACACCGGGGTAGCGCGCTTGAATATGGCTAACGCGCACTGGGTCGGGCAGGGCTTGGCCGTACAGTTTTAAGGTTTGCTGCAACTTACCCGCACCCGCAATAGCGGTTGTTATTCCCGATTCTTTGGCAATGGCGGCGCTCATTTGTACGCGGCCTTCGTAAGAGGGAAATTTCCATTGGTGCTTTTTGTTTTTGTAAGTAGCGGTGACGGAAACATCAAATGAATGCGGCTCGGTAACTTCGCTTTGGCTGCGCAAAAAATCTTCTTGTGTTGCAAATTTAAACTTATCGACCTTTCCACCGAGACGCGTAAGTTCTACGCTGAGCTGCCAATCTTTGGGTGCAATAATTTCTCCATCATCGCTTGCCCATACGCGATATTCCGGCGGTACGCCTTTCTCAAAAATGGCGAGCTCTAGTGTGAAGTCGCCATCTTTTAATAAACGACCATTGTGTGGGCCTTTAACGATTTCTTGATGCTCGCCTTCTTCTTCGTGTTCATCATGGTCATGATCGCCAGACGCAAAACTCAAAGCGCCCAATAGCATAAGTAACGAAATTGGCAGGCCGATAAATATTTGTTTGGTGGTTGGTTTTTTTGCAATTAATCTATTCATAAAATAAGTTCTCATGGCAGCAAAGTTGCGGCTGAAGGTTGTTGCGGTGCGCTAATTAATGCGGCACCCGTAATGCGTTCTATATCGGCACTGAGTTCGTAGGCGCGCGCGGCGGAATCAATGAGCGCGAGTTGTTCATTTAGCAATTCGCGTTGTGCAAGATTGAGTTCTAAATAGCTGTAGCGCCCCTGCTGAAAACCATCGGCGGTTGCGCGTAGGGCTTGTTTCAACAGTGGCAACACATCGCTACGCAAACTATTTACTTCCGCCAAGGCTTGCTCGTAAGTGCCGTGTAAACTGATTAACTGCGAGTGAAGTTTTATGCGAGTTGCGCTCTGCTCTTGCTCAGCTCCAGCTTGATTTGCACTCGCAGTCGTTATGGCTCCTGCTGCACGATTTGCAGATCCAAGAGGCATTGTGACGCCAAGCACTAATGCAGAATCATCACTCACTTGTAAGCGGCGCACACCAGCATTCCATTCAATATTGGCTTTGCGTTCGGCTTGCGCTTGCTTCAATTCTGCTGCGCGCAAATACACTTCATCACCCAATACGGCGAGGTCTGGGTTTGTATCCAATTTGCTGATGAGCGTGGGTAGTGGTACGAGTGGTGGCAGTGAAAATAAATCGGCTTCTACTTGGGAGAAAGTTAGAGCACTTATGGATGCTGGCGAGCTTGTCCAAAACGCGCTGAGTTTTACGCGCTCGCTTTTAAGTTGCTGCTGCGTTTTTTGTACATCAATGGTTGCGCGCGCCAAGCTGGCTTTTGCACGCAATAACTCTGCTTCAGGTGTGCGCCCAACTTGCACTTGTTTTGCGAGTGAGGTGACATTCTCTTGCGCGAGCTGTTGGTTTTGTTGCAGCAATTTAAGTTGCTCTTGCGCGGCTGCGATAGCGATAAATTGCTGCGTTACTTGAGTAAGCAAATCTAAGGTAAACACACGCTGTGAAGACGCTAGTTGTTGCTGACGTGCGGTAACTAAACCGAGGCGTGCATCGCGTTGGCTGCCGAGCTCAATCACGGAGGATAAGGAGAGTGTTATTTCGCTTGCATCCAGCCCTTTAAAATCACCACTACCAGCAACGTTTTCCAAGTGGGTAGACAGTTTCAGTTGCGGCTTTAGTGCAGCAGTTTGTTGCTCGCCGGCCAAGGCTTGGGTGCGAAATTCGTAACCTGCAAGTTGCGGGTTATGTTGTAACGTAGATTTAATTGCATCTTGCAGCGTTAACGAATTTCCCGCTTGAGCGCGCACAGCAAAACTACAGAGTGCGATAGCACTTAACGCCATCATCTTGTGAAAATTGTTCATGAAATACTCCAGCTAAAACCGCCATCTTTTTTGCAAAAAATGGATGAATTATCGATTCAAATTAAAAACATAACGTTTTAAAAATCAGGCTGGAAGTTCAGGTGGCGCGCGCAAGGGCGGGCGTAAACCAACGCGGCACGAAGAATGGCTGGGGGAATAGCGGGAAACAATAAAGGCTATTTTTTCAAGCAACAGCGTGAACAAAAGAGCAGCAACTAAGAGTAGCGGTAAATCAATTTTGGTGAGTTTTGCTAGGAGTGGTTGGCTTAAATCAACATTGGCATCCACGTGTTGTTCATCAGCGGCATGCTCCGTATGTTCTCCAAACGTATCCATATGAATAGATAGCGGTGGTTCTTGCCCATCAAAACACAAATGACCATGCGCACCGCTCCAACCGGCAATAAGCCAGATGATCAGTGCCGCAAAGGCCAAGGTTTTATGAAGGAGGATATGCTGCAAGGGAGAACCCAATAAAAAATAACCCCTGTAGACTAATACATCTACAGGGGTTAGCGATAGTAATTCTCAACAAAAACTAATTGGTTGCCAATAAACGGTCGTACTTGCGGCTGAGCATATCGTAAAACTGTTCGCGCACTTGGTTTACGCCCATCTTTAACGTGGTGATTTGCTCGTGGCTGATATCTTTACGGCACACATAGACCTGCTTGCGGAATACCGCGATCTTGGCGCCGTATAAACGTAGGCTGCGCTCCAGATTTTTCTCGCCGAGCATCAAGAGTTTTGCTTCGGCATCGGCTAGCCTGCGGAATTCTTGTACAAGCTCGGTATTCACAGCGTCTAATTCTTGGCGGCGTGCGGCTGGCCAGCGCTCGCCAAATTGAATCGATTCCACCACCAGTGACGAATATTTGGCGAAGATATGCGTGACCGCGCCTACCTGTGTGGATACATCTTCCAATATATGTAAACGGCGATTTTCACGGGGTGCGCTGTTAAGGTTCGCGCTGCGCCACAGAATAAACCAAGCGATAAGCGCCGCAATCAAGGCGCCTAGCCCAATTTTGAGCGAAGTGTCTGTGAGTTGAATAAAGGTTTGTGAATCCATGGTGGTAGGCCTCTCTGTCAGAAAAACGTCGGTCAAAGTCATTTTATAGAGGTTGAGCAAGAAGTAGGCCAGTAGAGTCTAAAGGCTGTGCTAGATCTTTCCGTAGGT
>Ga0164241_10001084_pt1 | contig 37260 bp, 26 predicted proteins | sample OricomyardsoilBY_FD_108780 | JGI IMG/M metagenome (GOLD analysis project Ga0164241, IMG submission 108780) | Backyard soil microbial communities from Emeryville, California, USA - Original compost - Back yard soil (BY) | ecosystem: Environmental > Terrestrial > Soil > Unclassified | place: USA... | reverse complement strand
TTACGTAAGAAACTAATAGACTCAGAATGACTACCGCTAATGCGCCGAACAACCATTTTACACGATAGGTTTCCATTGCTATTTTATCAGTATCGGATGCATTGGTAAGATCCACCTTATAACTACTAAAAACAGGCACGAACATAATGATCAAAAGACCGGTCATTATCAACAAAGAATACAAAGCCTTATTGGCCTTTTCTGTTTTTTCGGTTGAAATACCATGAGGCACTTTTTTGGAAAATTGAAACAAGATGGCGGCGGCAATAAAAAGCACACCTACGCAACTGTATAAAATAATTACTTTACTAAGGCTTAAGCCCGCAATCTGTTCATCGGTAATTGCGGCAGTGGTTCCGAACAAAGCAAAAGCCACCACCAAAGGCCCAATCATTGTTCCAAAAGAATTGACGCCACCTCCAAGGTTTACGCGGCCGTTTCCGGTAGATGGATCTCCCAACTCAATGGCAAAAGGTTGTGCTGCGGTTTGCTGTAATGAAAACCCGAGCGCCACAATAAATAAACCGGCAAGCATGCCTACGAAGGTGTTTGCATTAACAGCAAGGATCATCGCTACTGCACCCAATGCAGAGAATAATAATCCATAAACAATACTTCTTTTATAGCCCCATTTGGCAACGAGGTCTTTGCCTCCAAACGAGCCATAGGCAAATAGCGCAAGAGCTCCAATATAATAAGCAAGGTAAAAAGCAAAATCTATCAACTGGCTTTGAAACTGATCGAGATGAAAATAATGTTTACAAAAAGGAATAAAGACACTATTGCCTGCGGCAATAAAACCCCAGAAAAAAAACACGATTACCAGGGTGCTAAGTGCGCCGTAGTTGGTCGGCTGCAGCTTACCTGTGGCTGGTTTTTTGGGAGAAGAGGACAAATTCATTGAAGGAGTAGCCATCGATATGTTGATTTTAAATTGGAAATTAAGAATGAAAATAGAAGTTTTTTTTCAAGGTAAAGTTTTTTTATTATTTATTTTTTAATAGGAAAAAACTACTTAATTTGAAACGCAAATAAAATAGAATGGAAATAATACACGTAAGCGCAGAATGTTACCCCGTAGCAAAAGCTGGAGGTTTGGGGGATGTAGTTGGGGCTTTGCCGAAATACCAAAATCAACTGGGGCATATCGCTAAAGTGGTAATGCCGATGTATAGAACCAAATTTTTATACAATCACGAATTTGAAACGGTGCACAAGGGTGCTTTTGGGATGGCGCATTATTATTTTGAATATACCATTATAAGAGAAACGACCAATGTGCTCGGCTTCGATCTTTACCTGGTAGATATAAATGGATTACTGGACCGCGAAAAAGTTTATGGTTATAATGATGACATTGAAAGGTTTGTTGCATTCCAGATAGCGGTAGTGGATTGGATCAGCAAATGGAAACATCATCCGGATATTGTGCATGTGCATGATCACCAGGCGGCGCTTATTCCATTTATGATGCAGTATTGCTACGCATACCGGCATTTAGCGTGGATCAAAACAATTCTCACCATTCACAATGCGCAGTACCAGGGATGGATAGACTGGAATAAATCTAATTATATTCCTCATTATGACAATTGGAAAAGTGGCATGCTTGAATGGAACAAGACCATAAATTCTCTTGCTTCGGGAATAAAGTGCGCGGCTAAAGTAAATACAGTAAGTCCCGGTTATTTGGAAGAGCTAAGGTCTTCTGCAAACGGCCTGGAAAATTTATTTGAATTTGAAACGGGAAAATGTTTCGGCATATTAAACGGTATTGATTTTGATGTGTGGAACCCCGAAACCGATACTTATTTAGAAAACAAATTTGGTATAGATAATTTCAAAGAACAAAAGCAGGTCAATAAAAAAATATTATGCGATCGTTTCAACCTTGATGAATCAAAACCATTAATTGTTTTTATTGGAAGATTGGTGGAAGAAAAAGCCGCAGATCTTTTGCCGCAGGTAATAGGCGATTCTATTTATCACATGGAAGGAAGGATGAATTTCCTTGTTCTGGGAAGTGGCGATCCCGATGTAGAATATCGTCTGGAACATTTACACAGCAATTTCTTTGGATATTACAATTCGCATATAGGATACAATGAAACATTGAGTCATCTTATGTATGCAGGCGCCGACTTTTTATTAATGCCAAGCAGAGTGGAACCTTGCGGTCTCAATCAAATGTATGCGCTGCGTTACGGAACAATTCCGATTGTACGGCGTACCGGCGGCTTACGGGATACCGTGAAAGACTTTGGCGAGGAAGAAGGTTTTGGAATTTGTTTTGATACCGCTTCGGTTGGGGACATCACTTATTCGGTTCACAGATCGCTGGAGTTGTATGCAGAGCAAGAGAAGATGAATGATATAATCAGGCATATTATGCAAATTGATCACAGCTGGGAACGAAGCGCAGGTATTTATATTAACTTGTATAATGCGTGAGCGAGGTGAGTGCCTGCCCGAACGGCAACGGGCGGGGTGAGTGGTGAGTGGTGAATAGTGCCCTATAACTGACAACTCACAACTCACAATTGACAACTCACAATTGACAACTCACAACTGACAACTCACAACTGACAACTCACAACGTCAATAAATAAGCAAGTCAGAATAATAATTATTAACACTCTAAAATAAACACGAAATGCAAAACATGTGGATTAGCAAATCAGTAATTGCAGTGATACTTGGCGGCGGCGCAGGTACCCGATTGTTTCCCCTTACTAAAAACAGAAGTAAGCCCGCTGTACCCATTGCCGGGAAATACCGATTGGTTGACATCCCAATATCGAACTGTATCAATTCGAATATAAACAGGATATATGTGCTGACTCAATACAATTCGGCATCGTTGAATAAGCATATAAAAAACACGTATCAATTTAGCAATTTTAGCAGCGGATTTGTGGATATATTAGCTGCGGAACAAACGCCCGACAACTCTGAATGGTTCCAGGGAACAGCAGATGCGGTGCGCCAATCTTTGAAACATTTGGAAAATGTAGAGCACGATCACGTATTGATTTTATCCGGCGATCAACTCTATCAAATGGATTTTGGAAATATGTTTCGCACGCATGTTAAGGAAGATACGGATCTTACGATCGCCACCATTCCGGTAACAGAAAAAGAAGCAACTGAGTTTGGGATTTTAAAATCGGATGAAGACAATAAAATTGTTTCGTTTGTAGAAAAACCTGGACTAGACATTTTGCCGCAGTGGGTAAGTGATACCAAAGAAGAAATGCAGTCGATGGGTAGAAACTACCTGGCTTCTATGGGTATTTATCTTTTTAAAAAGGAAGTATTATTAGATCTGCTGAATGAGCAGAAAAAAGACTCCAAAGATTTTGGAAAAGAAATTATTCCTCATGCGATAAAAGATCATAAGGTTTGCAGTTATCAATATGGTGGATACTGGACAGATATCGGAAACATTTCGTCATTTTTTGAGGCCAATCTTGGCTTGACAAAAGAGCTTCCCGATTTTAACCTGTTTCATAATGATCAAAAAGTTTATACCCGCCCGAGAATGTTGCCGCCTTCAAAGTTCAGCGGTACGTCTCTTTTAAATACGATCGCCGCTGACGGTTGCATCATTCATGCAGAACGGTTGGAAGATTGCGTGATCGGCATCCGCACAAGGATTGGCTACGGTACCAAAATAAACAGGTGTTATCTTATGGGAAGCGATATGTATGAAACCATTGAAGATATGAGCTTTGATGATGAAAAAGGTATTCCTAAATTGGGCGTTGGTGATAATTGTTATATCTACAATGCCATCATCGATAAAAATGCAAGGATTGGAAATAACGTAACGATTAACGGTGGTTCGCATCTTGCAAATAGCGATCATGAACTATACACAATAAAAGATGGGATCGTGGTCATCAAAAAAGACGCTGTGCTTCCGGATGGTTTTGTAATTGGATAATATTTACAAAAACAAGTTTGAGTATCAATAATAATTGTATTTTTATGAAAGTGTAATTTCTACACTTTCATTTTTTTTACAAAAACGATTGCAATGCCTTCAACCCATCCGGTACCAAAACATAAACTAACTTTCAGGCAAATCATCAATATGAGTTTCGGCTTCTTTGGAATTCAATTTGGTTTTGCTTTGCAGAATGCCAACGTGTCCCGCATTTTTCAGACACTTGGCGCTGACATAGATAAGATAGGATTTTTATGGATAGCGGCTCCGCTAACTGGTTTGTTGGTTCAACCGGTCATAGGTTATTTAAGCGACAGAACATGGCATCGCAAATGGGGAAGGAGAAGACCTTTCTTTTTTATAGGCGCGGTACTTGCATCGATTGCACTATTTTTAATGCCAAAGTCTACGATGCTTTGGATGGCAGCGGTTTTATTGTGGGTGCTTGATGCTTCCATTAATATTTCCATGGAACCATTCAGGGCTTTTGTTGGCGACAAATTGCCCTCTTCACAACGGACTACAGGATTTGCCACTCAAACTTTTTTCATCGGGCTTGGCGCGGTCATCGCTTCTTTGTTGCCGTATATTTTTACCAATATTTTTCATGTCAGCAATACGGCGCCAGCCGGGCAGATAGGTGATTCGGTAAAATATTCCTTTTACATCGGAGCCGTTGTTTTCTTTGTTTCGGTGTTATGGACTGTGTTGACTTCAGATGAATTACCTCCCGAAAATATTGAAGAATGGAAGCGGGAAAAATCCGAATCCAAAGGACTTGTTAACGCCATTAAAGAAATAACGACCGGAATTTTTTCCATGCCTAAAACGATGGCACAACTGGCCGTTGTCCAATTTTTTACATGGGTGGGTTTTTATTGTATGTGGTTATATACAACAGCATCTATTGCGCAAAATGCCTACCACACAATAGATACAACTTCCAAAGCATTCCAGGACGCGGGCGATTGGGTCGGAGTGATGTTTACGGTATATAGCGGGGTATCTGCTATTGCTGCATTTTTATTGCCGGTTCTTGCAAATCGTATCAGGCGAAAATATACTCACATGATATGCCTCATTATTGGAGGTGTTGGCCTGTTCTCACTCATTTTTATTAAATCGCCCAACCTGCTTCTATTGCCTATGATAGCTGTAGGTCTATCATGGGCATCTACCCTTACTATGCCCTATGCAATTCTTGCAGGCGCCTTGCCTCCGGCAAAAATGGGTTTTTATATGGGCGTGTTTAATTTCTTTATTGTAATTCCTCAATTAATAGCTTCATTTGTGATGGGCTATCTTATCAGGGATGTATTTCATGAGCAGGCTATTTATGCCCTGGTGATTGGTGGTATTTCCATGGCTGTCGGCGGAGTTCTAAATGTAATTGTAAGAGATGATGATGAAAAAGTTGCTGCCGCAATTCCGATGGAGACGGTTTTATAGCCCATTAAATTTATAGAATTAGGCGCTTTGGTCGTTATGATATGAATTAACAGGCCAATCCGGCCAAAGTGCATCGGTTGAAAGAAACTAAAGGAATCTTTTCGTTTCTGACTTATAACAAATTGTAAAATGACACATTTTGTATTAAGGAACTATTAAGGCATTAAATAATTGAAGAGCCTGAGATTTGTTAGAGATATTGCGGCCAAGCGGTGGGATGGCCGGACAAACGCGCGGAGCCCTGCCTGCGTGATGCAGTCAGGCAGGGATCGGGTTGTCCTTGATTTTTTGTTTCTTTTGCATCAAGGCAAAAGAAAAAGCAAAACAAAGTCAATTAGAACTAAAAACCAGTAATGCAAAATTCAACCACAGCATTACTACATTCACGACTTAAATGCCTAATTCTATAAATTTATTAAGAAAAAAATTAAATCGGTTCCAAAATAATCAAAAGGAGAATTAGCACTAAATGTTTGTTTACAGTAAATCAGAACGAAAGATCAGCCATTTCAAAACCCTCATTATTAAAGAGCTCCCGCTTATTACAATTTTACCTTCACCACCATTTTCTTAATCACCTCTTCACCAATCATCGGAGCATGCACATCTTCCGGATAGAAAATGGCAAATTGCATGTCATGTAACTCAAAATAGGTACCGGGTTTATCGTTAAAGAACGTTACATCCTTTTCGGGGTTATAAGGTGTTGCTATATCAACACAATCCTGTCTTGGTTTCCAACCTATTGTTTCCGTGCCTGAAATACAAAGCTGTATGTCGATGCAATGGTTATGCGCCTCAAATTTTGCTTCAGGTTTCCCAGTCCCTTGTTTTTCTGAAACTGAAGCATGCAGATTGACACCGTCTATCGGGTATTTGCCGATCACTATTTCCTTTAGGTTTTGCTGATTTATAAATTCAAATGCCTTTGCGAATAATGGATGCAAATGAATATATTTTTCAGCATTTGCTAATGTATCAATGATCATATTCTAAAATTTAATTTGTTTGTTCGCTTAACGATGTTGAGAGTTGTGAGTTGTCAATTATAGGGCACCATTCACTATTCACCCCGCCCGTTGCCGTTCGGGCAGGCATTCACAACTCACCACTCACCCACTCACCCCGCCCGTTGCCGTTCGGGCAGGCACTCACCTCTGCACCCTTCCCGAAGCATCTCCCTTCATCAATCCCTTTACTTCGCTTAGTGTGGCATGGTTCAGATCGCCCGGGATCGTATGCTTTAGTGCAGAAGCGGCTACGCCAAATTCAGCAGCATCTTTCAAATTCATTCCGGTTACTAATCCATAAATAAACCCACTTGCAAAAGAATCGCCGCTTCCAACACGATCTACAATGCGTACCGAGTATTCTTTTGAATGATAAAATTCAGAACCGTCATAAACCAACGCACTCCATCCATTGTCCGATGCACTATGGCTTTCGCGTAAGGTGGACGCGATATATTTAAATCCAAACTTTTCTTTCATTTGCTGAAAAACATCTTTGTAGCCATCAAGGTTTAATTCGCCTTTGGTAACATCGGTGCCTTTGCTTTTAAAACCTAAGGTGGTTTCAGCATCTTCTTCATTGCCGATGCATACATCTACATATTGACAAAGATTAGTCATTACCTCTTTCGCTTTTTCTTTGCTCCATAATTTTTTACGATAGTTAAGATCAATACTTGTGGTAATTCCTTTTGCTTTTGCGGCTTTAAGCGCGGCTTCGGTAAGAGCCGCTGCTTTATCGCTCAATGCAGGCGTAATGCCTGTCGTATGAAACCATGAAGCGCCATCCAATATTTTGTCAAAATCAAAATCGGAAATTTCCGCTTCCGAAATGGCAGCATCAGCTCTGTCATAAATTACCTGTGAAGCGCGCATCGAAGCGCCCGTTTCTAAAAAATAAATCCCAAGTCGCTTTCCGCCGCGGGCTACAAATTGAGTATCTACTCCATATCTTCTTAAATGGTTAATGGCTGATTGTCCTATCGCGTTGTCAGGAACTTTTGAAACAAAAACGCCCTGCAATCCGTAATTGCAAAGTGCCGCGGAAACATTCGCTTCGCCACCGCCGTAGGTAACATCTAAACTGTCTGACTGTACAAATCTTTTAAAATCAGGTGTGGATAAGCGAAGCATAATTTCTCCAAGGGTTACAACTTTTTTTGACATGGCTATTTTTAATTTTGTTTATGAATGAATTGGATCGAACAATTGAAAAGGATTGCCAAATCTCTTCCTTATTTGTTTAAAGAACAAAAATAGTTGGAATAATTTTTGAAAAAAATACGGCAACGATTGCGTAAAATAAAATTGCTTAATAGCCATAAATCCAATAACATTGTTTAATTATAAAACAAAATCTCATGAGTAAGAAAACAGATTTATTAGCGCTCATTCCCGAACAGGGAATATTACCTCTTTATTTTCACAAAGACACAGAAGTAAGTTTGCAGGTGTTGCGCAGCCTGTACAAAGCGGGAATCAGGGCGGTGGAATATACCAATCGCGGAGAAGCGGCTTTGCAAAATTTTTTAAAAATGCGTGAAGTATGTGATAAGGAATTACCGGGTATGTATCTTGGTATCGGGACTATAAAAACCGGCAAGGCGTGTCAATCGTTCATTGATGCGGGCGCTGATTTTATTATTTGTCCGGGCCTCGTGAAAGAGGTGGCAAAAGTGGCCGACAAAAACGACATGCTTTGGGTACCCGGTTGTATGACGCCTTCTGAAATTATAAAAGCAGAAAACATGGGCGCTAAAATGATTAAGCTGTTTCCCGGAAATATTTTGGGGCCGGAATTTATGAGTGCTATCAAAGCTTTGTTTCCTGATCTTCTCTTTATGCCAACAGGAGGTGTGGATTTAGACAAAGAAAATATCGCATCCTGGCTCAAAGCCGGTGTGTGCGCGGTTGGTATGGGCAGTAAGCTTATCAGCAACAAATTGATGGAACAAAAGGACTATGCAAAAATAGAAGAGTTGACCGGGCAGGCTTTGGATATTTTGAAATCGCTGAGATAAATTTTACTCATTAAGATTGAATTGTAAAACAGGCGGAAGCATCTTCAAACGATGTCAAAATTTTCCTGTCTGGAATTAAGAATAATAAGTTTAAAAAGTTTTAGACGGATTAGAAATTATTCTCTAATCTGTCTTTTCCTCATTCTTCCAAATATCCCCGTATTCATCGGGGTGTCTTTTGAATTGTCCAAAAACATAAGGGCACAGGGGTATTACTTTGAAATTTTTCTCCCTTGCGTAGTCTACCATTTCTTTTAATAATTGTTTGGCCAATCCTTTGCCTTCGGCTTTGGGAAGCACTTCCGTATGATAAACCGTAAGATGATTTCCCGAAATGCCAATTATCATCTCTGCCACTTGTTCATTATTTTCATTTATGTAAAAATGACCGCGGCCATTTTCATCCAAATCCAGTTTTACATTTTCCATAATTCCCTCAAAAATTTAAGAAAAACGCTTTAACCCCGTAAAAGCATTTCTATTCGCAAATTAATTTTTTTGATTGAAATATTTTTCAATAAGGGTTCTGCATTAAATATCCGGGTACAAGCTTAACGATACGCCAATACCGTTCCATGCATTAACGATTTGTCTGGTCAATGTCATTTAATTGAAACTAATATCACTTTTCGGATACAGCAATTTTCTTTACCGTAAATTCAATAATTTATGTGAGAAGGAATCCCATAAGCTTCCAATTTTCAAATCCAACACTTAACGAAAATAAACATTGTGTAACATGAAATTAAGTTTACCATTTTCGCGCCATCGGACACCAATTCTTATTGTATTTTTCCTGCTTTGCGGCCATTATAGTTTTGCCCAGCAGCCCGGGTCTGTTAATGGCCATATCACAGACGTGCTTGGCAAGAGCCTTCCCGGTGTAACTGTGACGGTAAGAAACAAAAACAGGATCACCCAAACGGATGGCAATGGCCATTATTCTGTCAATGCTGACGTCGGCGATGTACTTGTTTTTTCGTCGGAAGGTTATGAACCCCAGGAATTAAAAGTAAATAGTAAATCTGTTATAGATATTTCCTTAAGCACTCAATCTAAAAATCTGGATCCGGTTGTTGTAACCGCTTTGGGAATAGGAAGACAGAAGCGATCTCTTGGTTATTCTGTAACCACGGTTTCCGGATCCTCACTTACCGAAGCCCGCGAAACCAATTTCGTGAATGGACTCGTAGGAAAAGTTGCAGGTGTAAATGTGAGCAACGTAGCTACCGGCCCCGGCGGTTCTGCAAATGTGGTGATACGAGGTATTTCGGATATTACGGGATCTAATCAGCCTTTATACGTAATAGATGGTATCCCGATGCAAAATTCCACGTACACTCAAACTGATGTGGGAGGAGGGTATGGTGGTGCAGATGGAGGAGATGGTACTATTAATATCAATCCTGATGATATAGAAACCATATCAGTATTAAAAGGAGCTGCCGCCACAGCATTGTATGGGTACCGTGGCAGCAAAGGCGTTATTTTGATCACCACAAAATCGGGCAAAAATGCAAAGGGCGCAGGCGTGGAGATCAATTCGAACTTTGTAGTACAAAATGTAGTGGATAATACCGACTGGCAAAGTACCTATGGCCAGGGCTACGGCGGAAATAAACCGATAGATGGTGATGATGCTTTTGAAACCGGACTTTCGAGTTGGGGCGCAAAGTTGGATGGCACACCCGTTTATCAGTTTGATGGTGTACAGAGACCATACAGTGCGGTCAAGGGTAATATGGGGCGATTTTATAAAAACGGAACCGCCGCGACAAACACAATTGCTTTCAATAAAAACCTGGGTGATGAAGGAAGTATTCGATTTTCTGGTAGTTTTCTTAATAATAACAGCATTATTCCAAACGCAGGATTTCAACAACAATCATTTACGCTTTCTACCAATTATAAATTGTCAAAGAATCTGCAATTGCAGTTGAAAGGACAATACATCAATGCCTACACGCATAACCGCCCGAGTGTGTCTGATGCGCCCGGTAGCGTAAATTTTGCTACTTTGTTTCTTCCCCCAAACGTAAATATTGAGTCACTTGCTCCGGGTTATAAAGAGGATGGTTCAGAAAACCAGTTTTTAGATGACGCCTATACAACCAATCCTTATTTCGCAGCTTATAAATTCATCAACAACACAAAACGTAACCGGTTTATAGGTTCAGCCGATCTTAAATATACTTTTGATAATGGGCTTTACCTGCAATTTAGAGCGGGCGAAGATTATTTTGCCGACCGGAATACGAACGTTACGCCCAATGGAACGGCTTATCAAACTGATGGATTTATGTTAGAAGAAAACTATAAATCAACAGAGCTTAATGTGGATGGCATTATAGGAAAAGATTTTAAGTTGACAAAGGACTTTAAACTCTCAGCCCTTGCCGGTGTTAACTCGCGTAAAGCAGTTGTCGATGATCTTAATGCAGAGGGTAATACGTTTCAAACACCTTATTTATATACCATTGGCAACCTCGCAAGCCCTACAGAATTTACAAACAACCCGGTAGTAGTTAATAAATCAATTTACGGCACATTGGACTTTTCTTATAAAAACTATTTATACCTCGCTGCCACCGGACGCAATGACTGGTATTCAACACTGGCGCCTGGCAAAACAAATTACTTTTATCCATCCGTAAGCGGCTCCTTTGTTTTTTCAGAGCTACTTCATATAACGGCTATGGATATGGGAAAATTAAGAGTGGGTTATGCGAATGTAGGTGGCGAAGCTGATGAGCCTTATCAGACTTTATTGGGCTATAATAATATTGGCAATTTAAACGGATATCCTATCGGTAATATCTCTAACGGCGGTACAGTTCCTAATGATAAGTTACAACCTTCTTCTGCTTCGGAATTGGAGATAGGAACAGAAATGGATTTTTACAATACCAGGCTGCATTTGGATATTGCTTATTACAACAAAAAAGAAAGTAGGGAAGTAATACCTGCTGTTACCTCCAGCACCTCCGGATATAATGCGGTTTTGCTAAATTCGGGCACGATACAAAATAAGGGGATTGAGCTTCTTGTATCAGGGGATATCATAAGCACGAAAGACTTCACCTGGACAGAATCATTTAACGGAACCTATAATGACAACAAAGTATTGTCTCTTTCTTCCGGATCGAGCAATTATCCTTTGGGTTATTCGCGCGCGGGAGAAGACGAGGGCGTCGGCGTAGCGTATATGTCGCAGACCATTGGCAAATCTGCTTACCAGATATATGTGGCAGACCCTGCTCGCGATGATAAAGGCCAGATTGTTATCGACTCCACAACCGGCGCGCCGGCACAAGGCACAAACTATGTGGACAAGGGCTCCGGTATTGATCCGTGGTATGGAGGCATTACCAGTGAGTTCAGGTACAAGCGTTTTAATCTTTCGTTTCTCGTAGATGGGAAATTTGGAGGGAAAATATTTTCCGGCACTAACTATTATGCCTACCAATTTGGTCTTACAAAGACCACGCTTCCCGGAAGGGATTTAAGATATGGCACTTCGGATCTTTATCCGCAGGATTATTATTTCCAGGTAAGTAATAATAACCCGGCAATTTTTGTTTATGATGCCAGTTTTATTAAATTAAGGCAGATTATTTTTGGATACACTTTCCCCGCCAGTGTGTTTAATAATAAAATACAGGGCATCACACTAAGCTTCGTTGCAAGGAATGTTCTTACCCTGATGAAACATACGCCTAATATTGATCCCGAGTCTAATTATTCTAACGGGCCCCAGGGAATTGAACAAGCCCAGGTACCTTATACGAGGACATTTGGGCTTAATCTGAATGCCAAATTTTAATGACCATTAAAAAGCCATGTTACATGAAATTATCATCTAAATACTTACTCACAAGCACTATTATCCTAATAACCTTTGCTTCCTGCAAGAAAGATTTATTATCGATAAATACGGACCCTAATGCCGTATCGGTTGATGTATTCGATCCCAATAATATTCTCACAGCAACCCAGCTCTATTATACCGGAAGTACGGACAACGCCATAGAAGTAGAGGAAACTGAAATACAAGGCGCCGGATGCTTTATTCAGCATTGGGCATCTACATCCGGTTATTATTTTGGAGACAAATATCTTTCCAGCCCCGGAGGCTGGGGTTCCTTTTTTGACCACGCCTATCTTGACCAGGTAAAGAACGCGGTAGATCTTTACACCACTACGCAAGGCAAACCCCAATATGCAAACCTGCACCAGATATCAAGAATAATGAAGGCGTTGATATTTGAACGCATCACGGATGTATATGGTGACGTGCCCTATTTTGATGCCGGACTGGCTTATCATGGAGCGGCTTATTTCCCCAAATATGACAAACAAAAGGATATTTACGCAGATTTGCTGAAGGAAGTTTCGGGAGCTGTTGACAGTCTCGATGAGAACGGCGATAAGCCTGTTGGCGATATGTTTTATTCCAAAGCTGACGACCAGATTGGCGAATGGAAAAAATTTGGAAATACATTGCTTCTCCGGATGGCTATGCGTTTAACCAAAGTGGATCCCACTACTGCGCAATCTTACGTAAAGCAAGTACAGGACCTTACCATGACAAGCAACGATGATAATGCGATTGTTCAACATGGCACCAATGACCCACTTACGATAAACCGGATTTACAGGGGAATCGGTGAAGATGGCGACATTCAATTGTCTGGACAAATAAGCAAAACCTTTATTGACTTTCTGAAGAAGAACGACGATCCGCGTTTACCTGTACTTGCTTATGTATACCCGTCCGACTATTCACCAGGCGATGATCCTTCCGGTGGTTCGTCTGACCCTGCAGATCAGTTTGGTTTACCAAATGGTTACGACGCGGGAAATACATCCCACGGCATTATTAATTATCCCGGATATTTAGGTGATTTAAGTCTGTACTCCCGCCCCAGCCCGATCATATTTAATGCAACTGCACCGACGTTGATATTAACTTATGCCGAGTCTGAATTACTGTTGGCTGATGCTGCAAAACGCTGGGGCATTGGTGATGCTAAAACACACTACGATAATGGAGTATTGGCGGCCATAACTGAGTTGTCTGCTTACGGCGATGCGGGTACCATTAGCGATGATGATGCACAGGCATACCTTGATGCACACCCATATAATGATGCTAAAGGTCTTGAGATGATCAATACGCAATTTTGGGCCGCTACATTTTTTAATGAATATGAGGCTTGGAGTAATTATCGCCGTACAGGCTTTCCTGCTTTGGTACCTATTAATTATCCCGGCAGCCAATCTCCTAATGCAGTACCACGAAGAATGGCTTATTCTACAGTTGATAAGCAAGTCAATTCTGATAATTACAATGCCGCAGTATCAGGGTTACAAGGCGGAGATAAAATAACAAGTCGCGTATGGTGGGATACCCCTTAATTGAAATCGTTCAATCCCGTGCGTAATTATCGACAAGCTAAAGAAAATCGATTCGATCAAACCGGTAAATGATACATCAAATTTCAGTTGAGTGCATTTGCAGCATGTAAGTCTTGCCGTCGTTTTTTTAATTAATTTCACATCACCATAAAACAATTTTTTAAAAGAAATCAAATTACATGAGCACACTCAAATTAAAAGACGGAACAGAATTGTATAAACGCCCATCTCTGCAAATCGGCTACTAATCCCAGCCCGGTGTCGGTCAACAAACAATAACCGAAAGCCCCCGCAACTTCGTTCCTGATGGGGGCTTTTTATGGGGGGGCTTGCGGCTATTGTTCTTAATGTTAGGGGCTGGCTTTTACGAGACCTTAATTAATTCACTTTTGAGTTTGTCACCTGTCGAAAGTATAAGTGTCAAACTGTTTGTAAGTAAACGTTTTTTGCCTTCATTTAATTCTCTTATAAATTCCTCAGTTTTGTCGTAACTATTTCTTTTATAATAATCGCTTTTTAGGTTTATTGTCACGCCTTCCATTTTGTTTGGCTCTATAATTATCTCTGAACCTCTGTACTGACTATCTGTTGTAAAATGCATTATTTCATGTGGGCTCGGGTCTTCGAAAAAAGTAAAACTGAGTTGAATTTCAATTATTGCAACCGGTCTTTTACCTAAGTTCTCGAATACTAAATTCATCCCAGTTTTAACAGCAGAAATTTCTCTTCCAGAACCATTGTGATAACTTGATGCATTGAAGTTTAATGTGTTTATATGATAACTGGATAATATTTTATAATCCGGGACTATGTTTTTGCGGTCATAGAACATTAGTTCAATATCATTTTTACTTGCAGGGTAAGTTGATGTATTTTTCCGAACAAATATTCTATGTTGCTCGTCTTTTGCATTATTATTTTTGTCGAAAGTCTGATAGTTTCTGATTACATGCGGTTTGTCAATTGAAGGCGGAATATGAAGCACACTAATTTTGTTGTCGTTTATTACGAAGTCATAAACAGCAATGTCAAAAAGTCTGTCAATTTTTTTGTTAATTAAATCGCTTAGTTGGGATGTGTCCTTTAAATTACTGTCAGAAAATGAAGATTGACTAAAACATTTTTGTTTACTATCATAACCAATTATAATTAATCCGTCTGGTCCAAAAGTATTAGCTATTGCGCTGGTATCTTTTAAAAACTCATTGATGTTTTTCAGATTTTTAAGGTCGTACCATTTTGCTTTGAAATCGCATTTGGGATTTTCAATTTCCTGTCCGCCTAAGTCCTGCTCAATGTAAGATTTTACTGTTTTTTCTATTTCACTTCTTTCCATAGCTGAATGTTCAATTAGGCTTGCCACCAACGGCCACGCATTGGCGATGGCGGGGCATTCAATGATTTTCCTGCCGAACAAAAGTACAGTAAACGAACAAATAGTTGAGATTTTGATTCATAGCTCAATAGAGGATTTTCAGCCCGAGCTACAGCCCAAAAACGAAAAAAAAGCTGATGAAATGCACGTGACGCCCAAATATTGCCAATGCGAATGCTAGGCGACGTTTTTACTCGAAGTTGTCTTTTGTAAAGAATTCAGGGTTTGTGTTTAATAAGGTGTCAAATTTATTTCGCTGCCAAATTCTTGTCTCAATTTTTAACCTATGATTTTTAGGAACGTCTTTTAGTTGGTCATAGAGCGCAGGTGAAAGGTCATTATTTGTTATTAACCAATAGCCGTCAACATTATGTTCTAAAACTCGATTTGTCCAATCTGGCACAGTTTTATGATTTATGCTGTCTTCTGAAAATTTGCATTGTACCAACCATTTTATTTGATTGTTTTTACCACTTAGATTTCGTGTGTTTTCAATTACAATAAAATCCCTTCCTCTGTCGGCTGCATTCGTTTTTCCTATTGGCTGAATGTCTACTAAATTGTTCTGTTTGGAAAGAATGATTTCGCAAAGGGCTTCGAAATGAGTTCCCTTCTGAATTCTAAGTTTTGTCCAATCGACTTTTCTGTATGGCTCAAAAGTGAAAAAAAGATTTGCATAGTCAACTTTCTCTGTCAATACGGTACGTTCTTCCTCAACATATTCGTCAAAACCTAATAGTGGTGCAATTACAAAAAGAGAGTTGTCGTTCATTAAAAGTCCAAATAAATTTCCATCAGGTGAGGCTTGATATTCTGTTATAAAAAATGAGTATTCCCAATTAATTGAAGAAATCGCTTGCTTAATGTTTTTGAATAAGTTGGAATTTAATGCAAATGATTTTTCACCTTGTTTAACCAAAGTGTAAGTCTGTCCGATATAAAAACTGTCGATCGGAATTAGATTTTCTATATTTTTTTGAAAATTATCAGGTAATAACTTTCTGTTTGCTTTCCAATGAATAAATCCAGAGTGTTTGTTGTCATCTATATAAAATCCTACAATAGTTTCTTTTGTTGTAATTATTTTTCCGCCTTTGATTTCTTCATTTGTTTTTTCTAATGGGATAAAGCCAATGTCTTTGGCTGCCATTTCAAAAAGGGATAAAATTGTATCATCTAAAAAATCCTGTCCGCAAGAACCCTCACAGTCACCTGAAGAATAATTTTTAATGCATTGCGATTTAGTAGGCCAATAACCATAGCCTTTCATAAAATCTTCGCTGTCCAAAAATTTTTCTTTTTCTGGGCAGTCGTCTACTTCTTCTGAAAGTTGTTCTTTTAAATTGCTCATATTATATGTCGCCTAACATTTGTATTTCAGCTAAAGTACGCTATACATTGCTAAAAACATTTTTTTTATACGCTAATTACCAGGTATTTAGCCATTAAAAGGCAACTTCTTATCAATAGCGTAAATACACAACTCAAGTTAGGTTTAAATCATCCAGGGCACTAATGATTTTCAGAAGGATGAAGAAGTCGATGGCGCTTCAGAAGCACCCCGAAAAATTTTAGCGGGCGCCTTTTCAGGCATCTATTTGAAGGGGCTTTTACGAAAAAAGCAGATCAGACTGTATTGCTAAATCCGCTTGTGTATTGCATTTGAGAGGGGATATTTCTCACTTTTGTGACCCCGCTGGTACAAAATTCGAACTTTTTAGAAGCAGATTTGAAGTTATTAGTTGATATTTTAGCGGCATAAGATGAAAAATATGTCGCTAATCGTCTAAAAATCAATTAAAATGGATATTCATTGCTCATTGTTGCCCCTTTACTGTATCAATTGCCCCTTTATTGCCCCTTTCGATACGCTTTGATACATTAGATAGCTCCTGATTACTTATTAGTAATTCGCTTGTTTGCTTTTATGAATAACAAGGTCCTTATAAGGCGGTTTTCAGAAGGCTTCTTAAATATTCTTCGACATATACTTGAGAGATTTTTTCCTGCTCCAACCGGTTTTTATCTATCAACTTTAATTGTTTAAAAAGCTTGTGTTCTTCATCATTTAATAATGAAAGCTGTTCAGATTTGTTGCATGCGCCGGCAACAGCAAATTCTGAAAAATGCTCAAAAGTTTTATAATCCATCATTATGCTTTGTGTATGCGGGTAATAGCTTCTTAGCTGATGCAGTATTTGAAAACCATGTTCGTCAATATCTCCCCAATATAAAATATGCCTCTCTTTCAGCCAGACAACGTTTCTGAGATAGCTGACATTAAATCCGCCGCCGCTCCAAACAGCAATGGTGGAAGGCATGGCCGGTAATGTGAGAAAATTCATCTTATTCTCTGTAATCAATATGTTGTTTGCTGGTATATCCAGTTTTTTAAAATCGGAAAGTCGGATACTAATATCAGAGAAATTACCAAAGCAGGTCAGGTCTATTTCCAGCATGCGTATTCTGATAAGCGGCTCGTCATATTTCAAAAAATAGCGTTCTGCAAAACGCTTTTGAGCTGCTGATCGTATGTGGTCGGGAATAAGGTAATCAAGCAAAGATTGGATTAAGGCATTATTTTCCTCAATAAATTTGGTATGGATTTCTATAGGCAGTTGTCGTAGATAAAGATGAGGTCTTGGGGTTTTTATAAAATACAGGCAAACTTTAAGTACATCATTCCAATTGATATCCTTATTCGTTACCCACAAACAATTCTGCAAAGCCCAGTCGTGCAAGGAGGGAATGGCGCTTTTAATAACATTGTAATTTGTCAGAAAACCATTCCATTCCTTTTTGTAACCTGTAAAAGTAATATAGTCGTCTATTGTTTCAAACACAATAACATTCGGTAGTTCGTGGATGCCTGCTCGTCTGAAATTTCTACCGGCAGTCTGTACGAGATAACCTGATCCGGTCAGATTTTTAGAACAACGGTAGAGTTCCTCAATTTCCTGTTGCAGCAATTCAAAACGTGCCGTAACATGGCCGGATTTGACTTTGCCAATGCGATCTATACTTTTTGGAAAAAACTGCTCTCCTTGAATACAGCTCTGTAACAACGGCTTCCACCATTTTAAAGCTTGCTTTTTTATTTCGGATGGACTAATCATAAGTCAGGAATATTTTCAAAGACACCGTTATGTCTATCACGTTCGGTTTCATATTCTTCTTTTGTAAAATTACTGACCTGTGAATTGTTTCCTTCCCGGTTGCTGACAAAATGAAAGGAATTTACGTGGTCTTCAATCACGTGAATTTTTTGTAAGGGGGTGACAATGAGCAGTTGCAGGTTGAGTTTTTTAAAAAGCTCCAGCCCGTAGCGTGTACTTTCATCGCTGCCTCTGCCAAAAGCCTCATCGATGACCACAAAGCGAAAACTACGGCTTTTGCTCTCCCCGAATTGTAGTCCGAACTGATAGGCCAATGCGCTGGCAAGGATGGTATAGGCCAATTTTTCTTTCTGACCACCGCTCTTTCCGCCCGAACCTTCGTAGAATTCCTTTTCGCTGTCGTCCAGGCGAAAACGTTCGCTGGCATTAAATTCAAACCATTGGCGCACATCGGTAACGGTCGATGTCCAGTCGCGGTCTATATTTTCCATACTTGCGAAGCGATCCAAAATGCGTTTAACCTGTTCGTACTTTTCCTCCGTATATAAATCATTATTACTGCTGAATGAATGAATGTAACACTTTTTTAGCTCTTCTCTAAAGAGACGCACTTCTTTATGTGGTGTGGCATCCATCAGGATAGTTATGTAGGTATCCTGCGAAGCATTGTATACTATTTCGGAAAGATGTTGGTTAATGGTACGTATTTTTTGTTTGATATCTGTTTCATGCTTCTGTAGCTGACTGTCGAACACCGCAATACTGTTGATGACGTTTTTGTTCAGTTCTTCCTTGAAACGTTCTTCGTGACGCTTTAAATCTTCGGAAACCAACTGTTCAAACTTTTTAATATACTCTGCACAGGCATCTATGCTTTCTGTAATCTCACTGTATTCAGCCCTGGAATGTTCCTTAATTTCCCGCATCTTTTTCTCAATGGAGGAACGATAGCCCATCTGTCTTCCCCGAAGTTTTCGTAATTCGCCATTTTCGCCCTGAAATTGTTTACGGAATTCTTCCTGCCTGTTATCAATGCCTCTTAGGTTGATTTTTATTTCAGTCAGCTTTTGTTCAATCAACGGGTACCATTTTTCTTTTACATGAATGTCTAATTGTTCCTTTTGCTGATAGGCACTTCGTTGTTGATCCTCGTAGTTTTTAATGGTCGTTTTTAGACCACCGATTTTTTCTGTTAATTGTTTTTCTTTTGTTTTGCAATCGCCGATCTGCAGGTCGACATCGATCTTATTGCGTTGTAATTGTGCAAGAATATCGTTGTTATTCAGCAGTTCATTGCGCTCCCGCTCCAGTTCATAGATTTTCCCAACGTGATACTGCCAGTTGATACGGGAAAAGTCTCTCACATAAAGTAACAAACTTAAGAGTTGCTTTTGCTCCTTGTTTTTTTTCTCTTGCCCTTCAATATTGTTAAGTTGTGATCTTAGCTCATTTATCTTTTTCTCCAGTTTATCAACAGAGGTTTCCAGTGCTTTTATTTTCTCTGTGTTGCTCCATCCCAGCACATAATTACGTCTGTCATCGATACGTTTGCGGTCATCCTTTGTATGTCTTATACGCCCACTTTTTATTAAACCTTGTTGGGTAATACCAAAAGGAACATGCGGTAAGCCATTCACATCGGTACAGATATAGTCGCCAAAGCTGCGCTGTATATAGGCTTCCAGCCAATCGCAAAAAGGTGTTTCAGGTTTGATATCTATTTTATAAGCGATACTATTCTGATCCAATTCCTTAATTATACGGCTGCTGTTGTTATACAAATCAGCTTCCAGGTAAGTGAGTTTGATACCCCGTCCATCAGCACTTTTTAACGGGTTATTATTTACATAAGTGCTGACGCTCCTATAATGGTTTTTAGACACTAGGAGACTGATGCCAACATCGTGTAACAGTTTTTCGATTGCACCTTCCCATGCAGTTTCATCTTCATTCACTTTCAATAACTCCCCTGCGAAAGGCAGCTCTTCTTCATCAATGCGCAAATCATAACATAATTGCGAACGAAACCCGACAAGCCAGGCCGGTATCTGTGTTTTTCGCTCTTTTAACGATTGAAGTTCTTTTTCTTCCTGGCGGTATTCTGTTTCCTGTTTGCGCAATTCAGTTACCTGATTGTCCCGCTGTTCACGAAGCTGTCCTTCAAGCTGTCCACATTGTTCGTCAAGTTCCTTTGCCTTTTTAATGTTTTCCTCAAATTCACTTTCCTCCTGTACCCCTTTAAGTCCCGATTGCAGCGCAAGACGTTCATAATCGTTAAACTCCTTTTGCTTGGTTTCCTTATCTTGTTCGTGCCGTTTAATCTCTCCGGCAATTTGCTCTATTCTTTTTCCGCCATTGTTAGCAATGTCTTGTATAATCGTTTGCCTTCTGATTTCCAGGCCATCTAGTTCCTCTACCATACGTTGTTGCTGCTGCGTGACCTTTTCCAATTCATGGCCAGCATCGTCAATGGCCTGCTCCAACAGCCCCCATTTCTTTTCAGCGAACCATACCGGCATCACTTCCAGCATAGCTTCGATGTCCTCTATCTCGCGGGTAACTTTTTCATACTCGATACAGGCTTCGGTTAGTGGTTTCAATATCAGATATTGCTCCCTGGTATGAACCACAGCGGCATGGGCTTTATTAAGGTCATCAAACCGTTTCAGCAACGCTATGATCTGTTCTTTGACATCTGTCTTCTCCAGCATTTGTTCACGGACAAAATCGGTAAGGCTGCTTACAGATTTCATCGAAACGGTTTGATAAAACAGGTCAATGGCCTTATCGCTGTTCATCCCAAAAAGCCTTCGAAAATGTTCGCTATACTGAGAGAAGTTATCGTTAAACAGTTGAACTCCCGCCGTGTTGCGGAGTTTTTTTCTGAGATCATTAATATCTGTAAAATTCCCAAAGTGATCTTTAATAGTCAAGGGTACTGTTCCTATAATGAGCAATTTCTCTACTTTTCCTTCTTTCCCTATCCAAAAGAACTGAGCAAGGCAGATGTCTTCATTATAACCGTCATTGTGAAAATTCCCGATTACTACGGTATAGGTATTGTCATCCGACCGTAGATACACTTTCTTGGCTACCTTGGTAATCTCTTCTTTTTCCTTTTTATACTCGCCCCTCACATAGCTCAAGAGGTTGCGCTCTTTTCCTTCGGCCCCGGCAGCTTTATTAAAAACAATCTTATTATGTGGTACCAAAAGACAGGTCAGGGCATCCACTAAGGTAGATTTACCGGAACCGATATCGCCTGTCAGCAAAGCGTTATGCCCGTTGGGTTGTATTTGCCAGCGTACTTTGTTGAAGGTACCCCAGTTAAGTACTTCCAAATATTGAAGCCGAAAACCAGACAGATTAATCTCTTCCGGTAAGATATTTAAAATTTCTTCCATACTTAATATTTATTCTGTTGTCTGTTTTTCTGCCGCATAGCTCTGGAACCTCTTCAATGTATCGTCTATTATATCAGCATTTACAAAGCCCTTGATAATGCGGTGTATCTCGTAGTTTTTTTCCAGATCTTCCAGCTTTCTTAAAAAACCTATTTCAAGTACCCGGTTTAAGGTGGTTGTAATCTTTTCCTGCTGTTTGGCTTCATCACTCGCGTTTGGTAAAAACACCTTTGTCCGATTGATGATTTCCTGTTCGCTGATGATAGAGCGTACAGATCCTCCCTGAGCGTCATGTTCAAGCAAATATTTTCTTAACACAATACATACTAGCGAAGTCATAAAATTGAGCTGCCGTTTTTCTGCCAGCTTTGGCAGTTGCAACTCATCTTCTTCCCATTCTTTTTGTCGTAGAAAAGCATAACCTTCACTTTTATCCAAAAACAATTCAAGACCGATCGGAACGAAATATTTTTTGATATCCGGTTCGTAGTGCAGTAAGTTTTCCCATACTTCTTTTTGGTGATTGTAAACAATTCCTTTTAACAGGGCAATGAGACTTAGCGAATATTTATGTTCCATATTGTTTATCGGTTAAAAATGATGACAGGAGTCTCCATACGATACTTTTTCCCGCTGCTCGTGTTCTCTATGGTGAGATATTCGGATTGATCCCGGTTCACTACGTGTTTGTCCTCATTTGTAGCTATCTGCATATAGCCTAATATTTCGGCAACGCCTTTGGTAGGTTTGTAATGGTTTAATAACTCGGATAGAGCAATCTGGGATCTGTTTCTTAGTAAAGATCTCACGTTGTTTCTCAGCAAATCTATATCCACATAAAATTGTTCAAAAAGGATATCCGTATCCGCTACGGCCAGACCGTCTTCGATAGCTGTATTTTCAAAGGTAACTTTTACCGGAGGATTAAAAATCGGACGATCCATCGTGAGCGAGGGTTTAAAAAGGCCATCGGTTTCCATCCAGACTTCCTGGTGGTCTATCGCTTCTTTATGTTCCAGCAAAAGGCTTTCTATCTGTTCGATACTTTGAAGGATATGCCTGCTTTCCGAGAGGTTCTTTTGCTCTACAAACTTCCTGAGCTGTTCTATTAAACCATCATTGCTGCGATTTACTTTATCACCTGCGTCTACCAGATTTGTCTTAATTCTGTCCACCGTCTGTTCATTTTTGATTTCCACGATTGCAGGTATGCCGTTGATCTTTTCAAGTAATTGTTCGAGTTCTTCCTGCATCTGCTCACTCATCAAAAACTCCCAGAAAGCTTTAAAACTTTTTCCCTGGTCGGTATTCCAGAGATAATCTTGTTGTTGAAATACATTGTCTAAGAGGTCTGCCTTTGCCAGACTGCTCTTGATGATCGTCTGCCGGGTTTGTGTATCCAGCTCTCTGAAGTTTTCTTCCACCTGTCGAAAATCGGACATCAACCTTCTGGCCGTTTCTTCTGCCAGAAAATAATTTTCTTTGACCTGGGTGCTGGATGGCTTGGGAAAATTTCCCTGTCTGATCTGTTCGATTTCCTGATCAATTTTATTACGTTCTTCCTGCAACTGCTGGATACGTTCGTAGGGTCCAGAGGTTGTATTGACAATTTGCTGTAGTAAATGGAAGAACTGTATAAGGCGGCTATGGGTACCTATAAACTGTTGTTTGTTTAGATCTTCAAGCCATTTCAAAGCGTTTTCTGTAGCCGGGGAGAGTTCATAAACGGGTTCGTCCGCTCTTTCATAATACCTCCGCAGATATCCCTGTTCAGCCCATTTTTGTAAATAATCTATGGCAGATTTTCCATAATCATTGATACTCTGCCGTTGTAATGCATAAATGTAGTCTCCCAAAAGACTTTGCAATTCACTTTGCAAATACGAAATCTTGTCTTGCTGTTTGAATGCCAAATGAAAGAAAGCAACTAACAACGGGAAATGCTCTGCCCGCAGTAGCTGAAGGGTTTTGTCATTTTTATAAAAGGATAAGGCTTTTTCATAATTCATGGAGATTCCTTTTTTGATGGTAATCATTATTTCCAACCATCTGCGATGGGTATTTCATTTTGTAAACATTAATCACTCATCCATTTTTTCATGTTTGCTTGTAAGCGTGCTTGCTCATCTATCGTCAAAAAATTCAGCCTGCCATTAGGATTATTTTTGATGTTTTTTATGTGCGGATAAGTGGCCCATAAAAAATTCCTGAATAAATCATCATCGCCACTTTCCACTATTCGGTGGGTATCTTCTGCCAATAGAAACAGATTGTGCTCAAATTCCCTTCTCGTTTTAGGAGGAGGCATACCATACTTACTCTTCTCCATTTTCTTTTGATTTAAATTCCTTTTGATAACTCATTTGTGTCACCATATTCGCCATGAGTCGTGCCATTTCATTAATTGTATGAAGGTTTACCCTTTGATTTGGAGCATACCTGGCATTCATCATTCCCTTAATTGACCTCATACTGGATTTAGTAAGGTGTATCTGTCCTTTTTCTGCTCTTTCTTTAAGCAAATGCATATTATGTTCAAACTCCTTTCTACTGTTCGGCACCTTTTCTGTTTTTAAATTCTGGTCTGTCGAAATTTGCCAATGAATTAGCTAATAATCGTGTTGATTCATCAATAGTCAAAAAATTAGTACGTCTGTTCGGCAATTGTTTTGCGTTCAGCAGGCTATTGAGCATCCTCCGACTAGGCGGCATATGAAATCTTCCTTTCTCAATACTCTCGGCTAACATATCTATATGCCGTTCAAATTCTTTTCTATTGTTCGGTGTAATCATCTTATAATCTCCTTTTGTTCAAATACATCAATGTATCTGGATTTGTATCCAAAAGATATTTGCCAAATCAGTTTATACCCGACTTTCAGCGTTTCGATCTTGTCTTTTGTTACGGTTGTATAATAGCCTGTTTTTTCAGCAACCCCCTGTTCTCTGTTGTCCCAATTTCTTCCTTTTCGCCAGTATACCGATTTAGTATTGTCTTTGAGATTTGGAATTAGAACACCTAAAGTTGCGTTCATTACAGCTGGTACTAACTCACTTCCGGTAACATTACCTGCATATTGACTCTTGATGAATAACGGAATTACATTTTCTTCTTCATTTGAAACACTACCAGGATAACTATTAGCAGAAAAAGTTGGCCAGGGATAAGAGTGGTGTTTCGCAGAAAATTTTGCCACAGGGATCAGATAGGCTGTGAGCTCTATTTTCGTTTTAGCGCTGCCCAGAGATTCCGAGTGTTCTGTAGCATAATAGTTCAATGGAAGCTCATTGTTAACTAATAGTTTGTCAAAAGAAATATTTCCGGTTTCAAAAAAATCTTTTACAGCGTTTTCAAAACCTTCGTTACTGCTATTAAACTGAGGTGTTAATTTATTTTCCGGGAAGGTGGGCTGATAAAACCGTAATATATTAGCAACTTTCTCCCTGTCACTAAGTGTAGTGCAAGTGTACACAGCAACATTTAAAGCATATCTTAAAAGAGTATCAAAATCCGAAACAAGAGAGATGTCGTTATGATCATTAAAACTCCGATCAATATACTCACTTGCTTTCTGACTATCCTTAATAGATAGCAGGGCTAATCGTTTTACCTGTCCCACCAATGTCTCAGCAAACTGTTTGGTCAAAATATTTAGCTCATTAAGCTCATATATAGGGTCACTTATAGGTTCCAAATACTCTTCTTCAAACACTATTTCCCCTTTGCCCTTATTAGACGCAGCAAAAGTTTGCTCAAACTTTCCAATCAACTCATCCAGATCAGTAATGCCATTATTTTTAAGCTCGATAAGAGATGCAAGAATAGCCTCTCTTATCATAAAGTGATTAAGATTCAATAGCTCATGTTCCTTTTCTTTTAAAGCAGCTTTCAGGTTTTCGGCAAAACCATCGGGATTTAAATTTGAGAGTTGATGAATAACAGAAGCGGAAAGTTCTTTTGAAATGCTATAGCCGTCACTAAGTATCTCCTTCATTAGTGCTCGCAAAACAATGCCTGGGTTAATTGATCCTAACCAAACCAACGTTTCAATAACTCGATTTTTCACAACTAATGAAGGATGATTTAAAAACCAAATAAGGAACTTTAGTAAATGATCGTCTTGTTCATCGGCATTTACTTTATCGGCTCCTTTATTCAGCCACTCATACCTGTCATAAAAATGCCGGCTAGTTCTCACCATCAAATTAATATGCTCCAGAACAGCTTCTAAGATTAACTGTTTTTCTTGCTCATCATTTATGTTCCGAAGCAATGAAATAATTTGGTTGGCAATTACCCATTCTTCAAAATAAGGCTCATTAATAATCAGTTGTTTTATGTCTTTGATAAATTCCGCAGAGTTATCGTATGTTTCAGCAAAAAGATTTCTTATGTCATTGATTTTATTGGAATAGTTAAATGACCATACACCATATTTTTCATCCTGAACTTTTTGCAATGCGTCGATTATCACTTTTCTTGCACCGCTTTTATTTTCTGTATCAATCTTCCGCTGTGCTTCTTCTTTTGCAACAGTTAATTCATCTAGGGGGTCTTCTTTTTCTTTTGTACGAGTTGAAGGTTTCTTTTCTTCATCAGCTTGTTCTTTTGAGGGTTGAGTTGGTTGCATTCCAACTGCTTCTAAATACGGTTTCACCTTCTCAAAATTTGAAGTGCTCAATTCGCTAAACAATTCCCGTAAATACTCATATCGAAATTCATCGCTTATTTCAGCAACCACAAACCGAGCCAGGCGCTTAAATACTATGTCTAGCTTTCCTGCTTCACTGTTTTCCAAATGATTCATAATACGTGCCTGGATCTTTGCATAACCTCTGATATATCTATCATCCCCAAGCATAAACAATTCACTAAGTCCCCAAACGATAAGGGAACCTGAATCTTTAATATTCCGCAACATGTCCATTACACCACTCTGCTCCTCAATTGCGCTGGCTCCCAATATATATCCCTCGCCTGTATAAGGCATATCAACTGTCCCCGATTCAGCATTGGTAATTATGGTTTGGTAATCTGGAAGCAATAAGTGTTTAAAGTATTCTATTGACTTATTTAAAAAACCGACTTTAGCTAAGTCGCCGACAAACTCTTCCTGCTGCTGTTTCACATATCGTTGAAATGTCATCTCGCCGGATGCATTATGAAGATGCGCTGCGAATTTTTGGAGGTAGGAAAGATTACCATCTTTAGGGACAATATTTGAAACAGCGGTATTTATTATTCCCAATTGATCTTCTTTGTACCATGATGGTCCCATTGAGGTATCAATCATTTCCTTAAAAACTTGTTTAGCTTTATCATGATTCTTCAGGAGCGCATACAATTCAACTAATCTCAACAGGTATTCATTTCTTTCCCATCTATTTTCTACGGTGTTTACAATATGCTCTTCTAACACTTTTGCTACTTTGAAAGCCGGAACCTCATGTTCCGGTTCCTTGGATAGTTCCCTGGTAATTACAAACAAGCTATCTGTGTAACCTTCGGTGTATAGCCCAAGCTGATATGACTTCTTATTGACTATTTGCTCAACAAAAACGGGAATATAGCCAGGAAAAGCGTCTGCTAATAAATGAATGAGGCTTTTGTAGATAACCGGGTAAATCAATTCAGGAAGGGCATAACTTCTCTTCCAATTCATCCTATCCCTTAAGCCTGGAATTAGCTCTTCAATTAAAGCAGTTAGTTTACTCTGAAGCTGTTTAATTTCTTCATTCCTGCCATCAATTTTATAACGTTTAACTTTTCCTCCCAGGAAGCATAGATACTTAAAAACAGATTTTATACTTTCTTCCCAATTGGATGAATACCCATATTGTGGAAGTGCCGGAAATTGATCTTCGGTATCAAAATATCCAAGGCATTCTGCATTGAGTGCAAACCGATTTATGGATTGATGATTTAAATCAACGCCATTATCTTTTCGTAAATCGAATTCTTCGGCATCTGGAAAGACCTTCTTGTACAGGTTTTCTATGAGATCAAACCTCTTTGATCTTCCCAATAGAATATAAAGCAAAAAGAAATGATAATCAGGATGAGTACCATACTTGTCAATCACGTACTCTAAATCTTCTACCCAGGTAGGAATATTGTCTTCTGTTTTAACAATGGGGCTTTTTTCCTGAAATTCTAATGCATGATGGATACTCAGTGCGATAAAGCCACTTGATTTTTCATCAAATTTAAATTTATCTTCTGTGAGTTTAGTGAATGGAGGTATATTGAATCGCCAAATAAAATAACCACTGTTATAGGAGCCTACATCATCCTTAAACTTGTGAATTGCTTCTTTAGGATTTCCATTAGCTTTAATCAGTTTAATGCTTACTTTTTTAATGTGATCAAATTCATGAAAAGCATTTTCGAAATCTGAATTCGAAGACAATGTAACGGCACTAAATTTCAGTTGGATAAAGCGATTAAAAGAGTTAGAGTCAAATCCATTCTCAATTATATTTTTGCAGGTTTGATTAATTGCATTCAATAAGATTGCAGCCTCTTCATCTGCGTCATATTCATAAAATTTTTGCAAAAGGTATAATGCATCCCCATCGGCCGTTATTAGCGTTTTATTGCGTACAACATATCTAATCGCCTCTTCCGGTTTGCCTAAGGCAAGCAAAGCATTTACTAGAAAAATGGCGTTCTCCTGAAAAAGTGTATTGTATCTAAAATTCACTCGCTGCGAAAGAAGCAATAAAGAAATGACTTTGTGAGCTATCCCCAATTCAGCAGCAAGGCCAATTACGTTTTTAACGTCTGCCAAAACAATATCAGGGTTAATACTGTTTAGTGTACAGTCATCAATCCATGCCTGGTTGCATTCATCTAATGCGTTTTTTTTGCTTTGCTCATCTCCATGTGCCAGGTGATACACTTTCTCAGACAGGCCAAAATTTGTCTGAGGGTGTTTTTGAATATAATCACTTATGTTTTTATGTACCTGTTCGTCTAATGCATCGGTCTTTTTATTTACAAAATCAGAAAAAGAGGTGTGATAGATACTTATCGCCTCATTGTCTCTTAACAAGTGTTCGACTTTCTTAAAACTTGACAGGAAACTGTGTTTTGTAGCCTCTGGCTGTATTTCTGATAAGGTTTTCTTATCTACCGGTATTCTTAATCTTGACAAAGTAGCTGCAAGCCAGATTTCTTCCGGATGATCATTTATTTGCAGCCAGGTTTTGTTATAATAGTTTTCTATTTCCCCGCCAATTATAGGAATGGAACTAATCCAATCATCAATGGAAGGTATTTCGTCCATTCCTAAAATATACTTGGTCAAATACCTTAAATAAAGAGGGTGTCCTTCCGATTTTTCTGCCAGTGCTGCTATTTGATTTGCGTTAAGCCCTCTTTCTTTTACATGGTCGGAAAGATATTTCTCCGCATTCTGAATTGACAGTGGTGTAACCTTAATTTCTTTTGATGCATCAATTGCGATCTGAAATGCATTAGGTAGCAACTCTTTTGATGTACATGAGAAAATCACCTTGACATTTGAAGGTAAATTAACAGGCAACACGGAGAGAAAGCTCTCTATTTTGGATTCGCTAACATCATCCAAGCCGTCTATAATCAAAAACGCTATTTTCCCTTGTTGTTGATAATGCAAGGATAAATGCTGAATCGCCTGGTGGACTTCTATTATCCTGTCATTTAATGATTTTTCAGCCTTGGGTTTGGGTGGTGGACTGTTATATAGGGTTCTATGACAAACTTCCTCTACCCATCTCATAAAGAAATCCGGTGTCGCCCTGATTTGTGTTGGAATTTCTTCACTCTCCGGCACTTTTACAAAAAACCTATCGCTTATAACATGATAGCCAGGCTTAAATTCCAATTGAGCTGTTATTGTCGTTTTGCCTGAACCTGGGCTACCACTTATCAAGAAATAACGTCCATCAATTTGTGCTGCGATAACATCATTTATTTTTTGCAACACTTCCTCATTGGGCGTAGTGTCCGATATATCACTTTCTATTGAGTCTGGTATAGAATGCCCTTTATCCATAGCGACGATGATATGGTGCTTGTTCAAAATCTCAGCAATGCTACCGATACTTGTTGCACCAAGTGTTCCTACGGTATCGTAGCCAATAACTCCTACTACATGCCCATTCATTACTAACGGCGAGCCTGACAATCCAGCAAATTGTACGAGATTGTTGTATTGCTCACACTCTAAATCCACATCCCATTTTCTGCCATCATTAGTTCGAGAGACATTACCGGTATATCTTCCACCAGAGTCTACCCTTTTTTTCGGGAACCCATAAGTTTCCCAATTTTCATTGTAGGGAATTTCTATTTTTTTTAAAGGAAGGCCAGAAATAATAGTTGCAGATTGATTTTTAAGTTCCAGTATGGCAACATCACGATCCGATATTCTTTCCAAGATTTCCGACTCTATTTCCTTATCATTTATATATAGCTTTACCGGTTGACCTTCAGGCAGATTATGCTCAGATGTAAGTAAGATTTGTTTATCTCCTTCAGTTGCAACAAAAAAAGCTGTGCCTGACTTGTCTCCGCAGGCCACTTGCACTGTTGCTATTTCTATTTGCTTTGGGTTTAATATTTTTTGATTCATAATGTTAGGGTATAAGGCTGCTGATCTAAGTAGTGGATTGAGTAATTATATTTTTCCATCCAATCTTCCCTATCAAAATATTTTGAATTAGCAGTGATATAATTAAAATATAGTTTTCTGTGAAAATCCGATTTCCTAGTAATGATCTGTGCTATCGTTTCTTTGTCCGGGTGGTTATTCTTTTGGCCATTAGTAGAGATAAGATACCTCTCTGAATCAATTTTATTTAACAACTCACGACTGATATTACCAAAGCTGCCATGATGGGAAACTTTAATTAAATCAAAGATTATTGTGCCTTCGTTTTGATATTCATTAAGGGAATGAACTATCAAGTCAGGATGGGCATCTGCCAGAAAAAGTAATTTTTTGTTTTGAACCTGTAAAACAAACGCAATAGAACTGCCATTTGTAGCCGTGTCATCTTCATTAAAAGGCGTCGTTAATAATTCTTCAAGAGTATCTTTTGCAGCGGAAATTCTCTTGGGAGCTACTTTAGCCTTCCCTTTTTCCCATGACAAAAGCATTTCAAATGCGTCATCATATAATTGCGAACTTCCTGAATTGAAATTAGAGCCATACCTTTTTAATTCATCATTCCATAGATTTTTCAGCTTTCCTAACTTTTGCCTGTCAGGGGATAAAAGATAGATACTAGCATCGGAGGTGAGTGCTACTGTTGATTTTTTTTCAATACAAACAGCCTGATTATTAAAGTTGCTATTCCATGAGTATTCCCCTTGTAAAAGCAATGCGCCTACTGTTGTTCCTTGCTCTGCACTTATTCCTTGCTCTCCTTGTTTGCTTTCGTTTTGAGGATATCCTCTACGAATTATCTGTTGCAAAATTCGCTTTTGCTTTACATCCATTTCACCTTCCTTTTGCTCACTGAGATGACGATATGTGTTATGCCAAACTTCTTCTATTGTTATAAACTTTTCAGTATTATTGTCTTTTAAAAGCCTTATCGCTCCTTGAATATGGTCAGCGTCAATATGTGTCAGAATTAGCTTTTCAAGGGTTGCCCCGCTTTCACCAATGTGTATTAAATCATTTTTTAGATACTTTTGGAAAGTATGAACATAGCCGCAATCAATAAGCAAATGTTTTTTCTCTTCTTCAGTTTTGCTAAAGCTTATTAGAAAACAATCACCGTTTTTGGCTGGATATATTTTGACACTAACATTCATTTTAGTCTTCTTTTAATTTTAATAATTCCTCCACAAGTTTATGCACCATTGTACAAGGATTATGGTTGGCGTAATCGAGCCTTCCTGCAAAATTTTTTTCCAGATTTTTAGCGTTTCGAATGGCATCTTCTATCCTACCATGCTCTTTAAGCAAAGAATACATTTCAACACTATTTTTTTGATAACGATAGTTGGGTACTAAAATGGGCTGTAAGTTTTGTTCTATCAAGTCCTGATAGTCTTTTCTGCTGATTGCATTATTATAATAATGAAAATGCAGGAGATACCATAATTCGAATGCCTCATTGCTCCAGGCACAACCAATTGCATGAGCCGTGCAGTAGTTTATGGCGTTATTAAAATTTTCCGCATCAAAACTATCTCTATCAAATACTACCCAAAGCTTATCAATAGCCATATTTTTCTCATAAGCTGTTTTTAGTAGTAACGCCTCATCTATAAGAGATTGCGTGTTACGTCTGGTTCCCTCAATTTCTATCTGATAAGCTGTCAAAACACCCTTAGGTAAATCTTGTTTTAATCCTTCAAAATAGTTTGGCTCTGTAGCTTCTCCTTCGCAAACAATCAGGTAATATATACGTTTAGTACGAACATTCAGCTTACGCTTCTGTTCCTGCCTTGCATACCGTTTGAGATGTTCATTGGGTATCTTTATTTTTCTTGCCATTCTTTTACAACATTTGAAAGATTACCAATGAAAGGAATAGCGCCATAACGGCCTTCGATATAGTCTTTTTCAAAAGAACGATCTTTTCGAATAGTTTTGCCTTCTTCCTTGTATTCAACCAAAGAATACATTTCGGACGCGCCGTACTTATTCTTTTCTACAAAATAGATCTGATCCCTTCGGTAGCTTCCATAATTCAGAAGATTTGTATCATGGGTAGCAAAAATCAATTGAGCGTTTTTTTGGTTGAATTCAGCCGAATTGAACAACTTAGTGATAGCAAGCGTTAACAAAGGGTGCAAACTGGCATCCAGTTCATCAATAACTAAAACTCCTCCATCATTCAATACGTCGAATACAGGTCCTGAAATATTGAATAGCTTGTTGGTTCCGGAAGATTCCTGGCTTCTCATATCAAATTCTACCTTTCCCGCTATTTTATTCTTTGCATCATATTTTTTATGAATGGTCCTGATATCAATTCGGACAGAATCCTGAAGATCTGTAATGAGTTGTTTCACCAGGCTTTCGGGGATATCATCCGGCAACTCTTTTGGATCGAAAGGTGTTTTATCTGTGGTGATATCATCAAAGCCCAAGTCAAGCTTTTTATAAAAATCCAGTAACAGCGGACGAGTCTTCTTATCTTCAAGCATTGAAAAGGTAACGCCTTTGTAATCTTCATGACTTAAGCCGGACACGGTAATAAAACTATTGAACCATTGCATGATCTTTTTTGCTGTCTTGCCATTGAACTGATCAACCACTGTGAGGAACAATGCATTATCTCTTGTTCTTTCTTCCAGGTCTTTGCCTTCAGGAAAAGATTTTTCAACTACCTCAATCCCGTCCTTTTCGCGAATAAATAGTGGCTTTTCTGATTGCTTGATCGCTTCGTATAACCACTCGGCATGTATGGACGTATCATCAACTTCAAATCCATAACGATAACGAATATTGTCAATAAGGAAAACCACTTCAAATAAAGAGGACGCGTTTTCTGTTTCAGTGCTTAAAAGAAATGGCGTGATTCCTAATTCCTCAGCGGAAGATTTTTCAAAAGAGAAAAGAATAAGCCTTCGCATAGTGGACATTGCTTTAATAAAATTGCTTTTCCCACTCGCATTGGCACCATATAGCACTGCCCCTTTCAGGAGATTATGTCTTTCTGTGGAAAATATATTCTTATCCTTATGTTCTTTAATTGAGGTAGAAAGGAGGCTTAAAGTTGTTTTATCCTTGAATGACAAATAATTAGCCAGTGAAAACTCTATTAGCATTTTGAGAAATTTTCTCAAAAATAATATTTTTATATCAAAAATGAGAAATTTTCTCAAAATTTAAAATTAATGTTTAAGGAATAAAAGTTCAGCAGAACTAAATCAATTGTCATCAGAAATATAACAGAGAGGCAAAAAGGAATACAGCTTTCAGTAGCACAAATTCAAGATACGCTGAACCTTATGGTCGTATACCCTTGCCGAACTTACAATTGAATTCTACAACATCAATTCACATTTAAGAATCCAACCTTATATTTGGGTCAACAATTAAACGGTTTTATATAGGATAAATCATTTTGAGCTTTTTGATGAAACCTAATGTCAATTAATGAGTTAGGGGGTTCGAGGCCCAGAAGGTCTTCCCATATGAGACTACATCATAAATGTGTTTTTTTGACTCAAATAATCTCTCTAAGAGACTTGTTTTAAATCAATTACAATATTTAGTAATTGCAGATTTTAGTTCGATATATGAAATGAGTGCTTTTGAAAAATATTTCTTATAGAGGGAAATGAAAAATATGAAAGCAGCTAGCAATCAGATATTTGCTTAAAAACAAAGGGGACAAAATGAAAATTTTTCATTTTCTCACTTTTGTGACCCCGCAGAGGCTCGAACTCTGGACCCACAGATTAAGAGTCTGTTGCTCTACCAACTGAGCTACGGAGTCATTTGTATCAAAAAGATGATATCGCTTGTATCATCTCTGACTGTTACCCGACCTGGATTCGAACCAAGACAAGCAGAATCAGAATCTGCTGTACTACCGTTATACTATCGGGCAATAAGACGCAAATGTAAGGGTTATGTTTTTATTTTTTTACGCGTCATGTTTAAAAAATATTCTTTTTCTATTTTTTAAACCATTCCATCACATTTTTTTAACATCCGTATTTTCTCTTAATCCGTACTTTTAGGAAACAATAATAATGAAATCTTTAATCGCTTTATTTTTTATCGCCTCAATGGCTACCGGATTTGTTTCCTGCGCCCAGCAAGCCTCTGACAAAGTTGAACCCAAAATTACAAAAACCGATTTATCAAAATACAGCCATGCCGCTTTTGCGGCCGGTTGTTTTTGGCATGAAGAGGCGCTGTTTGAAAGCGTGAAAGGCGTAAAGGAAGCCGTTTCGGGGTATGCAGGTGGTGCCACGAAAAACCCGGATTACGAAATGGTGGAAACCGGTAATACAGGTCATGCGGAAAGTGTGATGGTGTATTACGATTCTTCTCAAATCCCGTATGAAACTTTGTTGAAAGTATATTTCGCAGGGCAGGATCCGACTTCGGTAAATGGCCAGTCACCTGATTTTGGAACGCAATATCGTTCGATTGCATTCTATGATAACATTACTCAAAAAACGCAAATAGAAAATTATATTACACAATTAAAGGCATCTAAAAAATACAGTGCCCCCATAGCTGTTCAGGTGATGCCGCTAACCAAATTTTGGAATGCCGAAAACTATCACCAGGATTATATTGAAAAAAATCCGGGTAGCATGTACGTACAACATGTATCTATACCTGAAATAAAACAGTTTCAAAAACAATATCCTCAATTAATCAAACCAGGACATTTCTTCTAATAAATTTCCTTGCGTTTTCAACTTTACGTGTCGGCATAGTTGTTTCTTGCTACTTGCTGTCTTACCCTTATTTTTGCAAAAAAAAATCGTATGCAAACGCTGCTGATATTACACAATTTAATTCGCTGGCTTATTTTAATTTTCGCATTCTGGACAGTGATAAGTGCTTTGACAGGGCTTTCTTCGAAAAGGGAATATTCGTCCGCCGATGGCAAAAGCAATTTCTTTTTTATGCTTTCGATGGACATCCAATTACTGATTGGATTGATTCTGTATTTTTCCAACGGATGGTTTGAAAGTTTAAAACATCTTGGCGATAGCATGAAGGATCCAATGGTCAGGTATTTTACTATTGAGCACAGCGTGATGATGATTATAGCATGGATCCTGGTTCATGCAGGAAGAGTCTCTGTAAAAAAGGCCACAACATCCAAAGCAAAATTCAGAAAAACATTATTATTTTTTGGGATCGCGCTATTGATTATACTAATCGCTATTCCGTGGCCGTTTAGAGAAGCGGTAGCAAGACCGTGGGTAAGGTGGTGAGTTATGTGATGGATTATGTGTTACCAAACAAAATGACCAGGGACAGGGATTAGTGACAAGCGAATCGGATACCTGATAACTCATAACCCATACCCCATAACTGGTAACTAAATTGAAATCTAAAAACCAAGAAGCAAGAACAAACAACGATGACCGAGACCAAAGAAGAAAGGCCTGTAATATTAGTTACCAATGATGACGGAATAACCGCTCCAGGTATTAAAAACCTTGTAAATGCGGTGAAAGATTTGGGCGATGTAGTGGTAGTAGCACCGGACAAACCTCAGAGCGGAATGGGGCATGCTATCACTATTGGGGTGCCTCTAAGGCTGAACCGGGTTAATGATATATTCGAAGGCGCGGAAGCCTGGCAAACCAACGGAACCCCGGTTGATTGTGTAAAACTTGCTGTTGATAAAATTCTTCATAGAAAACCTGATATATGCCTGAGCGGTATCAATCATGGCGCGAATCATTCTATTAATGTGATCTATTCAGGAACGATGAGCGCAGCCATGGAAGCATCAATAGAAAGTATTCCATCTATTGGCTTTTCATTGCTTGATTATAGCATTGAAGCCGACTTCACCGCAGCAAGATATTATGTACAAAAAATCGTAAAGAGTGTGCTGGGTAAAAACTTTGACAAACATTTTCTGCTTAATGTAAATATACCGGCTACGCCGCTTGAACTGATGAATGGCATTAAAGTATGCAGGCAGGCCTATGCAAAATATGATGAAGATTTTGCTGAAAGGCTGGATCCGCATGGAAGAAAATACTACTGGCTTACCGGCGAATTTGTAAATTTCGATGAAGGCGAAGACACTGATGTGTGGGCATTGGAACATAATTATGTAAGTGTGGTTCCTGTGCAGTTCGATCTCACCAACTACGCCTTAAAAAAAGAACTTGAAAAAAACTGGGATATTTTATGATTTTCAAAAAAGACCATTTCGTTTTCGGGTTGGCTTTAGGATTTATCGCTCCCATGATAGGGTTTCTCATTTACAAATTGGTAAAATTTAAAGACCTTTCTTTTTCGGAAATGTTGCAATGGATGAAATTCAATCCCAATTTAATCACGGTATCTATCAGTATTTCATTAATGGCGAACGCCATCTTATTTACAATTTATGTCAATGGCTATCGTGATAAAACCGCCAAAGGAATTTTTATAATGACTATGATTTACGCCGTCATTGCACTTGCATTTAAATACTGGTAAAAGAAAAATAGAAATTGTCTATAAATGTTTGTTTGCTAATGAAAGCCGTTGCCATTTCATCGAAGCAATTTTTTCTGCAGGTGCTTTATCCAGGTAATTGATTCGCCGCTTGTTTTCGTTACCAAAAAATGATGTCAAAAGGCACATAGGAACAAGGCATGCCTTGTTCCTGCGAAATTTCGTTAAACCTACCATGATAAAAGAAATTCCGAAAAATATTTACTGTTCGCGCTGCTCTCGCGATGATTTCAGGAATTTGACAGTTACCAGCAACTGGCCCACGTGTCGCATGGAATGCTCCGCTGCATGAAAATACAATCCTATCAGGCTCGTTGGTATTTGCTTTCTGCCTACTCCTCTCGCCTCCGAAAGTGT
>Ga0164241_10001083_pt1 | contig 37297 bp, 31 predicted proteins | sample OricomyardsoilBY_FD_108780 | JGI IMG/M metagenome (GOLD analysis project Ga0164241, IMG submission 108780) | Backyard soil microbial communities from Emeryville, California, USA - Original compost - Back yard soil (BY) | ecosystem: Environmental > Terrestrial > Soil > Unclassified | place: USA... | reverse complement strand
GAGCTCGTCCGCGCCCCAAACGAGAGCGCCCAGCCGAATCAACTCGAGGTTTCGATCGAAGCGCGTGAAGCGAAGAAGAGCTATATTTCCGGCCAATCCACGGCTGTCTGGACGTACAACGGGACGGTCCCTGGTCCCCTGCTTGACGCCAAGCAGGGCGACGAGCTCATCGTCCATTTTCACAACTCGTTGCCGGAGGAGACCACCATCCATTGGCACGGCGTCCGGGTACCAGCCGCAATGGATGGCACGCCGCGGATGCAAGACCCCGTGCCGCCGAACGGCACGTTCGAATATCGTTTCACGCTCAAAGACCCGGGATTGTTCTGGTTCCATCCGCATATTCGATCCGACGAGCAGGTCGAAAAGGGACTATATGGCGTCGTTCGAGTCGGCGGCCCTGACGAGCCTGCGATCGACCGCGAGTCGATCTTGGTTCTCGACGACGTGAACGTGATGCCGGACGGCTCCCTCCCTACCTACCTGGACGACGAATCCAAGATGCTCGGGCGCCAAGGCAAAACCCTGCTGGTGAACGGCGCCGCATCGCCGGTGTTGCGTTGGCGATCAGGCTCGCTCGAGCGCTTTCGAATCGTCAACGTGGCCAATGGTCGGTTCTTCAACCTATCGCTCCCCGGCTACACCTGGCGCGTCATCGGCACGGATGGTGGCTTAGTGACAGAGCCCTATGACACCGAAAAGCTCTTAATTTCGCCTGGGGAACGCTACGACGTCCTGTTGATTGCCCATGGCGAACCTGGAACACGCGCGACACTGGTGAACGAGCCCTACGATCGTGGGCACGACACGGGCAAGGACGCACCGATGCCTGTAGCTGACTTCATCGTGACTGCAGAGACACCACTATCGGGACGCGAGCTTCCTCACGTTTCCCGCAGCTTGGAACAGCTGGAAGACGGGCCTGTCGATCATCGGCTCGTGCTGAACGAAGGTTTACGCGACGGCGAGCAGGTGTTCACGATCAATGGCGCAACCTTTCCCGATGTGCCGCTGATCGACGTTGCTTCTGGTTCAATGCAGCGCATCGAAGTGAAGAACGACAGCGAGATGGACCACCCGTTCCACTTGCACGGCACGTTCTTCCAGGTGTTGGCAACCAACGGCGAACCGACCGCGCCGGAGCGGCGCGCGGATAAAGACAGCGTGATCGTGCCGCAAATGTCGACGTTAAAGCTCGCAGCGCGTTTCGACGAGCCGGGTGGTTGGATGTATCACTGTCATATCTTGGAGCACGCCGAGAGCGGCATGATGGGCGAGATCGACGTCACGCCGCTCCCATAGGGTTCGCGCAAAAGCGACACCCGTGGAGAAGGAGCGAGCAGTCCTCACGGGATCGGTTCTTCGCGAATAGCCTGCGCCCGAACTGACCTCGAGCGCAGAATTTGCAGCTCTGGATCACTGCGTTTCAAACGCCGCATGCAAAAGGGCGGTACGGGCAGTGCGCCCCGCATAACGGGACGCTGGCACGCCAGGTGCTTCTGTTCTTGTTGAGCGTCTACTTGGAGACTTCACGATGTCCAATCTAGCTCGCAACGCCTCGTCGAACGAACGTGCTACCGCACCGCCCGTGTACACTTGCCCGATGCATCCTGAGGTCGTGCAGAATGCTCCGGGGCAGTGTCCGAAGTGCGGAATGGCACTCGAACCCAACACCGCCGTCTTCCCCTCGAAGAAGCGTCCCGCGCGGGGTCTAGGGATCCCGCGGTCGCTCGCCCTCTGCGGCGTGCTCGTGGTTGCGGGCTTCTTCCTCTGGCAAGACCACCGCGCGCAGCTGGTCGGTGCTCTGCCGTACGTCCTGCTTTTGCTTTGCCCGCTCATGCACTTGTTCATGCATCGCGGACACGGCCACGGTGGAAGTTCACACTCGAAGCATCGTTAGGCTGCTCTTCAAAGGGTCTCAGCGCACACTGAGCGTGCGAAAGCGAGCCTGTCGTGGCAGCATCAATGCTCGGGAGGACTGTCGATTGAGGGCAACCAAGATGATCGGCCACTAGGCGCTGTTATTGGTTTCGGCATGCGGAGAGGTGGCTGCCGGCGAAAAGGATCGCAGGGCGACCACCCGTCCGGCGGCGCGCCGTCTGGCGACGCTACGTCTGACGGCCGCTGGCGCACCCGCTGACACGTTGGGGGGCGATCAGATCCAAGTGGTCGATGACGTGGATCACGCGCCATCTCTATATCCCGAGACACCGCCGGGCTCTTTCGCCTTGTTCTGGAAAGGTGGGCCAGGCAATTGGTTCGTTTCCGCATCCGACGGTTCCGCAACTCGCGACGCCAGGACCGATGACGTGACGCCTCCTCGTGGCGACAGCACCAGGGCCTACCACGTCAGCGAAACCAAGACGGGAACGGCCATGACCTTTGGGCACAGCTGAACCATCCGCAAGGAACCGGCGTAGATTTGCGAGCGCATGCGGGCATCGCCTTCTGGGCGCGGCTGAACGACTCAAGAGGCGCGCTGACGGTTGCTTTCGGCGCCAACGGAGGATTCACCAACGTTGCATCAACACCGCGGAAAGTCGTAGCCCTTTCCGCCGACTGGAAGCAGTGCGCCGTGCGCTCGACAAAGTTGGGGTCGACAACAGCGCCGTGAGTAGCATCGACTTCGTGGTTGACGGCGCGCCGATCCAGCTCTGCCTTGACGACCTCGCTCTCGCCTGCCGGGGCGCTTGTCCCTGAGCCAGGTCTGACTGCTCGGGACTATCGCGCCATTGTGCGCCCCCGCGAGTGACCACATACTGAAACGTATGGCTACTGCCTCGCCTGACACGGCCGCCGAACTGATGCGGACGTTGCTCGACAATCACCGGCAGTTTTTGGTCTTTCTCGAACGACGCACGGGCAATCGTGCCATTGCCGAGGACATCCTGCAGGAAGCGTTCGTCCGCAGCCTCGATAAGGTCGACTCCATTCGCCAGGAAGAATCTGTCACGGCTTGGTTTTATCGGGTGTTGCGCAACGCCGTGGTCGACTACCAGCGCCGAAGCAAGGTAGCCCACGCAAAGCTGGAAGCGTTCGCCGCGGCACTACCGCAAGATCGTCTCGCTGACGATGATGTCCAGCAAGCCGTCTGCCAGTGCATCGCGCGGCTCACCGAAACCCTAAAGCCCGAGTACGCCGAAGCCCTGCGTGTGGTCGAAGTTCGCGGCGAACCCGTCAAGGACTTCGCTCGGAGCGCCGGCATCTCGGCCGCGAATGCGAGGGTACGCCTGTTCCGAGCGCGTGAGGCACTGCGGAAGCAAGTCCTCCGGTCGTGCGGCGCCTGTGCCACGCACGGATGTATCGAATGCTCCTGCGCTTCCACACACGAGACCGACGACATGTGATGCGCTCGAGGCGTTCTTCGACCGTCGTTCCTAAATCACGCTGCCCTCTAAAAAAAGTGTAATGGGACGGCCGGCGCTGCGTCTGCAGGATATGACCCACCGACCTGGAGACAGTCCCGTGCCAACGAATCCCACCGAGTCCACCAAGCAAGCGAAGTCCGGCTGCTGCGGCGGCTGTAGCGACGAGCAACCGAGTCAGCCGGCCTCTACCAAGCTGCCCGATCCCGAACCATCCCGATCCGCCACCGTCCTACCGGAAGACTCGTGCTGCGGCGGTTGATCCTCGAACCAAGGTTTCTCCGGAAGCGCAGAGATTGCGCTGTGTTCAGCGCTTATTGCCCATAGTTCCACTACCGCGCGGCTGGCACGACCAGTCCTTGAAGAAAGGTATGACCACGCATGGTCACGCCAGCCGCGAAGCGCATGAAAGCGCGAAACACACTGCGAGAGCCAGCGGCGACATACTCGTCGTCGGTGGCTACGGCGTAGTTGGGCGACTCGTCGCAGCGAACCTGGCGTCGCAATTTCCCGACCGCGTAGTCGTCGCTGGACGGAATGTCCGACGCGCGCAGGAGTTCGCCGAAAGCCTCGCCCACGGCGTGCGCGCGCGCCGTTTCGACGTGAACGACGCCGCACAGCTTGCCGATGTCCTAGCAGGCGTCGGAACGGTGATGGTTTGCGTCGCTTAGCGAGTACCACGCCTACTCCGTGCAGCAATCGAGGACGGTTTGCACTACACCGACATCGCACCGAGGCTACCGTTTTGGACGGGGATAGAGGACCTCCACCGGCGCGCGCTTCAACCCGGTGCGTGTGTGCTGCTCGGCGCCGGGCCCTCGCCGGGCGTCTCGAACATGATGGCGAGAAAGCTTGCCGATCTCACCGGCCAAATCGAGAGCATCGAAACCTCGCTCTTGTTGAGCATCGGAGACGAATACGGCGCCGACTCAGTCGTGCATCTGCTCGAATCCCTCCAGCGGCCGTTCAAGCTCTTCAGACGCGGACGCTACGAATCAGCCTCCGCCTTCAGCGACGGCGCTCGAGTAGTGTTTCCGAGCTTGGGACCGCGAACAGGCTACGTGTTCCCGTGGTCCGACGTTGTGTACTACCCGAAGACGCTGGGGGCCCAAACCACGGTGGGACGCCTCTCGATCGAGCCGCGCTGGGTGAACGACCTCTTGCGGGCGCTCGTCCGTGCCGGGTCTGCCGGCTGGCTCGAGCAGCAGGGGTCGCTAACAGGCGCTCGTAGGGCCGTAGATTGGCTCAAGCGGATACTCCCGGGCGGCGACCAATTCGCGCTGCGAGTCAGCGTGCAAGGAGCGGGCAAGGTCGCCGCCATGAGTATTGACGGCCATAAGCAAGCCGCGGTCACGGCCGCAAGCGTGGCCGTGCTGTGCCGCATGCTGGCCGCGCATGAAGTGTCCGAACCCGGAGTTTGCCTTCCGGAGCAAATTGTCTCGGTAGACCCGTTCATTGCGGCGCTTGAGGCACGCGGTTGGCGAGCGGAGCTACATGCCTGAGGAGTAGGTCACGGAAGCCAGCACACTCGCAGCACGCCACAGCCGCTTCGAGAGGTGGTGGCTCAACAAGAGTCGGCGCCCGCAGATGGCTTGATCCACGGATGCCGCTCCAACGATGAGCCAGACGGGCCATGCCATCGAGCGCTACGCTCGCGACGGCATCTCTGGCGATTGGCGCCCTTCTTTGCGTCTGGCGGGCGTGTTAGCCTCGTCTCCGCGATGGGGTTCTCGCTACGCCTCGCCGCACTCGTCGTCATCGCGCCCATGCTTCTCTCATGCAAACGTGAAGAACGTTTTGAGTCGGTCTGCCAGCTCATACGCAACGACATCGTAGAGGTCGACGACAAAGGCGTCCCCGCGATGCGCGCCGCGCTACGAAGACTGTCGCTCAGGGGAAAGCCTAATCGGCATTCGAAAGCCTTCCGGCCAGCGGAAGTCCGCGCTGATCGGGCAATTCAGTGGGTTGTCAGCGTGCACGGCGAAGCAGGCAGCGCAAATCACGACCCAGCGGGCAGGCCCCTGTCGTGACCCGTCCGGCCGCGTGAAGTAGTAACCTCGACGCCGATCTCCATCGTCGGGTGGCAAATAGAAGAAATGCACTGAATGGGCGCAAAGCCCGTGCGCGCACAACAACACGAGATCCCCGGTAGAAGGATGAGAAGGAGCGAGAGCCTGAGCCTTGTTGGATTTGATACGCATCTCGGCATGTACACCGATCGGCGCACGCGCCTCGGCCGGATTCGAGAACAGTCTGATGCACCGCAACGCGACCAGCCGTCGGGGGGTCCAGCAAGTCACGCTAGCTCCCGATCGCTCCCCAAGACCCTACCCCGACCCAGAGCAACGTCTTGTGTCAAGCACGACGCGCCGAGGCGCGGCGCAATCAAAGCGCTTGAACCGCTTCAGACCCCCCGTGCCACGTCGTCAGGTCATCAATCTGGCGGCGTCAACGGGCGTCCGCGCCGCGCATCACTCGTCAGCTGGTAGATCTCCAGCGTATCTGCATTGAAAATATGCCCTTGATTCACCATGGTCGGCTTGATCAAGAAACCACCGTCGGCCAAAACGACGAGGTACCGGAAGTGGAAAAAGAGCGTGACGTGACCTAGGATCTGGTCGCCATTGTTCTCGACGGCCACCACGTGCGCCATGGGCGCTTTCTCGGGAGTTGTCCCTGCGATCAGCGGACCATTCGAAAGAGTGACCGGCTCCGGACCAAGAAACTCATCGTACCGCACGTAGCGTCGCAAAACCGTGAACTGCTCCATCGTGGCGATGCGTTGGTACTGAAAAGCCAGGTAGTTGTAGGCGATCTTCGCAACCGCTCGACGGAGCGTGCGATCGATGCTGCCGTTCAGTCGAATATTGATCTCCGAACCCTCGGTGGTCTCCCCAACGCGTTCGAGCGAGGTGTTGTATCCGAGCGAACCCAACTGAGCCCTTGCCGCATCTTCGTCGATTCCGAAGGGCTTGACGGTGATCTCGCGTTCCAGATCGAATCCGTGCCTTGAAAGCCCTTCTCGTCTTGGCAAAGCGTCCGCGGTAAACCACGTCGTCTCCCGGCCGTCCGAAACTCCGTACTGCGGGAACGGCAGCAAGACCAGACGGCTCTGGTCGCTCGACGGCCCCCAGAAAACTCGGGCTCCGTGGTGGAATCCTCCGTCGCTGATTCGCGCGGTCAACGTATCCGAAAGGCCAAAGCGAGTTCCTTGCGCTGGGCTCTTCGCGCCGATCTTATATCGATCGAGCCCTTCGACCGTTTCGCGAGCGAGTTTCAGATCTAGCGTTCGGCCAAAGTAGTCGTTACAGTCGCGGCAAATCACGTTCTTCAAAACGAAGTTCCCCCTGAATCTCCCGAATGATTCGGGTACGACGTGTTCTCGGTTGAACAGCGTGGAGTCCTTGGTCGCGCGACAATAAAGACAGGTGGGCATTGGCGGCGGACTAGGGCACCGATGCTAGCACCCGTGCTTCAGAAAGGAACCGTGTCTGCGAATCGTGAGCCCCGGCCTCGCTGAGCCCTACGGCGAACCGTTCTGCATATCGTGTTCGCAGCTGTTCGACCGAGCTCAGGCCGATCGCAGCCGATACGGCCTCAGCAACGGAACGGCTCTTCATCTCGTCGAGCAAGCGCGGATGGGAGAAGTTCGCTTGCAACGCATAGGACCACGGGATCCATCGAGGACTGTGAGCTTTGGTAGGCGAAGTTTCTGGCGCGAGCTCGGCTGCCATGAACAGAAACATGTCCGCCTGCACGAACTCGGCTTCTGGGACCAATTCTGCCAGCTCTGAGTTCTGATGGCGCTCATGGAGGATTTGCGCGGTGAGCGACGGTGGCAGTCCAAGCCGGCGCTGCCGAACTCTAAGGGCAGACGCGGAACCACAGAAGAATTGGAATCCGAAATGGGCACGGCCTTGCCCAGTGTCGACCAAGTGCTTGACGCACAGAAACTCTTCGAGCCGTTTCCAGCGCCGGTGCCGAATCATCAGCGAAGCCACGATCACAATCATCTCGTGACCAACGAATTCGGATAGCCCTCGTTCTTGATCAGGGATGCTCAGTCCCCGACGCGTGGGCTTGAAGTATCCGTCGAGAACATCATCCAAGCCAACGGCGATGGCCCGCATTGCAGCCTGCGAATCGGAGCGCGCAGCTGCGTCGACCAATCGTGTGAATGCAAGAACGAATGGAATGGTCTTGGGCAATGCCTCGACCAAAAAGTCGTCGAAAAAACCTGGTCGCTGAGGAAGCTGTTGCAACCCCTCGATCTGCTCGCTCAGTAGTTTCATGGCATCGTGAACGGCCGGTTCTTCGTCCGCCCGCTGAGCTCGGATCGCGGCGGTAGCCTCATGGAAAAGATCTGGGGCGGCCGGGACCACATCGAGCCTCGGCAGAATCTGACGAATCCCGACTTCGAGAGATTTGGCCAGTTGGTTTCGCTGGCTCGGCTTGTCGTTGGTCGAATCGGGCAAGTGATACTGAAGGACGCGCTTTCGACGTAGGTCGAAGGGCAGCTCTTCTGGCCGGCCGAACGCGGTATTCATGACGATGATCACATGAGCATCGCCCAAAGCTCTCAGGGCGTAGCCAAGTTCAATCAACACATTTGGGTTGGGAAAAGCGCGGCCATCCCCTCGGTGGACGATCGAGACATCGGCGACGAAGATGGCGGCGTGTTCGATTTTCTCGAAGATCGTCGCCGCTATGTCGGGCGCTCCTGGGACACTTTGCGTGTCGCGATCAACGACCAGGTCCACCACGATTGAATCGTCCGCTACGATCGCTTTGACGGCTCGGTCGAGTGAATCACCGATCATCCCCCTGTTGACGGAATTGGGTAGGTCGGACTGCCAGGAATAGAAGACGGTTCGTGCAGACCTTGACACGTTGCAATCTTCGCGCGCGGTGGCGGCGAGGTCCATAGTCCCGCGTCATCGGTCAGCCAGCACTGCTCGACTCTGGCGCGTCCGGTCATCGCACTAGGGCGCTGGAGATCGTCAATCGTCGGTGAATCGTCGGCAACCTCGACCAATTCACTCAACAATCGATTGCGGCTCACCGACTTCTTCAGTCATTTCACGTAGTGCTCGAGGAGGGACTTGAACCCCCACGGGTTGCCCCGCCGGAACCTAAATCCGTGCGTTGTGTAGTGGAGAACCGCGCAAAACACCCTACTTCTTGACGGCGTCGCGCACGGTATGGATCGGTTCAGGGCGTCTGCCGACGATTCGCCGACGATTCAGACACCAAGTTGAGTTCTTGCGCATCGCTTGACGCATCGCCTAGTAGATCGGTTGAATAGTCCGTCTCATGTGAGCTGAGTGCCATGACCGAGACTCCGCGACGGGTAGTGGCTTCGCCTGAGCGCGTAGTCGATTCCCACGCGGCATCCCAATCAGAATGCCATGTCTTTGGAAGAAGAAAATGAGCGTCCTCAGTTCCCACGACGCACGCTTGGCCCGCGAGGGCGAGGGCACCCTGAAATCCGGCGACAAAGGCACCAATGGCTTCGTGCCTGTCGCCCTTGCCGAGTGCGCCGATCCGTTCGGCCTCTCGGACCACCGTTTGATCCAGTTCGAGCGGCCATTCTACGGCTCCAGGCGATTCCGGTCTCGCGAGGCCAGGCTGCTCCGCTAACACCGGCAGAAACATCTTGGAGAATAACCAATTGTCGATCTGGCTAAAAAAGCCGGTGCGCGGTCGATCAACGGCAAGCCACGCCCTGGGGCACACGAGAGCGAGGGTCAGCTTCGGCAGGACCTCCATCGTTGCGCGGCCGACCAGCATGCTGTCTCCAGACGTGGGGACTGAGGCGTAAGGAAACCCAACCCTGTCTAATCGACGAAGCAGATCCATCCCCCGCTGGTACAAGGGCCAGCCCTGCGCGGGGACGCGAATTGAGGACGGCTGCGGACCTCGCTTGGAATTGTGAAAGGCTCCACGCGCGAACCTTCGATCAACGGCCCTGGCCTCGTTCGGGCGAGCAAAGAGAACGTCCCGCGTAAGCGGCGCGTCTACCGTTACCAACCGTACATGCGGGTCAGCAAGCGGCCCGACACGGCGATCGATGAACGAGTCGAGCGTCCGTGCGTCCAGAACTTCGGTCTCTCCCCAAAGCGCGATCCTAGGGCGGCCTGCATTCCCGACCACGGTGAACGCGGCAATAGCGGATGAGCGCGCACTTTTAGAGAACCCAACGTCGATGCCGCAGGCAACCCATTGCTTCGTCGGCCGGCTGAGCATCGTCGACTCTACACGTTATCCTGCCCAGAAAGGACTTGACAGGGAAGCCCAGTCGCCGTGAAGGACTGCTCTCTTCGCATGACGCCTTCGCCAAGTAGACGGCGGTTCACGCGAGAGCGGGCGTCGGGGGCGCATTCAGTCCCGCATCTCGTTTGATACCCCAGCTTGCAATCAAGCTGCTTGCAAGTGTCTCGAGGTAAGGGTGTCGTTCCACCGTTGATGGCATCGTACGAAGCCAGTCGGAGAAGTTGAATGCGTGTGCAGTGCTCGCTCGCTTCGTGGCTAGCAGCTCAAACGGCGACGCGCCCCAGCAGCGCTCCTGAAGGCATTCGAACTCGACGATGTTGCATAGGTGCATTGACGCAGCGCCCGGAACTTGTGCGGCAATCATGTCTCTCAGTACCCAATTTCCCCAAGCGAGGTCCCCGTGCACGACGAGCAGGAGTTCGATTTCGGAGACATGAGCAAGGTCGGCGAGGTCTGAATAGCTACCTCCAAGTACATCGGCAGCAAACTTTGTAAGCTGCTGAACGCCCTTGGTGAGCCGAAGTTCGAGGTCTTTTTTCAACTGAACCAAGTCCCCGAGCTCTTTCGTGCTCAGAGCGAGACTGGATGCTTTCACCTCCACAACCACTAGGCGCGATCCCTCGACAACAATCCAGTCGGGGGAATCGAGTCTGCTGCTAACTGGGCCGTACACCCGCTCACTGTGGACAACAGCACTGCCGGACCCGGCGCGCAGCAGCTTCCCAACATACGCTTCGAAGACGTGACCGAAGGCGGTTCGAAATCGGTTCGACTTTCCTTTGCCTTGGTGCGCGGTTGCGAGGCTATGGTAAATGCCGTCCGTCACGCGAACGGGCAAGAATCGCGGGACTGGTACAACAAGCGAGTTGCTCGCGGCTTCCGGCGGTAAGCGATCAGGTCTGATCGCCGGCTTCATCAAGAACGGGCTCAATGCGTACTTTTCGTAAGTGGAATCTGGCGGAGTCGATGATGGCCAAGATCGAATCTCTGCGTACGTAGCGCTGATCCAGTCGAGGAATTTCTCGTTGTGTTTTGGCTCGATGCCTAAGGACGGTGCAAGCAGTTGTAGCGCTTTGGCATCGTACGGGACTAGTTGCCCGCGCACGCTCTGTCCACCGTACGCGAACCCAAGTGCCATAACTTGCTCAAGCGAGAGCCCAATCTCGTCTTTAATTGTTACGCCAATATCGAAGCCACGCGCAGACTCAACTTCAGCCCAGATCGTGGTGTACAACAACCAGGTTCGCGCCAGCGCGAAAAGCAAATCGCCACCGCGAGCGACTTGCCCATGACCCGCTCGAACAAGGTGCTCGATCGCCCACGAGTTCTTGTCTTGGTCGCGGGGCTTCGGTTCTTGCAACCCGTTGTAGATCCGAAAGGCTTCCGAAAGATCGGCTGGTCCAGGGACCCGATCGACGTCGTCCGTCGCAACCTCGATCGCGATTCGCCCAATGTAAGGCCCCGCCTCAGATTGTACAACGACATCTTCGAGTACGCTGTGCTGATGCTCCGTTTGAACGCTGATTTCCCCGAGAACCTTCAGCGTCGACGCCAGATTGAATCGAGCCAAGTGGCGGCGCAAATCTGTCGGCCGTGTGACGCGCTCGTCCTTGAGCACGTGCACTGGTCGTCCTAAGAATGTTCCGACGAAAGTCGTAAGCCCGCGAGACGGCCGCGGCATCTGCCCGTTTGCCTGCCATGCGAGCTGAAGATGGCACTTCTTGTATTTCTTGCCCGAGCCACAGGGGCAGGGGGCGTTTCGCTGGTTTTGTTCCCGTTGGCCCATGGCAGCCTAGACTATAGAGCTGAGCCAGGCAGGTGCACGCCGGCACGTGCCTGCAGCAGAAGATGCGTGCGTGTATTGCTCGGAACAGCGCTAATGTCGAGCAGCCTGTGATGCCCCAACTCCCCTGTGTTTTTCATTTTCACTGCGGACAACTGGCTGGGAGCAAAGAGCACGTGTTCCCGGCAGCGCTTGGCGGTAGGCGTACTGATCGTCGCATTCTTTGTAAGCAGTGCCAGGCTGGATGGTCAAACCAGCTCGACGAGGTGCTGCCAAGTCGGCTGCGGATCTTGAACCTTCATGTCGGCGTGGTCGGTGATCATTCCGATCAGCCCGCGCGAGGAAAGGTTACAGCCCCTGAGACAGGCAACCAATTCCTTCTGAATGGAGCGATGGGCCTGGAGGGTTTTGAATCTCGTTTGCTCCACGAACAGACTGACGAGACCGGCTATACGATTCAAAGGTACCAATCGTTCGGAGTTGAGGCTGCTGCGCGCGTCATCTCGGCTCTGCGCGAGAGGGGCTTCGACCCGGAGGTTCTGAGCCAAACAGTCGAGCCAATCTTACACGTGAAGCCTCTCACAGCCGATGTGAGCTTTGGCGGAATTGATACGTTTCGGGCGGCAGCCCGCATCACGCTCAATTTTCTCGCGACCAAGGAGCCAAGCGCGGCAAGATCATCCGGGCTCGAAAGCCTCAAACGTTGGATCATGACGGGTGCAGGCGATTGGGATGGCATCGCCAATTTGGGCTCCAACCTGCCATCGGAGTTTTGCCTTCCGAACCAGTTCGAATTTGGGCACCGCGTCGCCGTCGGAATTGATTCAGACGGCGCGGCGTTCGGAAGGGTGAACTTCTTTGACGTTTTCAGCCTCGCGTTTCGGTTGGGCGCGGTGGATGCCGGCACACGTCGGTACTTTGTTTGGGACATTGATCCAACCGCGCGAGCCCAGAAACCCGGTATCGATCTGAGTGTTCGCGAATTCGAGGGACTCGATCGCTTCAACCCCAGTGTTCTTGGTGAATTCGCAGCCAGCTCGGCAGCAGTGGCGGACGAAGCCAACAAGGGCTTCGCGCGTATCGCCGATGCAACGGAAAGGAAGGCCAATAGCGGCTACGTTGCTGCGGTCGTCCGGAGGCTCACGGCCCTCTCAAAGGTTCCTCCCGAGAACCTTCTGGAGCGCGTGAATAAAGCGATGGAATCGGAACTGCAAATCGCTACCAACTTGATCGTCAGAACAGTACCGGTCTTTGCAGGTGTTGTTCAAAAACTAGGCTACGAGCTGGCGGCGAAATGTGCTCGCGGCCTCATAGACGGAAGCGCCTCTGATCATGTCGTACCGCTAGCGAGGGCCCTCGTCCTTCACCTGGCGGTAAAGGCCTGTGTGCTCATTCGTGCAAATCAGATTACTTTCGAGTCCGTCAACGACCTGTTATTTGGGCTCGAAGGGCACTCTACGACCAATGCTCTGCTCATGCAGCTGCTTGGGCAAGTTCCGATTTGGACGAGACACAAGGAAACTTGCAGATAGTGTGTTCGTCATTGTGGCGGTGCACACCGCCCCGCCCGTGCTCCCAGCGGCCGACACTTCCTGCTTGATGTGGTACGGTACAGCGATGCTCGGAGCACATGGCCGACGCGATTGGCTAGATCTGTCAGACTACGCAGTCCACTTCACCAAAGGCAACGCGGAGCGCGGGTATGAGATAGTCACCTCGATTCTGTGGCAGCAAGTCTTGACGCGGGGACCAGGACCGTTTGGGGCTGCGAGAAGCTATCCGACGCTCACAGAAAGCCAACGCGCGGTCTGCTTTAGCGAAGTTCCGCTCGGTTTCCTGGGACGTCTCGCCACACGAAGGGGTAGCCCGTACGGGATTGGCTTTAAGAAGGGTTTTCTCGCGAAGCACGGAGGCGGGCCGCTCTGGTACGTGGACTACGGCTCACCGCAACACAGTGCGATACTGCAACTTATGGCGAATGCCGCCGCTCGCGGTGGCACTGATCCAATCTGGGCGCTTACGCCTTTCATCGACTTCCCAAGCACTGACACGGCACCGTACACATATGACTTCCGCTGGGAACGCGAGTGGCGAGTTTGCGCTGACCTTCGCTTTACGGAGACTGACGTTGCATTCCTTGTGATCCCCGAACATCTCCATGGGCAGGCGCGTGCCTTCTTCCAAGCACACATCGATGGTCGAACCGGCCCTGGTTACCTCTGCCCGTATATCGACGCAACCTGGAATATCGACCGGGTCCGAGAGACCATGGGCATCAATCCCTAAGACTTGCGGTCCGTTTGCCGTCGCGCCGCAGAATCGCTGAAGTCAGCGCCGCGAGCTTGCGAGTACCCCTTTGCGCGAGGGGAAAAGCGCTGACGATGGTCACAACGAAATAGCCGAACTCGTGGGGACGACACTCGGCAATCGGCGTATCTGGTTGATGACGAACGTCGACATCGGCGTTGGGGCTTGACGCTCGTGCACTTGAACTTGGCGCAGAGGTCCCCCGCCCACGCCGACAGCGCTCGCATCCCTTCAGGGGCCCGCGTTGCTCAAAGCGCGGGCTCCTGATCGATGGCCTTCAACGCACCACCGTGTTGCGACCCGACCAGCCCGAATGGGTTGCTTTGAGCTGAGCTCTGGAGGAACCGCCGGGCCCAACGGAAAGAAATGACTATGGGAACAAATCGCCGCGCCTGCGATGAAAGTAGCGCTCGCGTATCTTGTCGAGACGCCCCTGGAGACGAATGGCCACGAAAAAGGCACCCAAGGCACATGTAGAAGCATTGTTCGATGCTGCTGGCAGTCGGTACGAGTTAGTGGTGGTGTGGGACCCTGGACAAACGCAGCCAGTCACGTTCTCTCTCGTGATGGCTGGGACCAAGATATTGGTGGCAGATCGCTTAATGGTCGACTCGCCGGTCGTGCTTCGACGCCTTCCTGATCCGGACGTTAACGGCAAGATTCCACTTGTGTGGTCGCTCGTTCCCGAGGTGCCACTGCGGATGATGGCGATCGCACTCGTAGATACACAGACCGGCGCCCGCGTCACAGTCGACTCGAAGAGCGATCTCGAACGAGGCGTGGCCTGGCGCGGCGAGAAGCTTGTGGGGGTGCCGACGGGCAGCGGCGGATGAACAAGGCGCTCCTCCTTGGATTGCTCGTATTCGGCTGGTGCGTCCGGGCCCGAGCGACCGAAGTCGGATCTCCGGACTCGGGCTCGCCAGCTCGTGCACCCGACGCAGTGGCGGGCGTCAACGCGCTTGTAGCCCCGACCACCCCAGCTCTGATCAGCGCCGCGCTCACCACCAAGGCGGATGGCTCGCAGTTCCGTGCGACCATCGTGCCTTTCCGTCTCGCCGACGTGGCCTATGTCGAGGTGCTAACCGAAGCCAAGCTTTCGTTTCTTACCGACACATCGACCGGCCTTACCCGTTCGTCGCTCGGTTTCAGCTACAACCCCTTTGCTCTGCGAGGCAAACGCGGAATCGCCATCGTCAACAGGCTGAACGGCTCGCCTCTCCAAGACGTGGACTGTAGGGCGCTACCGGCTCCCGCACCCCATGACGGGTGTGGGCGTCAGCAAGCCCGAAAGTATTGCGAGCTCGCGATCAAGTTCGCAGAGCTCGGGCCCAAGATGGCAAAGGCTGCCGAGACTTTAGCGACGACGAGAACTGCCGAACAGAAAGCGCTCGATGCGTTGAGCACTTCCGAGGCCGTGTCCGGGCGGCAGCTGGTCGAACTCGAGAAGCAGCGCAAGTTGCGCTCGGACGCCGAAGTAGCACTTGCCGAGATCGACAAGGCGCTAAAGACAGTGCAGGACGATCAAGAGGCAATCAAGAAGTCGGACGCTTGCCTCCACGAGCGTTTCGCCGCCGAATGGCACGCGATCAACACCACCGCCATTCCCATGGTCACGGTGACCGGGTACGTCGAGTCCTACCCATTCGGCACTACACCCGACCCCAAGGACACGACCAGTATGACGCAGGCTGACCTCGAAGGATGGGGTGGTTGGGGCGTCGAGCCGTCATTGTCGTTCCACCTCAGTGAACGAGTCGGGCTCGATCTCTACGGCACGCTAAAACACACGCGTGCGAGCGGCGCCCCACACACCGAGCTTGCATGGTACAAAGGATGCGGCGGAACCGTATCTTGGCTCTTCCACGGGTTCTTGAAGGACGAGCAATTGGCGGACAGCGCTGACTACCGCAAGGAGGGCTTTCTCCCTGGCCTGGTCGTCGGCGTCTCCGGGCAATTCATTCACTGCGACGGCAAGGAGCAATGCGCTAAGAGTCGGACGCAGCAGTGGTCGGTGACTCCCTTCTTCGATATCCGCGTCAAACCCCAACTGCAACTCCGTTTCAGCGCGCCGCTAATTCGCTACGAATCAGTCAACAAAGACGGCAACGATATCGCGCCCACCTTCACGCTCGCAGCTCAAGTAGGCTCTCCGTAGGCCATCGCGGGGTTTCAGAGATTTCGTTCGCCGATCGACCCCTAGCTACAGCCTAGTTTCTGACTGCTTCGAACCGACGCGCGACGGCTGGCCGACGGCAAGACGCACTGGTTCTGCCCGGCAGTGCCATTCAGCTCCAACACGATTTGGCGTTTTTCTGAGGCGCTCCGCTAGGACGGTCCATCGTCGACGATCTTGATCGGCATTCGAAAGCCTTCAGGCCACCTGAAGTCAGCAGTAATTGGACAGCTGAGCGCGTCACCCGAGTGCGACACGAAGCAGTCGTCGCAAATCACAATCCAACGAGCAGGACCTTGTCTGGACCCATCGGGCTGTGTGAAGTACCAGCCTCCATCGCGATCATTGGGAGGAAGGTAGAAGAAATGGGCAGAGTTAGCGTCCATGCCATGCGCGCATAGCAGCACGTGATCTCCAGCCGAAGGGTGAGCAGGAGCGAGAGCTTTTTTGATTAGTACGCATCTCGGCATGTACACCGACGGACGGGGACATTTCCGGACGGCGTACGAAATTTTCGAGCGCCGTTCGCGGGCCAAGAAGACTCGCTAACGGATTCGGATGGCAGCGAACGCGAGGCTCCAACAAGAGGTCTCGATGCAGTTCTAGGCCATCAGCTGATCGAATCTGCCCTACGCTAGTGAAGTTTGGTCGAGCTAGTCTTGTAGGGGGTCGCGGCGCGACCTCACGAGTGGAGCTCCGCCGTCGATTCGGAGTGCTATCTTGCCCCTCATCTCCATGGCCACAGAAAAAGCACCTGTCGAGCTCACCGGCGGGGCCGGTCATGAGTTCGAGGATGATGTCGCGGCGCGCTTCCTGGTCGATCTCCTCGCTGGTCGTTGCTCTCTCGGTGATGGGACGGAAAAGGTCGTCAAGATCGCATGGCAAGACCGTGGCGCGCGGTGGCTCGCCGACGATCTCGTTCTGACGTGCGCGCGCGGAGCCGACGAACGCGAAGTTGGCTTGTCTATCAAGAGCAATAAGCAAGTTACGCGGACTGGATTTCCGGACGACTTCACCGAGCTCGCGTGGGAGCAAAGACGCGGCGGGGCGAAGGCGCGCGCGCTTCTCGGCACCAACAATGAGCTTGGTCTCATCGTTGGCGAGCTCGCAGCCGATGTCGAAGCGGGGTGGAACTCGCTAGTCCGTCAATTGCGCGAGTCACGCTCAGACCTCGGAAGAATCGCGGCTCGGCTGGTGCCGCCAAGCGCTGACGATCCGGGTGCGCAATCTTCCGAAATCCAGCGAGCCCTTGCGAAAAGCTTTGAGCGACCGCCTGGCGTTGCGCCGGCAACTAGGGATCCCGACTTAGAGTACCTCGAGCTCTTGTCGCAGATTCATCTGCTGCAGCTGGACTTTCGGTCAGCCTCGTCACGCCAGGAAAAACTCGCATTCGCTGACTGCTGCGCCCTGCTTGCTTCAGGTGATGAGACTGAAGCTCAACGGTTGTGGATTTTCCTTCGTGAACTTGCCGGCAGAAAGCGGGCGGCAGGCGGCACGATTGTGCTCCCAGAGCTTCTCACGGAGCTGCGGGATCACTTTACTCTTCTTCCGCACCCGGACTTTCAAGCCGATTGGCGGAACATCGATCGGCATTCGCTGGACGCCATGGCTCTGGTGTCGAACGAGATTTTTCGACTCGGCTCGCTGGCGCGGGTCGAAGAGAGCGCAGAAATCCTCCAGCATGTTCGCGACAACAACGTATCCGTGATCGTCGGGCAATCGGGCGCCGGGAAGTCCGCGCTGGCCAAGACAACGGCAGATAGACTCGGCGTGCGCGTCTGCTGGCTAACGGTGGACAGCCTCGATGCAGCAACGGTAGCGCAGTTCGAGAGCGGGTTGGGTCTGGCGCATCCACTCGAAGCAGTCTTGGCTGCAGCGCCTGGCGGGGCTCTCGTGGTTCTCGATGCGTTCGAGACGAGCAGCTCGCGCGGGCGTCAAATCGTCGAGCACCTCTTGCGGCAGGTTGCCAAACAGCAGCCGCAAAACGTATCCGTGCTGGTTACGGTCCAACCCGATGGGCTGGATCGTCTCACCGCGGTCCTCGTTAAAAGCAGTTTCGTCAGCGGAAGTGTCCGTGTGGTGCTAGTCGAGGCTCCTCGCCAATCCGAGATCGATGCCTTGCTCTCCAAAGAACCGCGCATTCCCGCCACGCTGAATGCCTCTCTTCGTCCAGTACTCCGCAACCTCAAGGTCTCCGATTGGGTCGCGCGCGGGATTCACGCTGGCTCGGTTCTCGACACGTCGAAAGTTGTGAATTTTTCTTCGCTGATCGAATGGATCTGGAACGGGCCGTGGATTGGCGGCGCCGACAACAGTGACGCGCGATCAGCCCTCTTGATGAACCTCGCGGTGAGGGAGAGCGAATCGCTTAGTGCAGGCATTGCGCGCACCGCCCTCGCGTCGGGCGAGCAAGAAATCGTTGGAGGTCTCGAACATGACGGTGCCCTGGTTCGGCGACACGAGCGGCTCTTCTTTCAACACGATTTGCTCGGCGACTGGTCGCGTTTGCATGTCTTGATGAGTGAACACCCTGTGTCACTCGCGATGCTACGCACGCGAGTAGAAAATCCCCGGTGGCACGGCGCGATTCGGCTCTACGCGGTATGGCTCCTCGAGCTCGCCCCCTCGGGCTTGAGTGAATGGCAAAGCCTTGTGCAAGATGCAACGCAAGCCGACGATACTCCGCTACTCGCCCTCTTGCTCGAAGCCATCTTCGTCGCTTCGGAGCCGGGGAACCTAATCCAGCTGCTCTGGCCGTCATTTGTAGCCGAAGAAGGAGCACTGCTCGGCTCATTGCTAGATCGATTTCTGTACACGTGCACGATCCCGGATCGTCGCCTCATGCAATTTGGCGTGACGCCGGAACTGATGGCCCACATGGAGCATTCGTTTCGCCTGCCGGGCGGGCCGCAATGGGGCTCGCTCCTGAAAGAACTTCGAGCGCATGCGGCGGACGTGGCTCGACTAGCGCCGATTGCAGCTTCGCGAATCGCCGACCTGTGGCTGAAGGTCACGCCCGTAGAGCAGGGCACGGGAGCAAGCTTCCCGTGGCGCATCGAGGCCGCTGAACTCGCATTCGCCGTTGCCCGCGAGTTTCAGATGCGGAGCGCCTCGGACGGCGTGCATTGGGGTGAAGCAAGCAAGATCGTCTTCGAGGCATTGCTGCGAGCGGCCCCAGATCTCTCGGCAAAAGGCACAGAGCTTTGCTTACAACTTGCTGAACGGCGTGATGCCGACGCTGAGCTGGTGGCACACCGTGCACGTGTAGCCCAAGAAAAGGAACAACGCTGGAGACAACAAGACTCGCTCAATCCCGAGCTTGCCGCCCGGCGAGCGAAGCTTCTGCATTCCCCGATTGAGCGAGGCCCATTGCGCGAGCCTTGGCCCGATGGTCCCCGCCTGCGCGTCTCCGAGGCCTTTCGAAGCGCGTGCCTCAATTCAGATGCGTTTCTCGCATTCGTGAGCGCGGCACCTGACGCCGCGCTCGAAGTGTTGCTCGCGGTCTGTATCGAAGAGCCGCGGCACGATGATCCATACAACGCCAGTCATGGCGACATTGGACTGACGTATTGGAGGGAGGGGTACCCTGCACTCTATCTTCGCGGTCCGTTTCTTCAGTTTTTGCGTGCTGCACCGGAAAAGGCAGTCACTTTCGTCGTACGTTTGTTGAACTTCGCGTCACTTCGCCAAGCAAACTACGCAGCAGTCGCATACGAGCGGCAAGGGTTTGAGGTTGAAAGCGAAGACATCCACGTGGTCGTGAACGTCGAAGGGACGCCGAGGCGCTGGCGCGGGGGCGCGACGATCTTCGAGTGGCACTATTGGTCCGCATGCGGACCGATGATCGTGTGTGTACTGCAGGCACTCGAGTACTGGCTCTACGAGCAGCTCGAGAATCAAGCCGACGTCGTGCGCTGGTTGGCGCGCTTGATGGGCGAGTCTGAATCGCTCGCCCTTGCCGGTTTGTTAGTCGACGTGGGAAAGCGGCACCCGAATTTGCTCGAGGGTCCGTTGCGCCCGTTGCTCGCTGCCGCCCCGCTCTACGCGCTGGATTCGAAAGCGGCGTTTCGCCGCGCCCTTGAAAACAGCAGTGAGATGATTGGCTGGAATGGCCAGCACGAAGCATTGTTCAATCTCGCGCGCGATTGGTACTCAGCTGCACATCGAAAGACCCAGCTGGTTGATGTCGCTGTCAACATGCTGTTCCAGCGCGAGGACCTACGCATTTTCTTTCTGGGAGCCCGCACGCAATGGCTCGAGGAAGCGGGTGCGGTGCCGGCCGATTCGCCAGTCCGTCTGTTGAGCGAGCGACTGACGTTTGAAAACTACCGTTTCTATCGCGACGAAGGAGGCAACACTCTCGTGCAATTGCAGTGGCCGGAAGATGTACAGCGCGCGATCGACGCGAAGCAAGCCGCTATCGAGGCGGAAACGCGATTGATCGGGCTTCCGATGCAGTGCCGCTCAACGCTGAGAGCTGCCGTGCCTCTTCCAGAGCCGAAGCTTGATGAGCTCTGGCTCGCCATCAACGACGTGGAACGCGCAACGCGCGAAGACGACGGCCGCGAAGAATCCATGTTCAATCCGACCGACGCGATCTGCGCTGGGATCGCTGTCATCCTGACTCTTCACTCCGATTGGCTTTCAGCAACTCCCGAACGGTTGAACTGGTGCCGCGCGCAGCTCGAGCTGACCCTTGATGCCGCAACAAATCCGGCAGCGCTCGGTTTCGACTCCGCACCCGGTGATCTACAATGGGATTGTTTCGCCGCGGAATCTGGGATCTTTCTTCTGCAGACCGACCCTAAAGACGCCTTGGCTCGAAAGCTGGTGGCGGCGGCGGTCACCGCGAACCGCTACGCGGCCACCGAACTCGTCATGAGATCGGCGTTCCGCGCGCGCGAACGGCTCGGAGACGACTTCGGACGCATGCAGGTTCTCGCTGCTCTGTGGTCAGCGCTTCGAAGGCGGCGCGATGACCTCGCTTACGTCGGGGACGACACCACGCAAAGCGACGCGGAGAGAGTCGAGCTGATCGAAAGCTTTGTCGTTCGCGAACTCTCGATTGAACGCCCCACGCTTCTCGAGCTCAGCAAGAGCAATCGGGCGCGGATGCTATCCAAGGACAGTTCCGAGGCGACAGAACCGACAGAGGCCCCGGGAGTCGCAAGTTTGGACTTGCGGGTGGTGCAGGCGGCATTCGCATGGCTAGATCTTTCAGCGGCGACCTCCGCCTCCGAGCTCGCCGCGTGGAGATCCCTTCTGCTCGATCTGCTGGAATTTGCTCTCGCTGGTGTCGAACCAGACGAGCAGCATGTCCGACGATCCTTCGGGACGCCGCGTCCGCACGAGTTCGATTATTGGGTGCTTCAGCTAGTCGCTTGGAACCTGTACGGCGTAAAGAACGTGGAACATGAACGAGAGATATGGAGACGCGTCCTAGCTCTCGGCCGCGTCGGGCATCGGTGGATTGAGTGCTTCTGCCGGACCTGGACTTCATTTGGAGCAGCCCAGCCTGCGGCACACGCTTGGTTCATCGCAGTGTGGTCCGAAATGATTCGATTTGCTGGCGAGCACCAGGGCTGGGCATCTCCGTACGTCACAGATCATGACCTGTCCCGGGCGGTGATCGAGCTATTGGGGTTTGGACACAGCGGTCGTCACCTGTTTGCGGATGAAGCTCGCGGGCCCCGCTTGGCCGCTGCGATGTTGCCCTCGCTCGAAGCTGGCGCGGCACGCTGGTTCAATCATTCGCCGGTTGCGACAGCCTTCGCATCTTTCGCGACCGCGTTGGGTGCGGGATCGCTACTGATTCCAGGAATTCGCTGGCTTAGCGAGGCCATATCACATGAAGCGGTCCGCGAAGACGAGCAACTCGACGAGCACCTGATCGAGTTTCTCAGGACGTGCTGGCGGGTGGAGCAGTCCAGAATTCAGCGAGATCCAGCGCTGACCGCGATGTTCCGCGCACTGCTCGCGCATGCGAACATGCGTGGAAGCCATGCAGCGGCATCGCTTCGCGATCAGATTCTAGGATCCATCAGCTCGGCGCAAGCTACGCACTCCTAGTGCCTCGCACACGAACCCGGTCAACCCGGCGGCGTCACAGCACGGACCCGAATACTTCTGGTTTCGGGAGAGCCCATGAGCACAAGATGAGCGAGATGATCACTGACGCATTGGACCGCCTCGAACCCGAGCTCGACTACCTCGCCGCGGGGCCAGAAAGTGTCCAAGCTGCAGAGTCGGCCCTTGGCCGGGTTGCACAGGTTCTTTTCGAAGCGAATGGCTATTCGGTTGTCCGGGAGTCGCTCGATCGTGGTGCCGACCTCGTCGCGAGGCGCGCCCCCAACGACTCCGTTGCCGTTGTGATCAAATGCACGGTGCACAGTCTTGCGGTGCCTCAGGTCGAACAAGTCATGGCCCTCGCGCAGTCGCGCGACCACCCGCAGTACATGTTGATGACGAATGCTCGACTACGCCCCGAAGCAGCAGCGCTAGCTCGGCAGGCGGCTGCGCTATCAGTCAATGTTCTCGGGCTCGACGGTCTTCGGGGGTGGGTCCAGGGCATCCGTCATCGGATTCCACGCCCTGATGGCGGCGCTGTAGAGCTTGTCACACGAGTGAGTCGTGAGCTGATCCGTCTCATCGCGAAAGACCCAGATGAGCTTTACAAGGTCGAGTGGCGCGATCTTGAGCGAACGCTCGCCCAAGCCTTCGAGGGACTTGGCTTCGGCGTCGAACTCACGCGCCCAGCCAAAGACGGCGGCAAGGACATTATCCTAGAGTGCACAGAGCTGGGATCTCGTCGGTCATACATCGTCGAGATCAAACACTGGGTATCAGGCAAGCGAGTGGGGAGCCGCCACGTCCGCAAGTTCGTGGGCGTCGTGCTCAGCGAAAGACACGATTCTGGTCTGTTCCTCTCCACGTCCGGCTTCGCGGGCAACGCTTTCGAGGCTGTGTCCGAAGCAGAATTCCAGAAGCTCCGCGTTGGAAACGACGAGAAGATGGTCTCGATTTGCAAGACCTACGTGAAAGCTGAGACTGGGCTCTGGGCACCGGAGAAGGAATTCGTGGAGCTGCTCTACGAGGGCACTGAGGGGGCGCCGGCGGTTCAACGCTGACGGGCGCCGCCAATGATCTACTGTGGCCGCATGAACCCGAAAGATCCACATGCTCGACTCGCGTGAACCAAGCGATCCCGACGAATTGCGGCGCTTTCTAGATGGCTGCAAGGGCGAGCGTGAACCTGTTCGATATCTGCACGGATATCCAGACCTAGTCTCGTGGGCGTTCTGTCGAACCGGTGGCCATTCGCGATTCCTGCTTTCCGAATTCCCGCTCGGATCTCAGTCCAAGGTCGACGTCGTTGCGCTCGTTTCGTACTCGGGCGCTTGGGAGGCCCACTACATTGAACTCGAGCCGGTCGATGACGATGTGTTTACGAAGAAGGGCACGCAGTCGGAACGGCTGGGTATTGCCATCCGCCAAGTAAACGATTGGCGCCACTACATCAAAATTCGTCCGACCGAAGTCCGTCAAGACTTGGCCCGATGGGTTCGCCAAAAAGACCTGCTGGGGCATTTTCCGACGGAGCCCCTGTCGAATCAGAGCGGCAACCATCTCGACGACATGAACACGGTCGTTCATGAGCGCTTCCACATCGTGATAGGTCGCACGTCGCGGCTGTCCTCCGAGAACCTTCGTCGCTTTGGTCAGTTTGGCGACGGTCTTTCACAACCCGACCTCGTTTCGTACGACCGCTTCGTGCAAGTGGTCACCGAGCGGCAAGCCTCGCTTCGTCGGCCGCGTGCAGGAGGTTAGACACCAGACAAGGCAGGCCGTCGCGCTGACTCTCAATCGTCGGCGAAACGTCGGCAAGCTCGACCGATTCACTCAACAATCGATCTTCGGCACTCCGACTTCTTCAGTCATTTCGCCGTTGTGCTCGAGGAGGGACTTGAACCCCACGGGTTGCCCCGCCGGAACCTAAATTCGGGCCGTTTGTCGCCCAGCCGCACTGAACCAGCGTGAACGAAGGCATTTGTTGACGACGGATGCTGCCGTTCAGGTCCGTTGAGCGCTGTTCCCGACGATATTCCGACGATTCAACGTCGTGACGTGGAGCCTTTCGGTGCACCACTCAGACGGCCCGCCTAGGCGCGTAGGTGGGTTAGCCCCTCGATGGCTTTTCGGAGGCCAACGAGGCCGGTATCAAGTGCTTCAGGTAGAGCCTCAAGTCGATCGAGTAGCGGCTCGACGATGAGCCATGCTTGCTCGAACAGCTCAGCAAGTTCCTCTTCGGCCTCCTGGTTCGCCTGTTCAGATGCAGCGTCAAGGTCATCCGGAGAGTGCGCCGTTAGCTCCTGCACGCGACGTTCAACGTACTCCTCACGCGAGAAACGGAGGAAGTTTGTGAGAGAATTGTCCTCAAGCACCTGAATATCGGCTCGGAGCAATTCAGAGTTCATGGCGCCTGGCAGCTCGATTCCGCCTAGTATCAGGTCGTTTCCATCGACGACTTCGAGCATCAGATCGAGGGCGGGCGCGGCCTTCGAGACCCAGCGCTGAACGAGATCCACTTCGCTTGGACTGATCATCAATGCGTCAGTTTCTGGGTCGCGATACTCATGGATGCCCGCAACCAACTCCCGAAGAATCTCTCGTGATTCAGTCAACAGTGCAAAGGCAGCGAGTAGCGAGTCAGCATCTGGACCGTAAGGATAGATGTCGTGTACGAACGTTGTCTTGAATCTCGATCGGACAGCCCGCGCAAGCTCAGGGTCCCGGATGAGCACCCCTGCCTCCTTCTTTTTGGCAGAAGCGTCCGAGAAATTTGCAGATCCCACGTATGCGATGCGATCGGAAATCGCCATCTTGGCGTGGCTGTTCATGACGATGGCCACGGAGACGGATTCATGAACCACGTCGGGGTGCAGTAGTGCGAGGTAGTCCCGGATCTCCTTGGATGCCGCCTCCCTCCAATGCCCCGACCACTCACGCTGGTTGAACTTGGGAATCGCTGTAACGAACTCAATTCGGCTTATGCCTGGGATGCCTTGCTGCAAGATACCAAGCATCCCGTCGCCCCCGGTTGTGATGGCGTACGCGACGATGAAGAGCTCACCACCCTCAGCCTGAGCGTCAGCGAGCACGTCACGATACCCGTGCTCGCCTTCAGTTAGGATAATCTCGACGCCGTTGGCTAGTGGGATCTGCTCGCGCATGACTGCCTCCTAACGAATTCTTTGATTAGGGCGTGATCGACGCCCTGATCTCGGTCCTGATGCGCTCGGCAATTGGGGTGTAGATGTCAATGCCGACTTCGGGGGCGTGAATAGAAACCACGAGCGAGTACCGAACGCGGGTCGACCATCGGTTGGCGTTGGCCTGCTCCTTCCACCAACCGCCCACCGGATAGACCGCAACGTAGCCGCGCCTCGCCAGATCGGCAGCTGAGCCTTCCCACCAATCGGAGTGGAGGGAGCCGCGGTGATAGCGGATCGCCCATTCAGAACCTTTGAAGTCGGGCTCGCCGTCGATGTCGTCCTGGGCCTCCATCGTGATTCTGGCGTTGAAGTCGGCGAGGGATTCGTCAGGGCGAGGGACCTCAAAGCGCAGTCCGTGTGACGAGTAACGGTGTCGGTACTTCCAGCCGCGCCGGGCGGGGTTTGGCTCGACGAAGTATGAGAGCGTAACGCGGAGCCGAACCTGGGCATCGAAGAGTTCGTCGAGCTGCGCGACGGGCCAAGGGAGCTTGTGGAGATGCATGTCCTTCGACGGAATCTTGTTGTTGACTGGTTCGCCATAGGGCTGCAGCGTCTCCTGGGCAACAAGAGTGAGGACGTTGGACGCGCTCAAGCTTGCCCTGCCGAGGTCTGGTACGCCCCAGCCATAGCGTTGGAGCAGGAGCTGGTGTTGGGTGCTTGGCGACGCGCTTGCCACCTGAGCCTTCATCGCTGAGGTCCACTCCGCCGAGTGAACGAGGAGCGCTCGTATCGTCTCCGGCCAGAACGCGGGATACCGGGCCATCAAGATCGCGCCCAGCCTAGCGGCCTGCGCGGTAGCAGCGCTCGTGTCACCGGTGGGCACGAAGAGCTTCTCGTTCGGTCGGAAATGTGTGGTCAGCACCGCGAGATCGTCGAGCGGATCCACCTCCCCCGTTGCGGGGTTTCGGGCCGCGTTGCCACCCTCCAACACGAGATCGGGCTTGCGCGGCCACGTTGTTTTCCAGGTCACGGACGTCGTGCTAGTCGGACTCAGCGTGCCGGGTAGCGCTACCGGGGTCCAGTCAGGGTACTTCTTGCCGTCGAGCAGCACCTTCTCGGTGTAGGCGCCAATAGTCAGCCCGTTCCACGACTGACCAGGGTCGTGTACCTGCTCGGTGTCGTTGGAATCGGGGTACAGTTTCCACTGATCGGGATCGTCGATGTTGCCCGCCGCGATCATGAACAACCGTTGCCCCGCACCGTCGTCTCCGAAGGACAACCGATCCACCTCGGCCGACCACGATGATGGCGATCCGCGATCTCGAAAGTCCTCGGTCGTGACGGCCAATGCGAACACGCGCCGCCGCGACGGAAAGGCAATCTCCGGCAATCCACTGCTCAACTGGGTCACGACGCCGTATAGTTCAGGCTTGTTCTCCGGAAAGCCGCCAGGCGGGAGGACCTTGACCGACTCCAACCGGTGCTCCAACTTCCGCGAATTCGGATCGGCCAGAGCGTCCGTCAGGTCGCCATGCAAGGCGAGGCCCGCCATGCTCGTGCCGTGTCCATGCCAATTTGCAGCATCCGCAGTGCCCCACGCTGGGTCATACGTATGCATGTCGCATTCATCGAGCCCGGGCTCGATGAGTGGGTGTGCGCGGGTGACTCCCGAATCAAGAACGCAAACGGCCGGAGCATCAGCGCTGGGCGCCTCTAGTGATCCGGTCAAGGCTCGGGACCACTTGACCTGATCGGCGCCCCTCATCTCCGTGAAGAAGCTGGCCATCTCCTTCGCCCGGCGCAGCTCGCCAACAATGTCGAGAAGCTCGACGGACAGCACCATCTGAGCGGGGGTGCCGTAGGCGAGGCACACGGTGCGGTCGGGGAAATTGAGCCGAGTACTGCCCACTCGGAGCCCTTGCGCTGTAGCGCGAGTCCGGAACTCCCCGAAGAATCTCTCTCGGTCGAGACCAACGCGGAGCCATACCTCCCACCAGATGGCTTGGCCCGGTTGAGGAAAGACGTCCAGCTCGTCCGTCCAAAACGAGTCGAGGACTGCTCGACGAATGGCAGAAACGCTCTCGACCAGCTTCTGGTTCTTGGGGTTTCCTCCGGGCGACTTCGCGGTCGGCGGCGTGTCCTTCGTTAGGTAGTTGGTGACCGCGTTCTCGAAGACGTTGAGCTTGCCCTCTGGCACGAACACGGTTGCCAATGTTGCGTGTCCTTGCTCTCTAACTGCTACCAGCTCGATGTGGCGCTTTTTCTGCCCACGGTCACGCCGGTCTAGTGACTTCAGGGCAAGCTCAAACCCAGGCTCGGAGACAAGCTCCAAGTAGACGCCGCGGTCTCCTTGAATGCCCACCGCTTGGCGTTGTTGATTGAGCAACGTGAGCTGCGCTCGAACAGCCGCCAAGTCCTGCTGGAGCTTCGTGCCATGGCTGGCCCGGTTGCGGTAGGGCAAGGTCAGCTTCGCTCCACCCCGCACCTCCTTCGGATACTTGTATGGTCTCGTGGTCGCGGTATTTCGAACGAGAAGGTGCTCCCACTCCCTCGATGCCATTTCTGGCCCCCTCTACTTTTGTTGGTTACGGACGACGGTGCGTCCGACGTTCTTCGAGCGCGGACAAGAGTACCGCTGACGAAATGACTATCGAGTCCTCTAGGACCACTTCCTTAGCGGCAGCCTCAGCAGCCTGAGTGATGTCCGCGTAACTAAGGCCCTCTGCGACCTTCACGGCCGCAGCCCAATTCAACTCGCGCAAGTCGAACAGGGCCAGCTTGCTGCGAAGGACACACTCAAGCAGCTCGGCCGGTGGCAACGTGTACTCGATGACGTCGTTGAACCGGCGGAATAGCGCGTGGTCGAGCGCTTCAGGGTGGTTCGTCGCTGCAAGGACCAGACTTTGAGAGTCGTCCTGCTCCAAAAACTGAAGGAACGAATTTAGAACTCGACGAATTTCGCCCACGTCGTTCCCCGCCGAACGCTCCCCGCCAATCGCGTCAAACTCATCAAAGAGATAGACGCCTCGATGCTCGGCGAGCGCGTCGAACACCAGCCGCAGCTTGGCAGCGGTCTCTCCCATGTACTTAGTGATCAACCCATGCAGAACGATGACGTAAAGCGGCACATGCAATTCCCCGGCGAGGGCCGAAGCGGTCATCGTCTTGCCGGAGCCGGGCGGACCGACCAGCAGTAGCTTTCGCCTTGGGCTCAAGCCGTGGGCCTTCAGCTTATGTTGCCCTCGGTGCTCCCGAAGAATGCGTTGCAGCCTGCTCTCGATGTTCTTGTCGAGCACCATGTCCGCAAGCCGAGTCTCGGGGTATGACACGGAGAGCAGACCCGCCAACTCGCCCTTGGGGGTGGCAATTGGGATCGGGCGCGATCGAGTCCGAGCCTCGTCGACGAGCGCCTTGATCTCGGTCGCGACCTGACCCTTGCCTTGGCGAGCCGCATGGGCGGCGACCTGGATAGCGACGGCGCGAAACCGTTCGTCGTCTCCTTCCATGTGGCTCTTGATGAGAGCCTTGATCTGGTCTGCCGTTGCCATTGTCGTGGGTCCTTTAGCGTAGGAGCCTGCCTGACCCGCGGCAAGCTGGGCAAGCAAGATGTGCTCGACGGCGAGCCAACCGTCGGCATTTGGAGTCAATCGACACCAAATGCGCGTGCCCGAGCAAGACAATCTACGTCCGGTCTCCGCGACGACCGTTTGCATCACCCACCGGACGACGGCGTCGACCTCACGTCCCATGCGCGTGCGAACGCGTGCAGGGGGGCTCGCGCAGGCCTCAAGCCACGACAAGAGCTGGACGGGCTGAGCCGCCTGCTCGTCTCGTGTTCAAGGACCGCGCTCGTGGTCCTGTGGGCTGTCCCGAGCAAATCTTCAGCGACCACCGCCCCCCTCCTCGTCAACCTCGCGATCGATCCGGTGCCATCTGCGGGCGAATAGCCAAACGCTCGTGCTTCATTCCTCCCCAGACTTGGGCGGTCGTTGACGATTCAGAACGACAGTACCTCGGCTCCAATACTTTGCAGATCGACGGGTAGTTCCTGCGGCTGACCGAAGGCGGCGTTCATTACCAAGATCACGCGCGCGTCTGCCATGAGTAGAAGACGGTCCTTTGTGAGTATGCGCCGAAAGGAATGGTTAACCGGCTTCCTCGTCCAGCACCCGTCGGTCGCGGATGAGACGCGCTGGACCAAGGTGTGAGTATGAACTACGTTGCTGCGACCATCTGGGAAACCGACAACAGCGGGAGAAGAAATGGGCTACTTCACTGGGTACGAACCCGCACTACAAAGCGCCGATATTCCGCATCCAGCAGCTCCCAAGCCGCCTGATACCGGTGGCGCAGAGCTGCCGTTTGGTCACCTCGGTGGTCGCCAGCTAGAGATCCTCGCGTACCGGTTGAAGAGCGTTTCAGGAGCACGTCGCGGTCATAAGACCGCGCTAATGCAAGGGACCGGCGAGCGCGGCCGAGACGTGCTCGTCTACGACGAGGAGGGTCATCTCATCGAAGTCGTCCAGTGCAAAAACTTGGATGCCCGACTCACAGAGCCGGACTTGTGCGAGGAGATATTGAAACTCGCCTTGCACGCATATCTCGAACCAGAAGTTTTGGGCCGAGGACCAATAACTTACGAGATCTGGAGCGCGGGCGGGTTCACCGAACCCGCTGGCGTGTTGCTCGATACTTGGCCGCGCAGTTGGACCGCAGAGAAGCTGAATCCGGCTTTTGAGAAGCTGTCAAAGCAGTACGCGGCTTTCAAAGAGCTCCGATGGATCGATGTAGCCACGTCGGTCACCAGCAACTTTTCGCAAGTCGTCAAAGTTGAGCGTCGTGACGGCGTGGACATCTCGGTCAGCGTCCGCGAAAACGCGGAGATCTACTCCTCCTTTTTCGAAGGCAAAGTCGTCATGGACCGAGACCAGGTTGCCGAAGAGGTGAAAGCAGCGGTGTCGGCCGGCACCCAAGCTACCCTGGCCATGTTCGGTGATCAGGATGCGGTCCATCTGCTCGATCGCATCCGTTCGTTTCCCGAAAACAATCGAATTGTCGGCACGACCGGATACGTCATGGGTCTCTCGAAGGAGCTGGTAAGCCGATTCAACCAGGCCGAGTATGCAGACTACGCGCGATGCGCGGTTCAAGCGACATTCGAGCTCACTTCGGTTGTTCAGAAAGCTTGTAGCAGAATTGCGGAAGAAGTCGTGCTCGAGCTGAGGCGACAGCTCATTGTCGTGAATCGGGACATATTTTTCGTCTTGAGGGCTGTGCTACTTCGATCTGTCTTGGCGAAACTCAACGGGCTGCCCATGAGGGTAATGGCTAAGCAGCAACCGTTTTTAGAGCAGTACAAGACAATGACGCTCGACGAGCGCTTGGAGCACCAGCTGGATAGCTCCTGGGACGACTACCAAAGCTGCATCCGAGCGTTCGACTCCAATATTCACGCGATTGGCTCGGACCAAGAGCTCCGCTCGAGGATTGCTCAGGCCGTGCTGAACGACTTCAGCTCGAAAGACGACTACCTAGCCAAAGCGCGGGACGACATCCAACGCTTTCAAGGCGAAATTGAAGCCGCTTACCTTAGGTTCATGGCGCTCATTCCTGATGACCTCCTCGTCATCACAGACACCGTGACGGTGTTTGAAAAGAAGATGCTCTTCCAACGCATGTTCGATGGAACGAACGAGCTCAGCCAACTTCGGGGCTCGGACATTATCGCCGACTAGTCCGCACCGACGATTTCCTGGCAGCATTCGGACTTTCGGATCTTCATGACTCCCATAGCTCCACCCAAAGTGGCCGGTCGGGTGAAGGACTTCTGTGAGCGTGTGTCACCCGGCCAGACGCCCGTCTACCTACCGGTCACACCGACTCCCGGCGCGAAGGTTGTGGATTGCTTCCCCACCGTGCAACGGCAAATCAAGGCCGCTGGAGGCGATATGGTCATCGGTTGGCAAGTCTGGCTGCAGCCCGGGATCCTAATCGAAGCCGAGTTTCATGCCGTGTGGAGGGCCGCGGATGGCGAGCTTCACGACATTACGCCGAAGCCAAGCGGCATCCGCCAGATCCTGTTCCTGCCGGATCCGCGCAAGGTTTACGACGAAAGGCAGGTGGAAAACATCCGCGAGCCGCTGTCTGATGCGCCTGAGGTGGTCGAGCTGATCGCGGCATTCAAGGCAGACTTCGAGTTCAAAAATCGCGGCCGACTGGCGACTTTTCACGGTGATTTGAGAGACGTGCTCACTCCTGGCGAGTTGAAAGAACTCGCGGTCGTCGACCAACGGAAGCTGAAAGCCCAAGTGGCATTCGCGTACCGGTTTTTTCCCGCGGTCGTGCCCGCCATCTCCAAAGGCAAGCTGAACCGAAACGCCCCCTGTCATTGTGGCAGTGGGCGCAAGTACAAGCAGTGCCACGGAAGGTAACGGGCCAACCGCAATGACTTCTCAGCCAAGGATCACCGCGTGACCGTTGAATTAAAATGCGCAAACGGGCGCCGACCGTCGGTCCAGGCCCGCGTCTAAGGACGAGATGGAAGTCGCAGGCAGGTTGTGGAGCCGATAGTACGGTCTGGCGGCGTCAATCGGTCGGAGCAGATCCTTGCTCATCTGTGCGATCGAGCGTTCCTCCCTCTTTGGTGCTACCCCAACGTGTATCGGGCGCCAAATAGGGAACTCTGCGACGTCCTGGTGGTCTTTGGCGACGACGTGATCCTCTTCTCGGACAAGTCATGTGCCTACCCGAATAGCGGGAGAGCGGATCTCGACTGGACTCGATGGAAGCGGCGTGCCGTTGATGAATCGGTGCGGCAGCTGCAGCGCGCTGAGCGTTGGCTTCGCGAGCGCCCAACGGAGGTCTACCTGGACGTAAAGTGTACGAAGCGATTTCCGCTTCCGATCAACGCCGCGGGGCGCTTTCACAAGATTGTTGTGGCGAAGGGGGCGGGCCAGGATCAGCGTGCGAAAACGATAGAGCGGGCCTTGAAGATACACGGCCCAGTAGTGCCTTGCCCGTCTGAACCGACCCCGTTCGAGCTATTCCTCTCCGAATATCATCCGAGCTTTGTGCACGTTCTGGATGACGCCAGCTTGCCCATTCTGCTCTCGGAACTCGACACCGCCACCGACTTCCTCGACTACCTAAACAAGAAGAAGGAAGCCTTCACCTCTGGTCTAATCCACGGGTCATTCGGCGAGGAAGAGACACTTGCGATCTACCTTCTCTCCGCCCTTGAGTGGAATCGAGCCACTGGCAAACGCGGGTTCCCCCCGCCGCGTCCAGGCCACTACTATCTCATTGGGCCAGGGCATTGGGATGAGTTGCGTGGGCGGCAAGCCTACGGAGCGAAGAAGAAGGTCGATCGCGTCAGCTACTTCTGGGACGAGGTCCTCAAGCGCTTCGGCGAAGACCTGCATCGTGGTGACGCAACAAACCCGATGAACGCCCCACTTGTCGAGCACGAGCTGATTGCACGTCGTCTGGCGTCCGAGACGCGAGTCGATCGCCGACGACTTTCGATGGCCCTGCTGCAAGCGCAGGCAAAGGCCACGAATGACGCAGGGAGCAATCGGACGTTGCTTTCACGCACGGCGAAAAAATTCGCGTACGTGTTCTCCTTCTTGCCGCAGCTCGACATGAGTTTCGAAGAGTATCGCGACTACCGCCGCACCTACGCAGCTGCCTACGGGCAGCACTCTCTGCGCCGAACAGCAGGACTCGACCGAGTTTTGGTGGTTGCTACGGAGGCCGATCCTTCGAGCGGCAACTCGTTCGACTTCGTCGCCTTGCGTCGACCGCCGTCGGACGAGCATTGGGATGCAGAGCTTGCTGAGATCGCGCATGAGAGCGGATGGGCATCGAACCTCACTGACTTGGACCCAAAGGGCATCTTCGATCCCGAGTACCCGCAGCCCCCGAAATACAAATCCGGCAAGGCGAAGCATCGCGCGCAAGACCAGAAACGGAAGCAAGAACGCAAGGCTCAACGGCTCGCGCGCCGAGGGCACAGGCACTAACAGAACGATATCTCAGCCGGCGCGTTGAGCTTCTCGAGCACTTGTCGGACACCGGCGCCGAAGCCTTGCGATCCGATAGCATCGGGTTTGTTGACCGCGTTACTCAACAATCGATTTTCGACTGACCGACTTCTTCAGACATTTCGCCGTTGTGCTCGAGGAGGGTCTTGAACCCCCTCGGTCCCGACGGTATTCCGACGATTTATCAAGGAGCTAGTGGGCGCTTCCCGTCCAACCCAATTGGGCTCCACGCAGTCCAAGCTCCTCTCTGAACCTCTTCAGATCGGCCTCGTTCGCTTCGGCGCTCTGCTCAGCGGCTGACACGACATACTTTTTCAATTCCGGAGCCGCTTCGATCGCCGTCACGATCGCCGACACACCTGGCTTGCCGTCGCGATCGAGCGCAGTGCAATGACCGCGCGCTAACAATCTGCCGAACGCAAACGCCAGCTCACTTGTTCGTGTTGAGCCATCGCTGGGTGAGCGCATCTGCTTGGCCAAGCGCCGCGCGCTGAACCGTCGCTCGGAGGGTGAAACGCGACGAATCCTAAACTCCTCTGGTCCAAGCGGAGCCCAGCCAAGCCAGGTGGCGCTCTCCAGATTGCCGTGAAATTGTTTCTCGATCCCGACGATGGTTTGCGCGGGCTGGCCCGTAGACTCCTTGATCTCGAGCGTCACGTGGTCGTCGGGCGACCGGGCTAGAACCACGCGGAACCGTGTGTTCGTGAAGCTCGCGATGCCCGCGGTTCTGCGTGTGACGCGCTCGATGTCGAAGCCGCGCGCTTGCGGGTACGCGGCGAGTACCTCCCGCACCGCCGCTTCGTCGTCGGGTCGCGCCGGGGCGGACTTGGTGGTGTCGTCGTCGTCCGGTTGCTCCAAAGCGGCTTCTAGGTGCCCGAATGAAGCGAGCCGAAGCGAGACGGGGGCTTCCCCACGCGAGAGCGCTTGAACTTCCGCCACGTAGCCGTTCACCATCGCCTCGACCAGCGCGACCCGTTGCCTTCGCTCGAGGTTTGCCATTGCTGCGACGATCCAAAGACCCTCCGCGAAACGGGTCACGTCATCTAAGTACGAACCGTAGTGCGCCAGGTCGAAGTCGTTGAATTCGAGCACGAGTTCGCCCTGTGCATTGGCAAACGTGCCGACATTTTCAGGGTGCGGATCGCCCAAAACGGCGATCTGAGACGACGCAGGCGTCGTAAATCGATGCGAAGTTTCGCGGGAAAACCAGCTCGTTCCGCGAAAGAATGCGAAGGGCGTACGAGCCATGCGCGCGAACTTCTCAGCTACGAGCTCTGGATCGCGCTCGAGAGCCGTGCGTTCGTGCTCGAGTAGAGCATGACAAAGCCGATCGTTTGCGAGCCGGCGTTCAGCACCGCCGGGCTGCGCTGAAGAGATGCCCTTGCCGCGATTGTCGCTCGCGCTGCTGCGACATCCCGTCACTAGGAGCAAAACCAGAAGCTGAATGATGAGGAATTGAGGGCGGCGAGTGGACATCCGTTCAACTTTTCTTGCGACGAGTCTTGCGGGCAGCTGAAGCGGGGCGTTTCCCTACGCCATCGGCGTCAGCCACCTCGAGCCGGTAGCGGTCGAGATCCCGTTGGCAGCTATCAATCGCGTCGGATGTCTTTCGCGCAGACGCCGCGCCAAAAAAGTCTCGCTTCAGAATCTTGGCTCGCCAGGCCGCGATCTTCGACAGTTCTTCCTCATTCTCTTCGAGCTCGGCAAACGTGAAGTGCTTTGCCGCACGTTCACGTCGCAGCTCCTCGTGGAAATCTCGGCATTTGCCGAGCACCTCCGCATACTCTTCTTCGGATTGCCGCCTGAACAGGTCCTTCATCCGCGCTTCATCAGCGGCATCGGCAAGGCGTATCGGCATCAGCTGGGCCTCGCCTCGCTTTTCCTCGATGTCGCCGCGTAGCTCTTCGAGGGCTTTGCGTTGCTCGGGGCGGTCTGGAAGCACGCAGACCGAGTTCTGCAAATAGACCACCCCGCATGCCTTCAGCTTTCGCCAAACGAACACGCGCTGGGTCGAAGGTCTTGCTGGCAATTGGTACAGCAGGAGCAGCCAAGTAGACGAGGTGGTCAAGCGCGCCGATGTAATACCTGTTGCATCGGGCTTGCAACCGCTGCTACGGGTGCAACACCTGTTGCCGAAACACGTGTTTCAAGGAGCGCCCATCAGATGAAGGTGATGTCATACAATTCGCTCTTCGGAGGCTTCGACGGCGATGACGCTCGACGCCACCACCTGCAAATTCAGGCCATTCGTGAGGTAGGACCGGACGTGCTGCTCTTCCAAGAAGCGAAGCACTACGACCGCGACGGAGGGCAACGCCTGTACGAGGCGGAGCGGGCGTTCGGCATGCGCGGCTTGCTCGCACTCGCCCCTCATACGGGGCAAAACACGGGGGTTTTCTTGCGGCAAGGGATTGAGCTGCTCTCGTTCGAGCAAGACGGGACGCATTTTCACCACGCAGCCACCATCGTTAGGGCGCGCGTTCCTGGCTTTGAACCGCCCATCACATTCGTGAGCGTGCACCTGTGCCCGTTGAGCCCACACGTGCGCCTGACCGAAGTGAGCCATCTCTTTCAACTCGCGGCGCCGGATCGCCTGACGCTCGTTGGAGGTGACTTCAACTCTGTTTCGCCTCACGACTCGGAGCCGTCCGACTGGGCTACGCTACCCGCGCATCACCGCAGTCGGTACCTGTCACCCGACGGTCGAAGCGCCGACCGTCGCGTGCTGCACGCGCTCTATCAGGCGGGATACGTGGACGTCGCGCATCGGCTGGGCGCGCACGAAGCGCCGACAGTCCCGGGCGCCGCGTTTCAGAATACCGAATTCATCCCGTTCCGGTCCGACTACTTCCTCGCGTCGCACGCGCTGGCGGAACGAGCGATTCACTACGCTGTGATCAAAAACTCACTCACCGACGCTGGTTCAGATCACTACCCCATCTTGGCAGAGTTCCGGCCGTGACCGACACCGAGCGCTTGTTGAGGCGTGGGCTACTCCTCGAGTACCTCACCCTCGGCTGGAACGTGGCCGGCACCATCGTCGTCATCACGGTGGCCGCAGCCTCTCATTCAATCGCAATGGCTGGGTTCGGTCTCGACTCGCTCATCGAAATAGGCGCATCGATCGTGGTCGTTTGGCAGCTGAAGGGTGTGGCTTCCGGTCGCGAGCGCCGAGCCTTGCGCTTCATTGCTTGGTCGTTTTTCGCGCTCGCTGCATACGTCAGCGCGCAATCTGCGCACGCTTTGCTGATGCAAATTCGCCCCAACAGCTCGTGGGTCGGTGTCGCTTGGCTCGCTTCGACTTTCGCTGCAATGATGAGTCTCGCGGCTCAGAAAGAGCGCACCGGCACCAAGCTGGGGAATCCGGTCCTGATGACCGAAGCTCGCGTGACGCGCGTCGATGCGTACCTCGCGGGGTCGGTGCTTGTGGGCGTCATCCTCGATGCACAGCTCGGTTGGTGGTGGGCGGATCCCGCGTCGGGACTCGTGATCGTCCTCTACGCCCTCAAGGAAGGGCGGCATGCTTGGCGCGAGGCGGGTGAGCTCGCGCCGACCGTTGTGTGATTCCGCAGAGAGCTTCGCGCTACGGACGCTTGACAAGGACCGATGGGTTCCGCAGTATTCGAACAGAAATCTGGATGGCGGTGGAGTCCGCCGACACCCGTTGCCCCTCGCGGTAGCCAATGACTCCTACGGTAGTGCTGTAATGGCGCCGTAGGAGTTTCATGACCTCTCGGCGTCGAAAGACAAAGAGGTCGGTTCGTGAAGGTTGTCGAAGATATCTCAGGCCGCAAAACGGTGCGGGTTGGAGCGCCGTCATGAGGCGGCGCGCGGAAGCTCTGGCCCAATGGATTGGCCTTGGTCTCACCGTCGGTATTGCCGCCGGTGTCGCTTCAGCCGTGTTCCTTCTCACGCTAGAGCACGCGACCAAGTTCCGGCAGGCGCACGAGGCGCTCGTGTATTGCCTGCCGCTCGCGGGCTTAGTGATCGGGTTGCTCTACGACCACTGGGGAAAGCCGATCAAAGGCGGCAACAACCTAGTCCTCGATACGATTCACGAAAATACTCGGCAGATCCCGCTGCGAATGGTGCCCATGGTGCTCGTTGGGACGGTCCTGACCCACGTGTTTGGTGGCAGCGCG
>Ga0164241_10001082_pt1 | contig 37311 bp, 47 predicted proteins | sample OricomyardsoilBY_FD_108780 | JGI IMG/M metagenome (GOLD analysis project Ga0164241, IMG submission 108780) | Backyard soil microbial communities from Emeryville, California, USA - Original compost - Back yard soil (BY) | ecosystem: Environmental > Terrestrial > Soil > Unclassified | place: USA... | reverse complement strand
GACAATGTTTCGGTTACGGTCGAACTCATCGCTCCCATCGCCATGGCCAAGGACTTGCGCTTCGCCATCCGCGAAGGCGGCAAGACCGTCGGCGCCGGCGTTGTTACCGAGATTATCAAGTAATTAGGACATATGGGTCTGGCCCAGAGCCAGGCTCGTTCTCTGAAAACTCTAACGAGGACTGATCAGTGGCTGGAAGAATAAGAATCCGCCTGAAATCGTTTGACCATCGCATGATCGACCGCTCGGCGGCCGACATCGTGAGGACGGCGAGAAACACAGGGGCAAAGATCGTTGGGCCGATACCTCTTCCCACAAAGAAGAAGATATTCACCGTGATCCGTTCCCCGCATATCGACAAAACCTCGCGTGAGCAGTTCGAAATGAGAACGCACAAGAGACTCATCGACATCCTTGACCACACACCGCAGACCATCGATTCGCTTATCAAGCTCGATCTGCCGGCTGGGGTCGAGGTGGAAATCAACGTTTAAGGGCCGGGCCATGCTGGGACTTATCGGAATCAAACTGGGAATGACCCAGGTTTATAGCAAGAGCGGCAATCCCGTGCCCGTGACCGTGGTTGAGCTTCCCCGCGCTACCGTGATGGAAATCAAATCGCAGGAAAAGCACGGCTACGTCGCCCTGAAACTGGCCTCGGGCGTCCGCAAGGAAAAACACCTGACCAAGCCGGAATTGGGCCAATTCAAAAAAGCCAATGTGGCCCTTAGCCGGTATGTCGCGGAATTCCGCGTCGCCGACGCAGCCGGCTACGAAGTCGGCAAGACCTTGGACGCCTCGCTGTTCAACGAAGCCAAGATGGTAACCGTTACCGGAACCTCCAAGGGACGTGGCTTCGCGGGTACCATCAAGCGCCACGGATTCAGCCGCGGTCCCGAAACGCATGGTTCCCAAAACGTGCGGGCTCCCGGATCCCTGGGCGCGCATACCTATCCCGGCCGCGTCTGGCCCGGGCAGAAACTCGGCGGCCACATGGGCGTCGAAACCAAGACCGTTAAGAATCTTGAAATTGTGCAGGTCGATGTCGAACGCAATCTCATCTTCATCAAGGGTGCGGTTCCGGGACATAACAATGCCAAGGTCATCGTGAGGATGCAAAATCATGGCTAAGGCGAAATACCATGCCGCGGACGGCAGCGTAAAAGCTGAAACCGAATTGCCCGAAAGCCATTTCGGTCAGCCCGTGAACCAGGCCGTCATGTGGACGGCCGTCGAAGTGATGCGTGCCAACATGCGGCAAGGCACCCATAAGACCAAGACCCGCGCCGAAGTTTCCGGCGGCGGCAAAAAGCCTTGGAAGCAAAAGGGCACCGGACGCGCCCGCCAGGGTTCCAATACCGCCCCCAACTGGGCGCGCGGCGGCAAGGCCCATGGCCCGGTTCCCCGCAAATACACCTTGGCCATCAATGCCAAGGTGAAGAAGAAGGCGCTCATTTCCGCCTTGTCGTCCAAAGCGGAATTGGGCCAGGTCCATGTTTTCGAGGCCCTCGGGATTAACGTCCCTAAGACCCGGGATTTGGCCGCCATCCTTTCCAAAGCCGAACTCATCGGCAATAAAAACCTGATTCTGGTGACCGAGCCCGAGAAGAATCTCATGCTGGCCGCCCGTAATATCCGCGATTTGCAGGTGGAGCGCGTGGCCGATGTTTCGACCTACGCCTTGCTCAATGCCAATCGTTTAATCCTCACCGACGCGGCCCTCAAGGCCTTGGTCGAAATTCGTAAGGCAGCGTGAGGCAAGCATGAAGGCAATCAAGGACATTCTCGAATACCCCCTTCTGACCGAAAAGTCGCTGAAGATCCGCACCAACGGAAACCAGTGGGTATTCAAAGTCAAGCCGGACGCCACCAAGGGCCAGATTACCAAGGCCATCGAGGAGCGGTTCCAGGTGCAAGTCGTAGCGGTGAATACGGTCAACGTGCTGGGCAAGGTGAAAAGCCAGCGCGGCAAGACGGGCCGCCGCCCGCAATGGAAAAAAGCCTATGTGCGGTTGCGTGAAGGCGACGGCATCAAGGACATCGAGTAAACCAGGCCAACGGAGAGACGCAAGACCATGGCACTCAAGTCTTACCGGCCGTTGACGCCGACGCTGCGCTACAAGCAGACGCCGGACTTCGCCGAGATTACCACCAATGAACCTTACAAGCCCTTGCTTGAAGGCCGTAGTGAAGCCGCCGGACGGAATAATTCCGGCCGCATCACCATGCGCCGTCGCGGGGGTGGCCACAAGCGCAAATACCGCATCATCGATTTCAAGCGCGATCGCGCGGATATCAGCGCCCAGGTGGAAACCATCGAATACGATCCGAACCGCACGGCCTATATCGCCTTGGTTCGCTATACCGACGGCCAGCGGCGGTATATCCTGGCTCCCGAGGGGCTGAAGGTCGGACAAACCGTCATCTCCGGCGAAAATGCGCCATTGGAAATCGGCAATGTCCTTCCCTTGAGCAAGATACCGGTGAGCACCATCATTCACGGCATCGAATTGAAGCCGGGCAAAGGCGCGCAAATCGCCCGCTCGGCCGGTTCGTGGGCCGAAGTGGTCGCCCGCGAGAACGACTACGCGCAAATCAAATTGCCCTCGGGCGAGATTTACCTCATTCGCATCAATTGCCGCGCGACCATAGGCCGGGTCGGCAATACCGACCACTTGAAGGTCGTCAGCGGATCGGCCGGCCGTTCGCGCTGGATGGGCAAGCGTCCCAAGGTTCGCGGCGTGGCCATGAATCCGGTTGATCACCCCATGGGCGGCGGCGAAGGCCGTACCTCCGGCGGAAGCCATCCGGTTTCCCCTTGGGGCAAGAAAGCCAAAGGCAAGAAAACCAGGAACAACAAGCGGACCGACCAATACATCGTCCGGCGTCGTCCTAAGAATAAGGCGCGGGAGACTTAATCCATGGCTCGTTCACTCAAAAAAGGCGCCTTCGTCGACTCCCACCTTCAAAAGAAGGTGAAGGACATGAGCGCCAATACCAAAAAGACCGCCATTAAGACGTGGAGCCGCCGCTCCACCATCATCCCCGACTTCGTGGGCCATACCCTCGCGGTGCATAATGGCAAAACCCATATCCCGGTCTATGTGACCGAGAACATGGTCGGACACAAACTAGGCGAGTTCTCGCTGACCCGGACTTACCGCGGCCACGTGAAAACCGAAAAAGCCAAAGCAAGCCCCGGCGCGGGCAAGAAGTAAGGCGAGGATAGGCACAGATGGAAGCAGTGGCAAAAGCCAAATACCTGCGCTCGTCCTATAACCGGATGCGCCAGGTCGCCGATCTCATTCGCGGCAAGTCGGTGGAGGATTCCCTGAATCTTCTGTTCGGCCTCAAGCTGCAGAAGAAGTCGGCGCGGATGATGGATAAGATTTTAAAGGCTGCCGTGGCCAATTACCAGGTGAAGGCTTCGGCCGGATCCTCGAAAGCCAAGAACCTGACCGTCAAAACGGTCATGGTGGACGCCGGACCCTTGATTAAACGCATTCGCGCCCATGCCCAGGGCCGTGCCTTTCGCATCGAAAAGAAGATGAGCCACGTCACTCTGGTAGTGGCGGACTAGGAGGAAACATGGGACAGAAAACCCATCCGATTGGATTCCGCCTGGGCGTCATCAGGACCTGGAATTCACGTTGGTACGCAGAAAAGAATTTCGCCGACCTCCTTTATGAGGACATGGTCATTCGCCGCTATCTGAAGAAGCGTCTGGCTCATGCCAGCCTCTCCAATGTCGGCATTGAACGCACGGTCAAGGAAGTCACCATCAATATCTTCACCGCCCGTCCCGGCGTCGTCATCGGCAAAAAGGGCGAAGAGGTGGAGCGCATCAAGGGCGAACTCCAGCACTTGACCGGCAAGGACATCTACATCAATATCCGCGAAATCAAGCGGCCTGAAGTGGATTCGCAATTGGTGGCGGAAAACATCGCCCGGCAATTGGAAAAGCGCGTCGCTTTCCGCCGCGCCATGAAAAAAGCCGTCGCTTCGGCCATGCGCCTGGGCGCCCAAGGCATCAAAATCACCTGTTCGGGCCGTCTCGGCGGCGCGGAAATCGCCCGCATCGAGAAAACCCGCGATGGTCGTATTCCCCTGCAGACCCTGCGCGCGGACATCGATTACGCGACTTCCCGGGCGGAAACCACTTTTGGAACCATCGGCGTCAAGGTTTGGATCTTCAAGGGAGAAATCCTGAAGAAAGACGAAAACCCCGCTGAGGGAGAAAGGGTGCTAGCCTAAATGCTTAGCCCTAAAAAAGTCAAGTGGCGTAAGGTCCAAAAAGGGACCATGAAGGGCTCGGCCCCTCGCGGAACGACCCTTTCTTTCGGTGAATTCGGTTTGCAGGCCCTGGAATCCTCCTGGGTCACCAACCGGCAAATCGAAGCGGCCCGTATCGCCATGACCCGCAAGATCAAGCGCGGCGGCAAGGTGTGGATACGCGTCTACCCCGATAAGCCCTATACGAAGAAACCCGCCGAAACCCGCATGGGTTCGGGTAAGGGCAATGTCGAAGGTTGGGTCGCCGTGGTGCTCGCCGGACGCATCTTGTTCGAAATGGGCGGAGTCGATCGCGCTCTGGCCCTCGAAGCGCTCAAGGTCGCGGCCCAAAAGCTTCCCCTGCGGGTGAAAATTTGCGAGGTGGAGACCAACAATGGCTGAGAAGGCGAAAGACTTGCGGGAGCTGGCGGTTGACGCCCTCCAAAGCCGGGTCAAGGAAAACGAAGGAAAGCTGTTCGATCTCAAGATGCAGAACAGTTTGGGCAAGCTGGAAAACGGCTCCCAGGTCCGTAATGTGCGCCGCGAAGTCGCGCGCATGAAGACCGTACTCAAGGAAAAAGCCGCGAAAGCGGCGGCGAAGTAAGGCGGGGCGGGTGTCGACCATGACCGAAGAGAACAAACAAACGGTGCGGGACAACCGGCGCAAGGTGCGCCAGGGCGTGGTGGTCAGCGACAAGATGGAAAAAACCATCACGGTCGCGGTCATCAACCGCAAGTCCCATCCGATATACGGCAAGACGGTCCACAACACCGTCAAGTTCAAGGCCCACGACGAGACCAATGACGCTCGCGAGGGTGATACCGTCGAGATCATCGAGACGCGTCCATTGAGCAAAACCAAGCGCTGGCGTTTGCTGCGCGTGGTCGAGCGGAAGAAGTAGCGGAGACCGGAAGGAACCATGATTCAGCAACAGACGCGCCTTACGGTGGCCGATAATTCCGGCGCCAAGGAAGTGATGTGCATCAAGGTGCTAGGCGGCACGCGCCGCCGTTATGCCAGCCTTGGGGACATCATCGTAGTGGCGGTTAAATCCTCCACTCCCACCAGCGGTGTCAAAAAAGGATCCGTGCAAAAGGCCGTCGTGGTCCGCACCGTCCGCACCGTGAAACGGAAAGACGGCTCGGCCATCCGCTTCGGCGACAACGCCTGCGTGATCATCAACGATGCCAAGGAGCCCAAGGGATCCCGCATCTTCGGCCCGGTCGCCCGCGAGCTTCGCGAGAAGCTCTACATGAAGATCGTGTCGCTGGCCCCGGAGGTTATCTGACATGGCATTGAAGATTAAGAAAGACGACTTGGTCCGGGTCATCTCGGGCAAGGCGAAGGGTTCCGAGGGCAAGGTGATGCGCGTCATCCCCGAAAAGTCCAAGGTGGTCGTGGAAGGCCTGAACAAGGCGAAGAAGCACCAGAAGCCCAGCCAGCAAGATCAAAAGGGCGGCATCATCGAAAAGGAAATGCCCATACACATTTCCAATGTCGCCCTGGTTTCCCCCAAATCGGGTAAGCCGGTCAAAGTATCGCGCCGCGAAGTCGATGGACAACGCAAGCGCGTCGAACGTAAATCGGGAAACCCCATAGACACCTAAGGCCTCAGACGGCCGGGGCGGGCGGACTGCAAGGAACGCTTCCCAGCCGAGGATAAGAGACGATGAGCAAGTTGAAGGACAAATATCGCAAGGAGCTGGTTCAGAGCCTCCAAAAGGAGCTGAACCTGAAGAATGTGATGGAGGTGCCCCGCCTCGAGAAAATCGTGCTCAATATGGGCATGGGCGAAGCCACGGGCAATGGCCGGCTTATCGAAGAAGCCGTGTCCACCTTGACCGCGGTCACGGGCCAAAAAGCCGTGGTAACGCGCGCCAAAAAGGCCATATCGAACTTCAAGCTGAAGGAAAACCAGGCCATCGGGGCCAAGGTGACCTTGCATGGGGATCGCATGTGGGATTTCCTCGAGAGGCTTATCGCCATCGCGCTTCCGCGCGTACGCGACTTCCGCGGGATTCCCCGGCGCGGTTTCGACGGCCGCGGCAATTACACCTTTGGAGTCAAAGAGCAAATCATATTCCTGGAGATCAATTACGATAAGATCTCCCAGCTCTTCGGCATGGATATCACCTTCGTGACCAGCGCTAAGGACGATGAGGGCTGCCGTGCCCTTCTCACCTCCTTAGGACTGCCCTTCCGGAAATAGAGGACGGCATGGCCAAACGTTGCATGATTGAAAAACAGAAGCGGACCCCCAAATTCAAGGTCCGGTTCTATAACCGCTGCCGGCGCTGTGGCCGTCCGCGCGCCTATATGGGCAAATTCGGAATGTGCCGTATCTGCTTCAGGGAGCTTGCGCTCATTGGAGAGATTCCCGGCGTGGTGAAGGCCTCGTGGTGAGCGTGGCCCAGAGAAGCGAAAGAGGATAGACGATGAGTGGCATTAATGATCCCATCGGCGACATGCTCACCCGCATCCGCAACGCCTCCATGGTGGGCAAGCGGGTCGTGGAAATGCCGGCCTCCAATCTTAGGCGAGAAGTCGCCAAGATCCTGGTACGCCGGAATTTCATTGAGAAGTTCGTGGTAGTCGATGACAGCAAGCAAGGGCTGATGAAAATCCTCTTGCGTTACACGGAAGGCGAACCCGCCATCCAGGGCATCGAGCGCGTCTCGGTACCGGGCCGTCGCGCCTATTCGGGCGTCGACAGGCTGCCCCGGGTGCGCAATGGATTGGGTATAGCCATAGTTTCCACCTCCAAGGGACTGCTCACCGACCACGAAGCGCGCACGCAAAAGGTCGGCGGAGAAGTTCTCTGCAAGGTTTGGTGAGGTCAGCATGTCTCGCGTAGGAAAATCGCCGGTGAAGATACCGGCCGGAGTCAAGGTGAACATCACCGGGCAGCATATCCAGGTCGAAGGACCCAAGGGCAAGCTCGCCTTCACGGTGCATGAGAAAATCCTGATCGACAAGCAAGCCGACGGCACCCTGGAATTCAAACGCCAGAGCGACATGGGCGTGGACCGTTCCCTGCATGGGACCACTAGGGCCTGCGTCAACAACATGGTGACCGGCGTGACCAAAGGATTTACCAAGGAATTGGAAATCCGCGGCGTCGGTTATCGCGGCGAGCAAAAGGGCAAGGCCGTCAACCTGCTCCTGGGCTTTTCGCATCCCGTCCTGTTCGAACCCCCGACGGGTGTTTCGGTCAAGATGGAAGGTAATGTCAAGATCGTTGTCGAAGGCATCGATCGCCAAGCGGTGGGCCAAGTGGCAGCCACCATACGCGGATTCAGGCCGCCCGAGCCCTATAAAGGCAAGGGAGTCCGGTACCTGAACGAGCAAGTCATCCAAAAGGAAGTCAAAAAGACTTGATGAGGCAGTGGGGGCGTTTTGCCTTCACCTCGAAAAGGGCTCTTACGATGTTCGCCGACAAAGCAAAGTTTCGACTCAAGGCCAGAGTGGCCAGGCACGAGCGCATACGCAAGCAAATCGCAGGCACGGCCTCGCGTCCCCGCTTGTGCGTGCGCCGCAGCCTCAATCATATGATTGCCCAATTGGTGGACGACGTGAGCGGCAAGTCCTTGCTGCAAATCTCCACCCTCTCCCCGGAGCTGAAGTCCGTTTTGGCCGATAAGTCCAAAACCGAGGCTTCCAAGGCGCTGGGCGAGCATTTCGCGAAGAAGGCCATTGAAAAAGGCATCAAGAGCGTTGTGTTCGACCGCGGGGGATATCTCTACCACGGCCGCGTCAAGGCCATTGCCGAGGCCGCGCGTGAAGCCGGCCTGGACTTTTAACCGAGGAAATGCGCGTGGAGAACGACAACAAAGTTGAATTTCAAGAGAAGGTCGTGGCCATCAACCGCTGCGCCAAGGTGGTGAAGGGCGGACGCCGCTTCAGCTTCAATTCCATCGTGGTGGTCGGCAATGGCAACGGGCGCTTGGGCATCGGCATCGGCAAGGCCAATGAAGTCGCCGAAGCCATCCGCAAAGCCACGGAAAACGCCCACAAGAACCTGGTGGACGTGACCCTGCAAAAGCGGACCATACCCCACGACATCATCGCCGAATACGGCGCCGCCAAAGTCTATATGCGTCCCGCTTCGCCCGGTACCGGCGTCATCGCCGGCGGCGCCGCCCGCGCCGTGCTGGAAGCAGCCGGCGTGCACGACGTGCTCACCAAGAGCATCGGTTCGACCAATCCCCACAACGTGGTCAAGGCCATCTTGAACGGGTTGCAGAAGCAGCGCTCGAAGAAAGAATTCGCACGCCTTCGCGGAGTGTCGAAGGACTGAGGCGCAAGCCAAAAGCCCAAGGAATAAGTCATGCAAGGCAAAATTAAGATTACCCAGATTGTGAGTTCGGCGCGCACCTTGCAGGTACAGCGCAAGACTCTTACCGCGCTCGGTTTGCGCGGCATCCGCAAAAGCACGGTCAAGACCGATTGCCCTCAAATCCAAGGCATGATTCGCGTCGTGCATCACTTGGTTTCGGTGGAGAAAGCCTGATGAAGCTCAATACATTGCGTCCCGCCAAGGGCTCGCGACCCAAGCGTTTTAAAGTCGGCCGCGGCGAAGGCTCCGGTTTGGGAAAAACCTGCGGCAAGGGCCAAAAAGGCGCGGGCGCCCGTAAAAGCCCCGGCATTCCCCGTCCTTTCGAAGGCGGCCAGAATCCGATGGTCCGGCGCATACCCAAGCGCGGTTTCAACAGCCATTTCCCCGACGTGCAAATCGTCAACCTCACCGATCTCGAGAAGCGTTTCACGGGAACCGTGACCCCTGAGGACATGGAAAAAGCCGGCCTCATCGGCAAAAAAGAAAACCTCGTCAAGGTCCTGGGTACGGGTAAATTGACCAAGGCGCTTACCGTCAAAGCCAACCGCTTCAGCGCTTCGGCGAAGGCCGCCATCGAGGCGGTCGGCGGCAAAGCCGAAACGGTTTAACGGAAACACCGGAAAAAGGCAAGGAAAATCAACGTGCAGGTCATCCAGGGATTCCTGAACATCTTCAAGATCGCGGAGTTGCGAACGAAGATTTTGTTCACGCTCGGCATTCTCGCGGTTTATCGCCTGGGTGGCTTCATTCCCCTGCCCGGGGTCGATTCCGCGGCCATCGCCGAGTTCTTCTCCAAGAATTCCAATAACCTCTTCGGGTTGTACAATACCTTCGTGGGAGGAGCCTTGCAGCGCGCCTCCATCTTCAGCCTGGGCATCATGCCCTATATCAGCGCGTCCATCATCATCCAAATCATGGCCACCGTCATTCCGACCCTGCAGCAATGGCAGAAATCGGGCAATGAAGGCAAGCTGAAAATCACCAAATGGACCCGCATCGTCACCATCATCATCACGGCCATGCAGGCTTGGGGTGTGGCGACCTGGCTGGGCGCGCAAACGACTCCTTCCGGCATTTCCCTGCTCGCTCCCGGAGTGAGCAAAATGGGATTCACCTTGTTGACCGTCATCACCCTGACCACGGGCACCTTGCTCATCATGTGGATGGGCGAGCAAATCACCGCGCGCGGTATCGGCAATGGCGTTTCCCTCGTCATCTTCATCGGCATCATGGCCCAGGTTCCCCGCGCCGTCGTCAGCGAATGGGACTTGATCAAAACCGGCGAGCGGGGCTTGCCCATGCTCGTGGTGATTTTGGGGGTGGTTTTGCTGGTGACCACCTTCATCGTCTATGTCGATCAGGGCATCAGGCGTATTCCATTGCAAAGTCCCAAGCGCGTCGTCGGCCGTAAAGTCATGGGCGGACAAGCCAGCTTTCTGCCCTTCAAGGTGAATACCGCGGGCGTCATGCCGGTGATTTTCGCTTCGGCCATCATGTTCGTTCCCACCCAATTGGCCAGCTTTTTCCCGCACCTGACCGCCGCCCAGGCCGTGGGTCGTTGGTTCCTGCCCGATCACTGGGTTTACATGACCGTTTTCGTTTTCCTTATCGTCTTTTTCGCTTATTTCTACACCGCCATCATGTACAACCCCAAGGATATCGCCGACAATCTCAAAAAGAGCGGCGGCTTCATCCCCGGCGTGCGTCCTGGTCGCAAGACGGCCGAGTACATCGACATGATTCTGACGCGCGTGACCTTGCCGGGAGCGATTTTCCTCGCCACCATTTCCATCGTGCCATTGATTCTGAAGTCAAGCCTGCACATGACTTTCTATATCGGAGGCACCAGCGTGCTGATTGCTATCGGAGTGGCGTTGGAAACCCTGCGTCAATTCCAGACCCACTTGCAGAACCAACATTATGAAGGGTTCATGCGTAAGGGCAAAATCCGCGGTCGGAGGATGCTCTAATGTCCAAGCAAGAGGGTATACAGGTCGAGGGTCGGGTCATCGAAGCCCTGCCAAATGCCATGTTCAAGGTCGAACTCGACAATGGACACGTCATTTTGGCCCATATTTCGGGGAAGATGCGGAAGAATTACATCCGTATCTTGCCTAATGACAGGGTTTTACTAGAATTGTCCCCCTACGACTTGTCGCGGGGCCGGATCACCTACCGTCACAAATAGTTTTTGAACTAAGAAAAGGTTAGCGAGCAGCTACGAGGCATATCCCATGAAAGTCAGGGCTTCCGTCAAACCGCGTTGCGAGAATTGCAAAATCGTCCGGCGCAAAGGCATCATCTACATCATTTGCAAGAAGAACCCCCGCCACAAACAGCGGCAGGGATAGGAGTTTAGGTCGTGGCACGTATCTCTGGCGTAGACATTCCCGGCAATAAGCGCATCGAGATCGCTCTCACCTACCTATACGGTGTGGGGCGTTCCAATGCCAAGGTCATCTTACAGAAAGCCGGGGTCAATCCCGCCAAGAAGGCTTCGGAATTGACCGACGAGGATGTCGGCAAGATCCGCCGCATCCTGGAAGGCAATTACCAGGTGGAAGGTGATTTGCGCTCGCAAATCGGCATCAATATCAAGCGGCTCGTGGATATCGGCTGCTATCGCGGGCTCCGCCATCGCAAGGGCCTGCCCGTACGCGGTCAACGCACCAAGACCAATGCGCGCACGCGCAAAGGTCCGCGTAAGACCATAGCCAACAAGAAGAAGTAAGCGAAGGGCCTGAAGAGACATGGCAGATGAAATCGTGGCCGAAAAGGCCGAGACCACCAAAAAGGCGGCCGCTGAAGGCGAAGCCGGGGCAGCTGCGGCTGACCCCAAGACCAAGCTCAAAAAGAGCAAGAAGCGGGTTGATCCCCACGGCTGCTGCATGGTCCGCGCTTCCTTCAACAATACGGTCATCAGCATTACCGACATCAAGGGCAATGCCATTTCCTGGGGATCCCCGGGCAAGGTCGGGTTCAAGGGTTCGCGTAAGAGCACCCCTTTCGCCGCCCAGGTAGCCGCCGAATCCGCGGCCATCACCGCTTTGGAAATGGGCATGCGCAAGGTCGACGTGCGGGTCAAAGGCGCTGGAGCCGGACGCGAGTCCGCCATTCGGGCCTTGAAAGCCGCGGGACTCGAAGTCGTGTCCATCAAAGATGTCACCGGCGTACCGCATAACGGTTGCCGACCCAAGAAACGCCGTCGCGTCTAAAAACGCGATTTGAGATTAACCGACCTTAAACTGGTTTAGCAGCGAGGACGCCGATAGATGAAATGGAAAGCACTCCACATGCCCAAGGGCATAGTTAAGGAAAAGGGTGATTCCAAATACGGCAAGTTCGTCATCGAGCCGCTCGAACGCGGCTGGGGCGTTACTGTGGGCAATGCCCTGCGCCGTGTGCTCCTTTCGAGCTTGCAAGGTGCCGCCGTGGTATCCGTGCGCTTTGAAGGCGTGCAGCACGAATTCTCCACACTCGAGGGTGTCAAGGAAGACGTCGCGGAAATCATCCTGAACCTGAAGACGCTTCGCTTGAAGCTGTTGTCCGACGAAGACGCGGTTTTGCGGTTGGACGTTTCGGGCGAGGGCGAAGTCCGCGCCGAGCATATCGAACCCAATCCCGACGTGCAAATCCTCAACCCGGAATTGCACATCGCCACCCTCGGTAAAAACGGCAGCCTCACCATGGAAATGCGGATTTCCGACGGCCGCGGCTACGTGGTTTCCGAGGATTTGAAGCGCGAAGACGACCCCATCGGCGTCATTCCCATCGACGCGAACTTCTCGCCGGTTTCCAAGGTCGCTTATGAAGTGAGCGACACCCGCGTGGGTCAGCGCACCGATTTCAACCGGCTGGTCATCGAGACCTGGACCGACGGCTCCATCGAGCCCGAGGACGCCATGGCCTATGCCGCCAAGCTTTTGGTCGACCATTTCGAATTGTTCATCAATTTCGAAGGCGATTTGGAAGCCGCGGAAGAAGTCGTCCGCGACGAGGAAAAGGATCGCATCCGCCAATTGCTGAAGATGCGCGTCGACGAATTGGAATTGTCGGTGCGTTCGAGCAATTGCCTGCGCTGCGCCAATATCCATACCATTTCCGACCTGGTGCGCAACCAGGAAAGCGAAATGCTCAAGTACAAGAATTTCGGCCGCAAGTCCCTGGTTGAATTGAATGAAGTGCTTTCCAACATGGCCCTTCACTTCGGCATGGACGTGGACTACTACCTGGGAGACGAGCGCTAGCCGTTCGCCCCTGAGGATAACATGAGACACGGTGTTAAACGCAATCGTCTGAATCGCAATACCGATCATCGTCGGGCATTGTTGAATAATTTGGCCACCTCCATCCTGAAAAAGGGATTGGCGGAAGAGCCCATGCAGCGGCAAGTCCGCACCACCACGGTCAAGGCCAAGGTGGTCCGGGGTTTGGTGGAACGGCTGATCACTTACGCGAAAAAAGGCGATTTGTCCGCCCGTCGGCAGGCCGCCCGCTTCGTCAAGGAGCCGGAAGTCTTGCAAGGGCTTTTCAATGTCATCGGCAAACGCTATAGCGCGCGCGCCGGCGGATATACCCGGGTTTTGAAGCTCGGCGAAAACCGCAAGGGCGATAATTCGGAAATGGCCATAATCATGCTGGTCGAAGACGAAGTCCGTACCAAGACCAAGAAAAAGCCGGCCAAATCGTCGAAAGCGAATAAGCCTGCCGATAAAAAGGTGAATATCACCAAGGCGGAGGCTAAAAAGGCGGCTGATGCGGCCAATGCCCAAATCGAAGCCTCGGCCGCGGAAACCGCGATTGTCGAGGCCCAGCCCGCCGAAGGGTCGACGGGCGAAGCCGAAAATAAGGGTTAGAGAACCCGGCGGGCGCCCCCGCGTCCGGATTGGTTTTCAAGAAATGAGCTTCTGCAAAGAGGCTCATTTTTTTTGCCTAACCCAAATTCATGGCCAACGGTTCATGGAGCGTAGAGCAAATGAGTGAGCTCAACCGGATTCCCGGATATCTGACGGATGGAAATTCGATGCCCGCCTTTTTTCATCTTTTGAAAAACTTGGTGGAAGGTGGGAATGCTGTCGGACCAGGTTTCCGTGGTATAGTTGCCGATGCTTTCGGTGAGAATCCCATCCAAACTTATTTCCAGTCTCCCATCGCTTTTTGCGCTCGAATTAAAAGCCAAGGTCAATTCTCTTCCTTGTAATTCGATAACCAAGGTATCCCCGGTTTTCAGGGGCGGGAGCGTGCCTTCGGCTTGGCCTACCGAGTCAAGGCTTCCCGTCAGGTGTAGGACTGTATCACCCGCATGAAACTCGTCGGCGAATTCGAATATATCCGTGAGCCAAGGCGGTCTTGGGGCCATCGCGGCCGCTGTCGAGGTGCGCGGTAGGGCTGAAGCCGTTTGCACAAAATGGGAAAGCAATCGGGCCGCCAAAAAATGTCCCTGGTCATTGGGGTGGACGGCATCGGCGGCCAGGGAGGACCAATGAATGATGCTATCGGCCACTAATGGCCAAAAGGCATTGCGGTAGGAAATGACGGGTAAGTCATAGTACTTGGCGATTTGGTTTTGGACGTGCTGGTTGGTGCTGTCCCCACCATAGCTCATGGTTTGCAGAAGTAGGACCGGACTGTCGGATTGATTCAGGCATTGTCGAACCAGTCCCTCGAAGGACTGGGCGGTCCCGAGGGTGTCCCTTGGATCGTCATTGACCGCGAATTCGATGACGATGAAGTCGGGCTGGTGACGGAGTAAATCAGCCTTCGCCCGGGAACAGGCGAATCGACTGCCGGTGGCGCCGACGCCGGCATTTACCTCTTCAAAGCGCGCGTCGGGAAACTTCTCTTGCATCCATCGGCAAAAGAGGGTGGAATACCGGGTTTCCACCGAACTTGCGATGGCCCCACGGGTAATCGATCCACCGATAAACCCGATACGAAGGGTCTGGGAGGTTTCGCACCGTTGCAAAAAGCTTTGCATTCTATCCAAGTTCCCAAGTTGAACCACGGAGCGGGCCAATGAGGATGGATTTGGGAGCACCATGCCTTGAATCGTCACGCTATTCGGCGATTCCGGCTTTGGATCGATTTCGGTCGTGCAACTCAAAAGCAGCGCGGTCAGGGCCGGAAATAAAAAAGCGAGGCGAAAGAAAGCCATCGTGCTTACGCTTCCAGACGAATGGTTGCCCTTACTTTACCGCTTGCCCGGCCGGGGGCGCCAGCGTAAGCGAAGCACATTCGGATTTTTAGACGAATAGGGTAGGCTAAAGGCCCCAGAATAGGGATTTTTCAAAGCATGCAGACACCTGAGGCCATATCCGGCGCCATCGCGCAGAAGTTGGAGCTATTGCCCAATACCCCCGGGGTTTACCTCTTCAAAAACGCCAAAGGTGAAATCATTTACGTCGGCAAGGCCGTGAATTTACGCAATCGGGTGCGCAATTATTTCTCCGGCCGGGGGGCCGACAACCACCTGGCTTCCCACGTCTTGCGCGAGGTCGCCGCCGACATCGAATGGGTCGTCACCCAGAATGAAACCGAAGCCCTGATCCTGGAGGCGAATCTCGCCAAAAAACATGCGCCTCGCTACAATATCGAGCTCAAGGACGACAAACACTATCCCTATCTCCGGCTGACCAAAAGTGAGGCCTTTCCTAGAATTCTGGTGACCCGCCAAGTCGCGAAGGACGGCGACCTGTATTTTGGACCTTATACCAACGCCAAAGCGATGCGGCGAACATTGCAGCTTTTGCAAGGACTTTTCCGCATCCGGGATTGCGACCTGAACCTTCCCTTAGCGGAGGCCATCCGGCCTTGCCTGTCGCATCACCTGGGCCGATGCGACGCGCCTTGCGCTTTCCTCATCGGCAGCGAGGCCTACCACAAGCTCATCGACGAGGCGGCCTTGATGTTGCGCGGCAAACGCAAGGACCTCATGCAGGAATTGACCCGCGCCATGCAGGGTGCGGCGGCGGCGGAGAGGTTCGAAGAGGCCGCCCGCATCCGCGATCAAATCGCCAATCTGGAAACCGTGCAGGAGAGGCAGCGCGTCGATTTGGGAACCGAGGATGAACCCAAGGATTTGATAGCCGTGGCGCGCATGGGCAAGGTCGGATGCATCACGGTTTTGGAAGTCCGCGACGGTTTCGTGAATGACCGGAAAATATTCGAAGTCCATATTCCCCTGGAACAGGATGAGGGCGCCATCCTCACCGAATTCATCCGCAAGTTTTACCTGGAACAGGAATTGGCCATTATACCCCGGGAAATCGCGTTGTCCCATGCCTTGCCCGAGGAGGAAAACCTGGAGGAATTGCTGCGCGGCATCCGCGGCAAACCGGTGCATATCGAAGTGCCCCAGCGGGGCGAAAAGGCGCGCCAGCTTCACCTGGCCCTGGCCAATGCCAAAATGCAATTGACGGAATTCGTGATTCGGCGCGAGCGTAAAAACCGCCAGAGTTACCTGGTAAGCGCCTTGCAAGAGGATTTGGGTTTGACCTCCGCGCCTAAGCGCATCGAAGGCTTTGATATCTCCCACCTTTCGGGCACGGATACCGTGGCGTCCCAAGTCGTTTTCATCGATGGTAAACCGGCTAAAAAAGAGTATCGCCACTACAATGTCAAGACCGTGGAGGGGATAGACGATTTCGCCTCCATGCGGGAGATTTTGGGCCGGAGAATCGAGCGATTCAAGACCGAGCCGGATTCGATGCCCGATCTCATCCTCATCGACGGCGGTAAAGGCCAGTTACGGGCGGCTCACGACATTCTGATGGAGAAAGGTTTCGGCGCCGTCCAAATGATAGGCCTCGCCAAAAGGCTGGAAGAGATTTTTTTCCCGGGTTCGAGCGACGCGCTTTTATTGCCGAAGACATCGGCCAGCCTGAAATTATTGCAGGCGGTTCGCGACGAGGCGCATCGCTTCGCCATCACCTTCCAGCGCAGCAAGCGGGGAAAATACCTCACGACCACTTGGTTGGACGGCGTGAAGGGGTTGGGGGAAAAGACCAAGCTGAAACTTTTGCAGGCATTCGGATCTCCGGAAGCCGTGCGCGTGGCCGACCACGCCGCCCTGTCGGAGGTGGCGGGCCATGCGCGCGCTTCCTTGATCCGCAGGGCCGTCGATGGAGATCAACCTAAAAGCGGCTAACTCCGCAGGCCGTTTATCATCCCCTGCAATTCCCGGACTCTTTGCCCGGGATCCTCGGCCAGGCTGATTTCGGTGACCATGGCCGCGGTTTTTACGCCGGCGGCGAAAAGCGCGGGCAAATGATGCGCCTTGATGCCTCCCATGGTCGTCCAGGGATGGCGCGTCTTATTCGCCAGCTTCAATACCGTTTCCAAGCCGAGGGCGGGATAGGCGCTATGATCCTTGGTGGCGGTGGGGAATAGGGGTCCGATATTGATATAGGTGACGGGCAGGTTTTCCGCCTCCGCCACTTCGGCCTCGTTATGGGTGGATAATCCGATAATGGCATTCGGCCCCAGTACCTTGCGGGCTTCGGTAACCGGCATGTCATCCTGGCCGAGATGCACGCCGTCGGCTCCCAATTCGGCGGCGACGGCCACGCGATCATTGAACAAGACCTTGGCTCCATGCGATTTGGCCAAAGCGACCACCTGGACGGCCACGCGCGCAAATGCCTCATCATCCAAGGTTTTGTCGCGGTATTGCAGCAAGCGGATCCCACCCCGCAGGGCGGCGGCGATGACGTCGATTTGGGGTCTTCCCCCGGTCAAGGCATGGTCGGTGACGAAATAAAGCGGTGGCAGCATAGCTTTGCCAATTTAAGCTGAACACGGGGTTATCCGAGCCGCCGGCATCTACTCCGTGGCCTCGAGAGGCCAAACCCCCGCAAAAATGCCATACTTGCAAGCGGCTTCGGTATCGCGATAGGAGGTGGCCTTTGCCCATTCCCGGATTTCCCGTTCATTCCCTGGCTCCCCAGCCCGCTTCCGCCGAATTGGAAAGGCGCATCCGGGATTTGGGGGCCGAAGTGTGGGAGGCGATGCGCGGCGAGGTACCGGGCATTTTCAACGGCGATTTCTGGCAGGGGAAATTGCTGGACTGGGCCATGCGCGATCCCGAATTCCGCGTCGATTTATTCCGCTTCGTCGACGTCTTACCCGCCCTGAATGACCGCAAGCAGGTCTTCGCCCACCTCAAGGATTATTTGCTGCGCGAAGACCGCGAATTGCCGGCTGTCTTATCGGCCACCCTGAAAGCCGCTTCAGGGGGGCTGACCGGAGTGGTCGCCGTGGAAGTGATCAAGCGGAATCTCGTGAAAATGGCGGAGAATTTCATCGTCGGGGAGACGCCGAAGGCAGCCATCAAAATCCTGAAGGCCTTGCATCGCGAGGGCATAGCCTTTACCGCCGATTTGCTGGGCGAGGCGACCTTGACCGCCGACGAGGGCGAGGAGTATCTCCGGCGTTACCGGGATTTGATCCAAAGCCTTGCCGATGAGACTTCAGAGTGGAAAGAAAACAAGGTCCTGACCGGATCGCTTTTGGGCGCCATGCCGCTGGCCCATGTTTCCATCAAGGTATCCGCCTTGGACGGCCGTCTCGATCCGGTGAATGCCGCCGGCTCCTCCCGGCGGCTTTTCGACAAATTGAAGCCGCTATTATTATCCGCCCGCAAAAACAATGTCGCCATCAACATCGATTTGGAAAGCTGGTCCTTGCATGAGATCACGTACCGGGTTTTTGAAAGCCTGGCCGAGGATCCCGAATTGAAAGACTGGCCCTTCATGGGCATCGTCGTCCAGGCTTATTTGCGGCAAGCTCCCGCCGATATGCAGCGATTGCTGGAATTGGCGCGGAAACGCGGAGCTCCCCTGGCCGTGCGGTTGGTCAAGGGCGCCTACTGGGATTATGAAGTCGCCTTGGCGCAACAGCGGGGATACCCTTGCCCCGTCATCAATGGAAAGGCGGCGGTGGACGCGCAATACGAATCCCTCTCCCGGTTCTTATTGGATCATATCGCCGAATTCCAGCCCGCCTTCGGCAGCCATAATCTCCGCTCCCTCATGCATGCCCTGGCCTATGCGGAGGCGAGGCGGGTGCCGCAAGGGGCCTATGAATTGCAAATGCTTTATGGGATGGCCGAGCCGGAGCGAGCGGCCTTGCGCAATCGCGGCCACCGCGTCCGGGTTTATGCCCCGGTGGGCGCCCTCTTGCCCGGAATGGCCTATTTGGTGCGGCGGCTTTTGGAAAACACCTCCAATAGCGGATTTTTACGGCAAACCTATCACGAGCATACCGACCTGGGGGCTTTATTGAAAGCTCCCACCGGTGGAAACCCGGACCTTACCCAAGATCCGATCGCGGCCGGCTTCGCGAATTGCCCGTCTATCGATTTCGGACAGGAGAAGCAAAGGGAGGCCTTTTCCGAGGCCGTCGAGCGATGCCTATCCCAACCCGCCTTGACCATTCCCGCCGTCATCGCGGGCAAAACCATGGCTCGGCCGGACTGGAATTGGGTATCGCCCAATCCTGGTGAGGATGTCGTTGCCCGCATCACCTTGGCGACAGCCGAGGAAGCGTATCAAGCCATAGCCGCCGCTCACGCCGCGTTTCCCGCCTGGGATGCCAGGGGTTGGGCATACCGCGCCGCCCTATTGAATAAACTGGCGGATATCCTGCAATCCGAACGTTTGGATTTGGCGGCTTTGCAAATCCGGGAAGTCGCGAAACCCTGGGCCGAAGCCGATGCCGATGTCGGAGAGGCCATCGATTTTTGCCGCTATTACGCGCGCCAGGCGGCTTTGGAATTGCATGAGGAAAGCCTGATGAGTCCGGGCGGCGAGGCGAATGCCCTGTCGTGGCAAGGCCGCGGGGTTTGCTCCATCATCGCCCCCTGGAATTTTCCGCTGGCGATTTTGACCGGCATGGCGACTGCCGCCTTGGTGGCCGGCAATACGGTGATTCTCAAACCCGCCGAGCAAAGTTCCGCCATGGGCTATGCCCTCTACCAAGCCATGATGAAGGCGGGGTTTCCCAAGGACGTGGTGCATTTTCTGCCCGGGAAAGGTGAAAACGTCGGTCCCGTTTTGGTCGGCCACCCCCACATCGCTCAAATCGCTTTCACCGGCAGTTATGCCGTCGGCCTTTCGATTTTGCGGCAAGCCAACGAGGTGGTTCCCGGACAGCATCGCTTGAAGCGGGTGATTTGTGAATTGGGAGGGAAAAACGCCGCCATCGTCGATGACGACGCCGATCTCGATGAGGCCGTCGCCGGCGTCGCGCGCAGCGCATTTGGTTATGCGGGCCAAAAATGTTCGGCGGCCTCGCGTCTCTTTATCGTGGGAGCCATACACGATATTTTCCTGAAGCGGCTCATCGATCATACCCGGTTGTGGAAAATCGCTTCCGCCACCGATCCCGGTTGCGATATTCCTCCCGTCATCGACGATGAAGCGGCGGCGCGATTGCGCCAAGTCATCGCTTCCCCAGGCCCGGGAGCCGAGGTCTTATACGTAGGCAATGGGAGTTTGGGCGGGCGCTTTGTCCCGCCGGCCATTATCGCCGTGGATAGCCCCCGGCATCGCCTCATGCAAGAGGAATTCTTCGGACCCATCCTGGCGGTATCGCGCGCGGAGAGTTTCGAACAAGCGCTGGGATGGGTGGGTGAGACGCCCTATGCCTTGACCGGCGCCCTCTATTCCCGTCGTCCCAGCCATATCGCCAAAGCCCGCGCCGCATTCCGGGTGGGCAATCTCTATATCAATCGTCCTTGCACCGGAGCCATGGTGGGGCGCCAACCTTTCGGCGGATTCGGCCATAGCGGGCTGGGCACCAAGGCTGGAGGCCCCGGCTACCTGCGTCAATTCGCCGACCCACGCGCCATCAGCGAAAGCACCATGCGCCACGGCTTCGCGCCCGAAACCTCGACTTGAAGTCCCGTGGCCGGAGACACCGGTTTGAAGTCCCGGCGGAAGCGGCGCCTCCCCATTACCGCAAGCCCTCTTGGGGGCTGCTGGCCGAGCCATAGAGTTTGCGGGGAATGCGTCCGCTTAGATAAGCGAGGCGTCCCGCCTCGGTGGCGAGGGCGAAGGCGCGCGCCATGGCTACGGGGTCCTGGGCCGCCGCCACCCCGGTATTGCAGAGAATGCCGTCCACGCCTAATTCCATGGCCTTGGCCAAATCCGAAGCCGTGCCCATACCCGCGTCGACGATGACGGGGCAGGCAAGCGATTCCATGATCATGCGGATATTGTTCTCGTTGATGACGCCCTGTCCGCTGCCGATGGGAGAGCCCGCGGGCATCACCGCCGCCACGCCCAAGTCCTCGAGCTTTTTGGCCAGTACCGGATCGTCGCTGGTATAAACCATGACGGTGAAATCCTCCTCGACCAGTTTTTTCGCGGCTTCATAGGTCGCCAGGGGATCGGGCAAAAGCGTTTTGGCGTCGAAGAGCACTTCGAGTTTCAGGTATTTGAAGCCCTGCGCTCGCGATAGCCGGGAGATGCGCAAGGCGTCCGCGACATTGTAAGCCCCCGCCGTATTGGGCAGTAGGGTGTATTTTTTGCCATCGATGAAATTCAAAATATTTTCATCGTCACGGCCATCCAATTTGACGCGTCCCAAGGCCACGGTGACCATTTCGGCTCCGGAAGCTTCATGGGCTTTTTGCATGGTCGCGAAATCGGGGTATTTACCCGTCCCGATGATGAGGCGCGAATGGAAGGTCTGGCCGCCGATGATGAAAGGCTTGTCGTTTTGCATGCGGAACAATTTAGAAAGAGGTTGGGTTACCTTACGTTCACTCCCATGCGTCGAATCAGGACACCTATGCCGCCCATCCCGTCGCGCATTTCCGCCATGATACGCCTCAGCCTGATTTTTCTGGCCTTATTCGCTTTTGCCTGTTCGGTCGATAAACCCGTTTTAATCTCCAAGAACCAAATCCAAACCCTGGACGGCAACAATCCGTATTTGGAGGCGCACCTGAAAAACGGCGGGATGTTCGCCTTCGCCCGATGGGATTGGACGGATTCCTCGCGGGCGATACATGGATCGGGAAAGCTTCTCGATATCAATCGCGTGACTCGGTTTGAAGGCGATACCGTGATCGACATGGATTCGGTGGCGGTATTCGCCACGAATAAACGGCAAATACCCCCTTCGGTGGCTGTGCTGGGAATTTTGACCGGGGCTTCCCTGGCCATGACCTTGATGTGCATATCCAATCCCAAAGCCTGTTTCGGATCATGCCCGACTTTTTATGTCGGGGGAGAAAAGGAAAAGCCGGCGGCCGAAGGATTTTCCGGGAGCATAGCCCCATCCCTGGAAGCGATGGATTGGGATCCGCTCGGATCCGTGCCCGGTGGAGAAAGCCATTTCGAATTGGAAGTGCGCAATGAAGCCTTGGAAACCCATGCCATCCGCAGCCTGCATCTTTTGGCTTTTCCGAATAAACCCGGGCAGACGGTTCTGGCGGATGCCCAAGGCCGCTTCCAACGCGCCTCCTGGATGCGCGGTCCCGACGAGTGCCGCGCCGAGGAAGGGGATTGCCGAGAGGCCCTTGCCGCTCTCGATGGCGAGGAAAGATCGAGTCTGGCCGATTCCGCGGATTTGGCCGCGCGTGAAACCCTGGATTTCACCGTGAATGAATGGCCCGGAGGTGAGGCGGGCGTTGCCATCGCGGCCCGGCAATCCCTGCTCTCCACCTTTCTCTTTTATCAAATGCTATCCTACATGGGCTCTCAAGCCCCCGCATGGTTTGCCCGGTTAGAAACCCAGGGGCCGCCCCCGAATGGAACTCCCGCGGATTATCTGGGAGGGATTGAAGTGCTCCAAATGAATGCCGAAGGCATTTGGCAACCCGTGGGAGAAATGCGCGAGCATGGCCCTTTGGCCGTCGACCGCCAAGTGCTGGGCCTTGGACATTTGCCCGCCGGCAAGGTTCATCTTCGCTTGCGCCTGGCCAAGGGAAATTGGCGTTTGGATCAAGTCGCCCTCGTCAAGTTGGAAGGCAATATCAACCCCATTCGTCTGGAGCCCAGGCGAGTCGTCAACCAGGGCAAGCCGGACGGCGCGGCTCTCGCCAACCTGAATAACCCTGAGGGGTACCTCTTGCAGATGCCGGGGGACAGCCGAAAGATCGCGTTTGATTTGCCGGCCCATCCGAAGGGCTGGGAGGTATTCCTGGAAAGCCGAGGCTATTACTGGGAATGGATGCGGGAAGAGTGGCTGAAAGAAGAAAACCCCGAACTCGCCGCGCGCATGGTTTTTGATCCGGCCGAATCCCTGCGCGATTTGGCCCCCCGCTTCAAGCAAACCGAAGCGGGCATGGAAAAGGTTTTTTGGAGCAGCCGCTATGCGCGTTAAGGGCAGATCCGCGCCTTTGGCAATCGGGCTCATCGCCTTTCTCAGCATCGGTTGTTCGCTGTCGCGCGCGCCCGAAAACTGGCTGCCGGTGCGCTCCGAGGCCGGCCATGATCCTTTCGGCGCCTGGGTGGATGTGTGGACAACCGATCCCAAATTTCCTCTCGGCGGGGAATTGATCGCCGTCAGCCCGGATAGTCTGTTCTTTTTGGGATACGATAGTTTGCAGGGAATCGGTTGGAAGGAGATTCGAAAATATCGCGTAGCCTATTACCAGTCCGAAGGAGGCTATCAAGGTGCCTTTGTATTCACCTCCACCCTGGGCACTTTCAGCCACGGGATTGGACTGATTTATTCGGCTCCCATTTGGATTGTTGCCGGAGGATTGACGGCCGCTCTTTCGCCCCATGAACCCATGATAACCTCGAGATCCTGGGAAACGCTTTCTCCTTTTGCGCGTTTTCCGCAGGGGTTGCCGCCATCTTTAGTACGCGAAAATTTGCGCCCTAAAATTCCCGCACCCAATCCCCGCTACATTCAGAGCCCCTATGTCCCTCTCGCCTTTATCGGAATTCTGCAGCTGTTCATCGGCATTGGATTATCCCAAGGGAATCATTCCGACTCTGAAGATTTTTAGAACCGCCTAACCTCCCGGCTTCCGCTTGAGAAGGGCCGCCATTACCCCTCCGAAAGCCAGGAGGGTGAGAATTTCCCTGCCGCTTCCCCAAGGGACCGCCGGGAATCCCACCCGCCAAAACACCAGTAACGCCAAGGCTACCCCGACCAAGGCCTCGCCCGCCACCAGCCCCGAAGCGAGGAGGGTGGCCGAACTCGCGCCCGCATCGCCTTGCCGGCGTTTCATCCAGGCTTGGGCCAACCCGCCCACGGCGATGGGAGCCGAGAGCGAAAAGGGTAGGTACATGCCCACCGCCACGGCCATGGGATGCAGCTGCCAACCCCATGCCCGCCTTTTCGCCAACCAGGAGAGGGTGACCAGGACGCAGCCGAAGACAAGGCCCGCCGACAACCAGCGCACCGGCAAATCCCCTTGCCCGAAAACCCCTTGGGCCAGATGCGCGAAGAGGGTGGCTTGCGGCGCTTTCAGGCCCACGCCCAAGCCATAAGCCTGGTGCAGGACATTCAAAACCGGCGCCACCAATAAAGCGGGGACAATGGCGCCGAGCACTTCGAAAACCTGTTGCCTCCAGGGCGAGGTGCCCAGCAAATAACCCGTCTTCAAATCCTGGGATCCGTCGGCCGCCGCGCAAGCCGCGCAACAAACCACGGCCGCCACCCCCAAGGTCGCCGTAACCCCTGGGTGACCTCGGAACCCGGCCAGCAATAAGAGCAGGGCCGTGCCCAAAAGCGCCGAAAGCGTCATGCCCGAAACGGGATTATTAGAAGAGCCTACCAGGCCGACGATATGGCTGGAAACCGCCACCCATACGAAACTGGCGACCGCGGCCAGGGCCGTGGCCAGCATCGCCAGGGGCCAACTCGCCATCAGCGAGAAATAAAGCCCAAAGACGCAAACCAAGGCCAAGGTCAATAAGCCCCACCAGAGTGGCCCCCGCATATCGCCTTGCGGACCTCCGTCCCCGCGTGAAACATGCGGCGACTCGGTCATGCCGCCCAGGCCCAAGGCCGGTTTCGCCTCCCGGCCCCCCAACCTGTCGGTCTCTTTTCGCGCGCGGGCCGATTTAGCGCCTACCAGAACCTCCCAGACCATGGGCAATATGCCCGCCAAGGAACCCAATCCGGCCACGACCATGGTACCGGCTCCCAGGTAACGCAAATGTTGCGACCATTCCATCCAGGCGAAATCCAAGGGAGTCGATCCCGATGCCAAACCCGCCGCATTCCCGGACAAAAAAGGCAATAGCCCCCAGGCCAGAGCCCCTCCTGCGAAGACTTGTAAGGCCACCGACGTCCCGGTCAAATAGCCGACCGCCAAAAGCGCGGGAGAAGCGTCCATGCCGGCATAGATCACTCCGCGCCAACCGGTGCGCCAGGCCCCTTCCACGGTTGCCGCCAACCATGCCATGCCGGTCAAGACCTTCATGCCTCCGCCGATGGCCACACCCAGCACCAAATCCCACAAAGACGCCGCCGCCAGGGTCTTTTCCGCCCCTGCCAAGCCAGGCTGCGATGGATCAGCCTGGGTTCCCTCTTCGGTACCCACCGGTCCCACCTCCGGCATGCCAGCCCTTAAGACTTCGGCGCAGGCCACGCCCTCGGGGAATTTCAGGTTTTTATCCTCCATCAGCTTTTTCCGCAAAGGCACCATGAGCAGCAAACCCAAAAGACTGCCCGACATGGTCATGAAAAAAGTCGGCCAAAAGGGAAAACGCGTCCAATAACCGGCTATCACCAGGGCGGGTACGGTGAAAAGGGCGCCCGCTGCCAGGCTTTCCCCCGAACTGGCCAAGGTCTGCACCAAATTGACCTCGTGGATATTCCGCCTTCGAATCAGCCGGTAAAAGGCCAAACCCAAAACCGAAGCCGGTATCGAGGCCGAAACCGTCATGCCCGCATAAAGGCCCAAATACAGATTGGCGGCCGTCAGGATGAGGGCTAAAACCAGGCCGACCAGCAGGGCGGGGAGTAAAGCGAGCATGAAAGCAATAATAGGCCCTCTTCAGGCCTTATTTGGGGCCGGATGGGGCCAAACAGGGCCAAATCCTTAGCTCATAAGGATTTGCATCCTCTCTCAAAAGCGATTATCTTTACCCCCCTTACCAATTTTCAGGACGTGGAGCCAAGGGCCATGAAAGCCAATACTCATCCCAGCTATTCGCAACAGTCTTTCACCTGTTCCTGCGGAAATGTCATCGAAGTTCCCTCGACCATGCAGGGACAAGGCATTGAAATCTGCTCCAATTGCCATCCTTTCTATACCGGCAAGCAGAAAATGATCGACTCGGCGGGCCGTATCGACCGTTTCACCTCCCGCTACACCACCATCGTGGGCGCGAAACGCAAAACCCGCAAAGAAGAAAAGTCCAAGGAAGAGACCAGCGAAGCCGCTTCCGCCGAATAGCGCCAATCGGCGCTCTCAGGGTTCAAGTGATGAAAAGGGCTGGAAACGGCCCTTTTTTCATTTCCGTCCCATTTCCCACTGCTTCGTTCCGCCGCCTCGGACGGTTCCCATGTCGTTCGGGTATTAGCGCTCCGTCATTTCCTTTTTTTCGCCATTTGCTAAACTATCGGCATGCTATCACCGCTTCGCAACCTGCATTTTTCCTTGCTCTGGCTCATGGGAGTGGAAGCCGAAACGCCGGCCTATTCGTCCCAGTCGCAAAGTCAAAGCCAGTCGCAAGGCGGTGACGCTCCCCGACCTTCCTCCATCGGTGGACAAGCCGTCATCGAAGGCGTGATGATGCGTTCGCCCAAGCGCTTGGCGGTGGCCGTGCGCGCTCCCGACGGCGAAATCGTGGTCGACAACCGCACCTTCACGCCCTATTCCAAGCGGTATAAAATCCTATCCTGGCCCATTCTGCGCGGCGCAGCCTCCCTGGTCGAAAGCCTGGCCATGGGTTTACGCGCCTTGAATTTTTCCGTCGCCGTGCAAGAGCGCGGACAAGCGGCCCTGGCGGCGTCGAAAGCCTCGGCACCCTTGGCCAATCCGGACATCACGGCGCCATCGTATTCCGCAAAAGAGTCAAATGCGTCTTCGTCCGCGGATGTCTCCCGGAATGCCGTCTCCGATCCGCCCACCTCCGCCGCCGTATCCGGCGGGGAATCTTTCCAAAAGCCCGCCAGCGCCAAGGATAAGCTCCTCATCGCCGGCAGTTTGGCCTTCAGTTTCGCCTTGGCCATGGCCCTCTTCCAATTCCTGCCTTATTTCGTATCCGGCCAAATCATCGGCGGAGACAAAACCTCTTCGCCCAATCCGGTTTTATTCAATGCCCTCGCCGGCCTTGTGCGCATGAGCCTTTTGCTCACCTACCTCTGGGCCATCGCCCGCCTGCCCGACGTCGCCCGCGTCTTCGAATACCACGGTGCCGAACATAAGAGCATTTTCCTGCACGAGAATGGCGGCAAACTCACCGCCGACGGCGCGGCGCGCGAGAGCCGTTTCCACCCCCGGTGCGGCACCTCCTTCATCCTCATCGTGGCCTTGGTCTGCATTTGCTTCTTCAGCGTCTTCGACGCCATCGTCCTGCAATTCGGCCTGCATTACCCGACCTTCGCGCATCGTTTCCTGGCCCACCTGCCCTTCATACCCGTGGTCGCCGGTCTCGCTTTCGAAGTGCTCAAACTCAGCGCCCGCTTCCAGAACAGCGCCATCGTCCGCCCGCTCATCCTCCCCGGCCTGTGGCTGCAGCGCATCACCACCCGCGAACCCGATGCCCGCGAGCTCGACGTCGCCATCGCTTCCATCAAGGCTTCCTTAGCGTAACCTTTGTGCTATGGGGCGAGGCTCCGCCTCCCCCGGCCTCGACCCGCTTCTCACTCGCAAGTCCTGCCGGTCTCGGCCTCCCCACCGGCATTTAGCGCAGGCATGGATTGCCATGGGGTTGCGATTTGGGCCTTATTCCGGAGCAGCCTCACGTGTCGCGATCACTCCGGGTTTTCCTAAAACCCAACCGGACGACACGGCCGGGATAAATCCGGCATAAGCGGAATCCTGAAGCCAGGCCTTGCACATTTCGACGTTCACTATTTCGCCATCCGGCAGAAGACATTGGTTTACTTTCTCTGCATGGCCGACTGCTGCGATAATCTCTGCGAAGCCGACGCCCTGGGAAAACGCCAGAGCCGGACCTTGCTCTGGGTGCTCGTCATCAATGCCGGAATGTTCGTCGCTGTCCTGGTCGCCGCTTTGGCGGCTAAGTCCTCCTCGCTTTTTTCCGGGTCCATCGACAATCTCGGCGACGCCATCACCTATGCCATCAGCCTTTATGCCGTCCACCGCGGTCCGCTAGCCAAAGCCAGGGTTTCCTTGGGCAAAGGTTATCTCATCCTCTTCGCCGCCCTGGCGGTCACCGTCCAAGTCATCGGTAAAGCCATTCACCCCCAGACTCCGGTTTACGAGGTCATGGGCCTCATGACCCTACTGGCCTTGGCGGGCAATTTCGCCTGTCTCGCCCTGCTTTGGCGACACCGCGAAGAAGACATCAACATGGCCTCGGTATGGGAATGTTCGCGCAATGACGTCCTTGAAAATCTCGCCGTCTTACTCGCCGCCCTGGGCGTCTGGCTCACCGGCAGCCAATGGCCCGATTTCATCATCGCCATCGGTCTGCTTTTCTTACTCTATCGTTCCGCCTTCAAAATCATTCGCCGCAGCCGAATGGCCGTCGCCGCGCAGCGCTCTTGAATCTCTTTTCGGGGTAGATTCCGCCTTACACCTCATAAGTGGGGGTAGCGGCGTAGGAATCCAATTTGCACGCGTCTCCGGCGACATCGTCGGCGACCTCCTCCGGCGCTACTTGCGAGAGAATTTTGAAAACATCATCCTCATCGCGTCGCTCCAGGTTTTCGGTGGCCACGTAAACGGATTGCTGCAATTGATGGGTGTTCGGATTCATGTAGGCATCATGATGCTGCATCCGATCCGCGGCGGAAACGCGTAACCGTTCCAATTGCTTGATGACGGCGATATTGTTCACCGTACCCGCCCTTTCGACGGCCCGTAAAAGTTCGCGCATGGCCATGTAGCCGTTATAGTAAACGTTTCCCGGGACCTGGATGCGTTCCTGGGGATAGGCTTCGCGGTACTTGCGGATGAATTGGTCCACCCCGGGCAAATCGTTATGGTGATACCAGCAAGTGGCGAAGGTTCCGAATAGGCTGCCCATGGGCAATCCGTATATGTCCGGCCAGTCCTGTTGGTTGAAAATCCACGCCGTTTTTTCTTTCAGGCCGAAATGAGCGGCCTGCGCACGCAATGCCTTGAGGTAACCTCCGCAAAAGGCGGCTGCCACCGCATCCGGTTTTTCATTCCTGATTTCGCGCAAATAGGTGGTGAAATCAACCGTGGTTTCCGGAACCATCAACTCCTCCACGATGTGTACGCCTCTGGATTCCGCGGCTTTGCGGACGGCGGCGTGGATTTGGTGACCCCATTCGTAGTCGCTGGTCAGTAAAAGCCATTTTTTTCCCGTGGATTGGATGGCGTGCTTGACGATGGCACGCCCAAAATTATTTCCATTCCCATCCCAGACGAATTTGACTCGATGGCAATGGACACCGGATTCGCTGGGAGAGCTCGAATTGGTATCCAGGTAGAGAGTACCGTATTTTTGCGCGACTTTGGCGATGGCGTCCGATACCCCGGAACTGACCCCTCCCACCAAAAAATTGCATTCGTACCGGCCTATCATTTTTTCAGCGATACGCGACGCGGTCACGGGGTCGGTTTCGGTATCCTGGTGTATCCAACGGATTTTGCGGCCTAGCAATCCGCCCCTTGCATTGAATTCGGAAATGGCCATGCGTATCCCCAGCATTTCGCTAGCTCCGCTGCTGCCATACTGTCCCGTGGTATCGGTCGTGATGCCGATGGTAATGGGCTTGTCCGCGACCGAGCCGTACACATGGTTGAATTTCCACGGTCCGAAGAAGGCCGCTCCCAGACCGATGCCCGCCGCCCGAAGGGAGGTCTTGCAGAATTCCCGACGGCTCCAGCTGTCTTCCATTTCCACCATCTCCTGTCCCCGGGGGCGCTTCATTCCGATGGGAACCTAGGGACGAAAAGCTAATTTCCGGGGCAAGGTGCGCTATTTTACCCAGGGATTTTTTCCCGCGGTTTTCCTCTTGGTTGCAGGCGCTTTTGGCGCCGTCACGACGCTTACGGATGAGACTCTGGTCGCCAGGATAGGAAACCAATGCGAAATCCTGACGGATACCACCGGAAGATTGAATATCTACCAGGTCGCGTCTTCCGCGAAATCAGCCGATTTCTTGCCGAGCGGGGAAGTCGTTCCCAATCTCGGTTATACTCCGTCCATCGTTTGGGTTCGTTTCACGGTGAAGAACCTCACCTTTTCCAATCCGTGGATACTCAAAGCCGCTTTTTCCCGCATGGACAACGTGGAGATCTATACGGGAGATGGCGAGGATTGGGAAGTCCAGGAATTAGGCCAATCCCTGCCTTTTTACGCGCGGAATATCATCAACCGAAACCTGCTCTTCCAGCTCTCCTTGCCATTCGGCCAGGAAAAGTCATTCTATCTGCGCTATCACAATAGCGTCGGCATGGTGCTACCCCTTAAGCTCTACGCTTCCCAACAGTACCAGACCCATGCGCAGGAAGAGCAGTTGATTTTCGGAATCTTTTTCGGTTTCATGCTGGTGCTATCGCTTTACAACCTGATTTTATTCTTCAAAGTGCGAGAGTGGGCATACCTTTACTACTGCCTTTACATCACCGGTTACGGCCTATTTCAATTCAGCCTCTATGGCCTCGCCTATCAGTATCTGTGGCCGGCGCAAAGTTGGTGGGCGAATCACAATGTGCCGGTTTTCCTGGCGATGGCTTTTTTGTGCCGTCTGCTGTTCACCGTGTCGGTATTGGACAGCCGGAGGAATGCCCCGCGCTTGCACCGCGCGCTTAAAGCTTTAATAGTTCCGTTTGCCTTGGTGGCGGTCTACCTATTGTTGGTGGTTACCGATAAGTTGCCGCCGGGATTGGTCTTGGGCGCGGGATCCGTCCTGGCGGTGGCGATGGCGGGTTTCGCGGCCTTCACTTTCGCGATTTTCATCGTTAATTTCCGTAGCCTGGGAAAAAAGATACCGGCCGCCACGACCCTTATGATGGCTTGGATTTTCATGGTGTCGGGATTGATCCTCTACGCCTTGAAGATGCTTGGTTTTCTGCCTTCCAATTTGCTCACCGAATACGGCATCCTTTTCGGATCCATCGGGGAAATGTGCCTGCTCTTCGTCAGCCTGGGGGAAAGCATTCAAGCCATCAAGTCCAAAGCCCGGGACGAATATTGGCGGCAACAGGCGGCCATACACGCTTTCCAGGAAGAGCAAATACGCTCCATGCGGCTGGAATTGGAGCTGCTCAAAGCCAATATTCATCCTCATTTCATGTTGAACTCCATCAACGCGGCCATCATGTGGATCCGGGAAGATCCGCAGGCCGCCGAAAAACTGCTGCATGCCTTGTCCATGGAAATGAGGCAACTGCTGAGATTCGTCGGGGAAAAAGTGATTCCTTTCCATGAGGAAATCCGGATATGCCGCTTGCATCTGGAAGTGATGAGCCTGCGCCACGACAAAAGCTTCACCTTGCGGTTGGAGGCCGTCGAGACGGATGAGAAAATCCCGCCCTTGGTTTTCCATACCTTGGTGGAGAATGGGCTGACCCACGGGTATGCAGGCAGGGAAGCGGGCGTATTCGTCCTGAGCCGAAGCGAGTCCGCAGAGAACATTCAATACACCCTTTTCAATGATGGCCGCGCCGAAGATAAAGGGTCCGGATCGAGCGGGCTGGGGTTGAAATACGTCCGGGCCCGCTTGAAAGAAGCCTACGGGGAAAAATGGCGTTTGGATTCGCACGCGGTTGAGGGCGGCTGGTCCGTTACCATCGAAATCCAAAAAGAACCTGAGCGCAAAGTTCCTGCAGACGCGATTCACCGGTCGGTTTTGGCCGGCGCCGGCCCGATGGCCTGAACGAAATGAAACGGGGAGGAGCGCCGATGCGTATCCTGATAGTGGAAGATGAAAAGGTCGCTGCCCGCGGGCTGCAACGCATGATTCAGGATATCCTGGACAAGGAAATCTCGTGGATGGGTTGGGAACCCTCCCTGGAGTCCTCCCGGGTAGCGTTAGCCGAGAATCCAGTCGACATTCTTTTCCTGGATTTAAATCTGAACGGGGAAAACGGTTTCGACTTGCTGCAGGGGGCGGTAGCGGGTTCTTTCCACACCATCGTTGTCTCCGCCAACGAGGAACAGGCCCTGCGCGCCTTCGAATACGGAGTCCTCGACTTCGTGCCCAAACCGGTTTCCGGACCTCGGCTGGAAAAGGCCATCCACCGGGTCAAGGACGCCAATTATTCCGGCAAGCACGCGAAGTACTTGCCGATACGAAAACCCAAGGGAATCGCATTAATCCGGCTGGACGACGTCGCCTATTTCCGCGGCGACGGGAATTACATCGAAATCAAACTTAAAAGCGGAGTTTCCGAATACCATCGACAAACCCTTGATTCCCTCGGCAAGGTCCTGCCCGCCCAATTTTCGCGGATACACCGTTCTTATTTCGTTGACCGCAGAGGCATCAAGTCGGTGCTCTCCCAGGGCGGGGGCCTCTATGAAGTTGAATTGGAAAGTGGGACGAGATTGCCGCTGAGCAGGATATACTATAAGGCATTCAAGCAAAATGAGATTCCTGCCCCGTTATCTCGGTAAGGATTTATCCCCTCTTCGGGTTTGAACCAGGTGCCTGGTCACGGTTGCGCGGGACACTCCCAGTTTTCGGCAAATTTCCATTTGGGTCAAGCGTTCGACGTGGTGCAGACAAAAAACCTTACGGGTCCGCTCTGGATAGCCGTTTAAAACCTTGTCGAGGGCGATTCGGTTGAGCAAGGAGGTTTCCTGATCGGACGTGTCATCAGCATCCGTCATCATTTCCTGGGACCACCGAAGCCTTATTTTTTCCCTCCTCCATTTTTGGATGCCGAGGTTGATGGCAACCCTGAACATCCAGGTCGAAGGATTCGCTTCATGCCTGAACCGGTCATAGTTTTGAAAGTACAGCATGAAGACGTCATGAACCATATCCTTGGCATCCTCGGATCTCGGGCTATAACGGTTGCAAATGGCGAAGATTTTACGGTAATAGTCTTTGTAAACCCTAGCGAAATGCTTATCCCGAAATTCTCGACCGGCGGGAAAACCGGCCTGCCCGACCTGGAGTAGGCGGATAGGATTCATGAGGGTCTCTTCTGCGGTAGTCATGCGGCTTCCTCTGAGGGAGGCAAGCTACCTCGACCACTTTCAAAGGCCGGTCGGATTGGGACGGAATGCAAGGGGGTGGGGCGGAATGCACCTGGGCGGGAGGTTAGGTGAATGCCCCTCAAATGGGCCTCGGTTTGGGGGTGAGTTCTTTCCCACTACCCCTATCCAAGTATCGCGGAATCGATGCCCGGGCCGCCTATTCCGCGGGCACTCACTCGCCGTCCGGTAAGTGCGCTCCTCGCGTCACTCGCGTACATAGCGTAAGTGGGTGGCCGCCGGACCGTTCAGAACCTTGTCGATGCGAAAGCGCGGCGCGGGCTCGTGCAAATTCTCGAAGAGGCGCCGCCCTCCGCCGAAAAACACGGGAGCCAAGGCGATTTCCAATTCGTCGACGGCTCCCAGGTTCAGGTATTGCTGGATCACGTCCGCGCCACCCGCGATGCGGATGTCCCGGCCGCCGGCGGATTCCCGAGCCAGCTCCAAGGCGCGCTCCGGGCCTTCATTGATGAAGTGGAAGGTCGTCCCTCCCGGGCGAACCCAGGGTTCCCGCTTCTTATTGGTAAGCACGTAGACCGGGGTATGAAAGGGAGCCTCTTCCGGCCAGGCTATCTCGCCTTGGTCGAACATCCGCTTGCCCATGATATTGGCGCCGATGCGCTCCACGGTGGCGCGAACCAAGTCATTGACCGGGCCCGTCTCTCCTCCTTGTCCGAGCATGAGGTTCTCGCGGAAATACTGCTGGTTGACGAGCCAGCCCATCAGCGAACCCCACTTAGCGCCCCAATTCTTGTAATCCGGCCTTTCCATGGTCATTCCATCCGGCGCCAAATAGCCATCGAGGCTGAGGCCGATGTTGACGAATACCTTGCTCATAAGATTCTCCTCGCTCTCGCGTTATGTACCCATCTAGTCGCAGGGGAGCGGCAGAATCGACAGGCGGAATGCAAATTTATTCTCCGCCGAATAAGACCGGCCGTGAGCGTAACACCTTATGGGGGAAGCCTCCCCCTCGGTCGAGCCGCTGGGATTCTTTGGCGGGGTGGCTGGCCTTGGCAGTAGAGCGGTCGGCTGACGTTTCGGTTTTGCTTTCCGCTCGCAGGTCCTCACTCGCCTTGCTCGCTGCGGAGCGAGCGGAAAGCAAAACCTTCACCGCCGACCTGCATTGCCGTCGCATCCCCCGCCACCCCTTGCGATCCCCCACCGACTTTGGCGCGCGGGCGAACCTTCAGCGGATCCACCGGAGGTCTACCCCTGGAAATTGGCGATGTGCATCGGCGTCTCGACCGGCCCCCTCAAGAGGGCTGGGCCACCCTAGGCATAGCGACCGGCTAAGATGATTTTCCGGCATCGATACTGATTCCGAGCGAGCCCGAGGCCAAGCAGGAGCGCGAAGCGGCGATATGGATGGAAATATCGCGATGAAGTGCGACGAACTTAGCCGAAGGTCGTAGCCGGGCGGGCTCGGATAGCCGCCTTAACGAGAATGCTGAGTTGAATCCAACGCTTTTCCTCCAGGACTGCCTCCAAAAACCATTTGGAACCCTATCCGCTTCATTGCTGCATCGGCGTTTGATGATGTAAGGCGAGTTGCCAGCCGTTATCCGTGTAAACGTAAGTGGAACTGCATTGGGCGATGTATTCGGAATGGGGTTCGCCCCGGTGGGCTTTGGCGACATAGAGGAGAATGGCTGTATGGGAAGCTGGCATCAAATACCGTCGGCCACTGAACGATATGGATTGCCATCGAGTGCCCGAGCTAATGGACTCGATTGTGGATGCGCGATCAAGTATCCCGGGTGGCTGGGGGAAAACCATGCAGGCTTCTGACGTGAGCCTACGCTCATAGAAGTCTTCCCCTCCCAGCCAAAACTGCTTCTCTAGGTCCCAGAGTTCTTCGTTTTGTTTCATTTTAACCTCCTGATAACCCAAGGTATGGATTTGATGCCCTGGAGCAAACGGAATGCCTCCCCCATGGGTTGCTAGCCCGTCGGGCTTGAGACCCCATTTCCCAAACCGACATCAGCCGGCAAGCCTAGCTGAGCCACTGCCCAGGGTTGGTCGCGCTTCTGCTACCTTTCCCCAGCCTATGGATTTGCAATTGCAGGCGAAAAAGCTCATTGAGCGCAGCGAAGAAATCGAAGGATCCCTGCAACGTCCGGATTTGCTGGACAATATGCAGAAATTGGCCTCCTTGAACAAACAGCTCAAGGATCTCAGCGATGGGGTCGCCAAGGCGAAAACCTATCTCGAAGGCATGCGTGACCGCGAGGAGTGGGGCAAGGCCATGCACGAATCGGGTGATTCCGAAATGCAGAAAATGGCCCAGGACGAGGTGCGCCGGCTCGACGAGGTTTTGCCCGATTTGGAGCTCGCCCTCAAGCTCGCCCTCATTCCCAAGGAAAAAACCGACGAGCGGGGGGCCATCCTTGAAATCCGCGCGGGCACGGGGGGCGATGAGGCCAGCCTTTTCGCGGGCGATCTTTTCCGCATGTACAAGTATTTCTGCGAAGCCAAGCGTTGGCGCTTCGTGGTCATCGATGAAAACGAGGGCACGGCCGGCGGATTCAAGGAAGTCGTCGCCGAAGTTACCGGCGACGGCGTTTACGGCATTCTCAAGTACGAGAGCGGGGTGCATCGGGTCCAGCGCGTGCCCCATACCGAAACCCAGGGCCGGGTGCATACCTCGGCGGCCACCGTCGTGGTTTTGCCCATCGCCGACGAACTCGACGACATCGTCATCCGCGACGAGGATTTGCGCGTCGACACCTACCGTTCCGGCGGCTCGGGCGGCCAGCACATCAACAAAACCGACAGCGCCGTGCGGCTCACCCACTTGCCCACGGGCATCGTCGTCGCCTGCCAGGACGAGCGCAGCCAACACAAGAACCGCGCCAAGGCCATGAATTTGCTCAAGTCCAAATTGCTCGATAAGCGCATGAGCGAACAAGAGGCCAAGGAAGCCGCCGACCGCAAGGCCCAGGTGGGCACGGGCGATCGCAGCGGAAAAATCCGCACCTATAATTTCCCCCAGGGGCGGGTCACCGATCACCGCGTCGGGCTTACCTTGTACAAACTCGACGCCGTCATGCACGGCGCCATCGACGAACTCATCGACGCCTTGGCCGTCGAGGCCAATGCCGAGAAATTGCGGGCCTTGGAGCGACAGGGTTGGCAATGACGAGCGACGAAACGCCGGCTTCGCAAACCGTTCTCGACGTACTCAATAAAACCGCCGACTACTTCAAGCAAAAAGGCATAGCCAATGCCAGGCTCGACGCGCAAATCCTTTTGGCGCATTGCCTGGGCATGAAGCGCCTCGATCTTTACCTCAATTTCGACCGCCCATTGGCCGAAGGCGAATTGGCCCGCTGCCGCGAAATCGTCAAACGCCGCGGCCGGCGCGAACCCTTGCAGCATATCCTGGGCACCTGGCCTTTCCGCGAATTGCAACTGAAGGTGGATAAACGGGCTTTGATCCCCCGTCCCGAAACCGAGGTCCTCGTCGATTTGGTTTTGAAGGCCTGGCCCCTGGAGAAGCCGGGTGTCGCCGTCGATTTGGGTTTGGGGAGCGGGGCCATAGCCCTGAGCCTGATGCGGGAGCGCCGTAACCTGCAGGTTTACGGCACCGAAGTATCGCCCGAGGCCCTGGATCTCTGCCGCGAGAACGCCGCCTTATCCGACCTTGCTGCCGACGGTTTTTTCCTGGGATCGTTATTCGATCCCTTGCCGGCGGATTTGCGCTTCGATCTCATCGTTTCCAATCCTCCTTATATAGGCCGTCGCGAAATCGCCGGACTTCAACCCGAGGTGCGCGATTGGGATCCCGCCTTGGCCTTGGTGGGAGGCGAAGAGGGCTGGGAATTGCCTTTTGAAATCATGGCCCGCGCGAGGCAACGTTTGCGACCCGGCGGCCACGTCTTTTTAGAAGTCGCCCCCGGCCAAATCCCTATTTTGATGCAACAGGCCGAGGCTCAAAATTGGGTTTTTTGTGGATTTTCTAAGGATTGGTCGGACAATCCCCGATTTATCCACTTGACTCTTTGAGTCAATTTCCGGGTTTTTAACACTTCTTATACCACTTGTGATTAGGTTACCAACAATTGTGAATGTATTGTTGATAGTTGTAATGGCGATCAAAAATATGGGGTCGAGTACCCTTGCCAGTCCTTCCCATTCTTCATAAATTCTCCCTCCCCCAACGGAAGGGTACAGTCGAGCGCGAGTTCGGTTGGACGTTTTCGAGGGGAGCCCAGCCCATAGCGGCGGGTTATTCTTTGAGAGTTGAAAAGAACGAAGAAGAAGGAGCGGGAGTTTCTTTTGATGGTTGGAGAACTGTTAAGAGGAGCCGATGCCCTGTCAAAATAAAGCAGAATTTTATTCTCCAATTTATGGAGAGTTTGATCCTGGCTCAGAACGAACGTTGATGGCGTGCCTCATACATGCAAGTCGAGCGGGAG
>Ga0164241_10001081_pt1 | contig 37321 bp, 33 predicted proteins | sample OricomyardsoilBY_FD_108780 | JGI IMG/M metagenome (GOLD analysis project Ga0164241, IMG submission 108780) | Backyard soil microbial communities from Emeryville, California, USA - Original compost - Back yard soil (BY) | ecosystem: Environmental > Terrestrial > Soil > Unclassified | place: USA... | reverse complement strand
GGCGTGATGGGCAACAACGGCATCTGGGCGCTCGAGCACCACCCGATGAAGTTCCTCTACGGCTACTCGGTCGCGGCCGAGCTGCGGCCGGAGACGCGCTACGACCAGATGGTCGAAGCGCTCGGCTGCGACGGGGTCCTTGTGCGCGAGCCAGGTGAGCTGCGACCGGCGCTGGAGCGGGCCTTTGAGTCCGGTCGTCCCACCCTAGTCAACGTCCTCACCGATCCCGAGGTCGTCTATCCGCGCAAGTCGAACCTGGCCTGACGGGCCGGCGGCTTCCAAAAAGAATCGGCCGCCATCGCTGGCGGCCGATTCAAGGTTGGTCCCTCAGGACGGGCAGGGGTACGTCTTCAGGGACCAGTTCTTATGTAGTGGACTCAGACGGCGGGAGGCGCCATGATGCGGCAATCGTCCGAGCCCTGTACCGGGTCTGCGGTGGTTGTGCCCCACCTCTTTCCCGATGCGTCGATTATGTGGCTGACTATCCGATCCGTCCAGCTGCCTCAGACGTCGCTACTGGTAATCGAGTAGGGAGGGGCTACCAATTTTTATGGGTTAGAGCGTTGTCTTCGCCCATCTGGAGCCCTTGGCGAACCCCAACTGTCCAACTGGGTACACGTGGTTACCCCGGATTGAGAATACGGGGTTATCCGCAGTCCAGAGCCGCTGAAGCGCCAATTGCAACGCCATAGAGGATGTCGTGCTCGGAGACGGCGATGCGCTCGAGGGCGAAGGCGCGCATCGTCTCGACCAGGATCACGGCTCCAGCCACGATCGTAGGCGCCCGGTCGGGATGCAATCCGGGGGTTTCAACCCTTTTGGCTAGTGGCAAGGAGGCAAGTTGGGAGAGCAGCCGCTGTATCGAGGTGAGGGTGAGCGTATGCCCATGTACTTGTTTGGGGTCATAGGGCTCGAGGCCCATCTCGATTGAGGCCAGCGAGGTGGGGGCGCCGGCAACGGCGATCCCGGCGCTGGCCTTGACGCCCCGGTCGCCGTCGATTGCTTTCTCGATCAGGGCGCGCACGTCGGAGGCGAGCGCCTCGAGCTCGATCGCCTTGGGCGGGTCGCTGGCGATGTGGCGCTCGGTGTGGCGGACGACCCCCGCCTGCAACGAGGTGTGGAAGGCGATCTCCTGGCCGATGCCGACGATCAGCTCGGTCGAGCCGCCGCCGATGTCGATGATCACGGTCGGCTCGCTGGGTGGGTGCTCGCAGGTGGCGCCGATGTAGGTGAGTCGAGCCTCTTCGTCGCCGTCGAGGACCCGGGCGGAGAGGGCGAAGCGCTCGCGCAGCTCGGCGACGAAGGCCTCGCCGTTGGAGGCGTCGCGAACGGCGCTGGTCGCGATCGCCTCGATCTGCTCGACGCCGGCCTCGGCGCAGATCTCGATGTAGTCGGCGATCACCTCGCAGGCCGCCTCGATCGCCTCGGCCGAGAGCTGTCCGGAGAGATCGACGCCGCGCCCCAGGCGGGTCACCCGGCTCTGCCGCACGACCTCGGAGACAAGCCCCGCGTCGACCTCCGCGACCAGTAGTCGGGTCGAGTTGGAGCCGATGTCGACCACCGCGACCCTGTTGGAATCTCTAGCCATGCCGGCGGCACTCTAGAGAGCGCCGCCCCGCAAGCGCGCCTGCACGCCACCGCCAGCCCCTTCCCCCGTCCCACCCCACGTTGCTAGCATGGCCCTACGCCGCGGGGTGGAGCAGCCAGGTAGCTCGTCGGGCTCATAACCCGAAGGTCGCAGGTTCGAATCCTGCCCCCGCTATAGCCTTGGTGGAGCACGGAGGCCGACTCCATGGGCGTTAGGCCTACTTGCCGAGTATCCTTCTTAACGTCAGCCTCGAAGCCCTCGCAGACGATGTCTGCTTCATGTGCAAATAAGTGGATGAGCGGCAGCAGGTCAGTGCAGATCGCTGCCACATCCCAGAGCTTCTCGGTTCGACTCGACTTCCTCCCCGTGGTCAGGTGCGCAACTTCCTTGTGGGCGCGAATGTGAGAGTGCCGTAGAAGCTCAGTCTTCGGCGGGGGCTTCCATCGCTCCGAGCTTGAGAAGAAGTGCTTTGCGAAGACATCGGTTGGGTACTGCCGCTTCGGTGGATAGAAGAAGTCGAGCAGGTTGCGGAGGTGGATGGTGAACACCTCAACACAGACGTTCTCGGGCCAGGACTCCCCGCTCGTTCCCGCGATCGCCCCAACGCTGCGCGCGAACATGCCGATCTCATAGCGGACGTGCTCGCACAGGTACTCCCTCAGTTCGTCCTCCGAAAACTCAGATACTGGCCGATCGCGCATGGAGGCTGGGATCAAACTCGGACAACTGCTACGTCGTCGAAGCTAGAAAAATCGGAGTCTTGGGTGAGAACCGCAGCTCCGTGTTTCATTGCCGTCGCAGCGATCCAGGTGTCGTGGCGACGTAGTCGCCGGCCACGGGAACGCTCGGCTGCCGCGATACGGGCGAAGCAGCTTGCGATCTCAGGGCCGACCGGTAGCAGGGGGTAGGTAGATTGCACTCGAGAAAGGGTGGAGAGGCGACGGGCGCGAGCCTTTGAATCGGTTGCGCGTAGCACCCCGAGCTCCAGCTCTGCCACCGTAATCACCGAAACGGCAATCTTCTCGGGGAGATCTCCCAGCTCGCGGCCAGTCTCCTGGGCGATGAAGATCGAGGTGTCGGCGACCGCTTTGCTCAATCGTCGAGCTCGGCGCCGCGGACATCGAAGAGATCGTCCAACAGGGTGGGGTCAGCAGGCGCCTCCTGCACGATGCGCCGAAGCTCGGAGGAGGGGATCCAGGGGTCACGCTGCTCGGCGTGGGGGAGGATGTCGGCGACCGGACGCCGATTGACGGTCAGCGTCAGTCGTTCACCGGCTTCCAGCTCTGCAACCACGTTGGAGGTTGAGTTGCGCAGCTCGCGAATCGAGACATCTCGGGCCATGTGCACGACTGTAGCACTAGCTGCGACGAGAACGACGTTTCTTCCTGCCCGGATTGAGTTTTACGGCTGTCTCCACGGTTACTTCCGCTGCTCCGCTAAGGCCGAATCGCTCCCCCGCTATAGGACAAAAGCCCCGCGAATGCGGGGCTTCGTCGCTTCGAGGAGAGACTGTTGCCGGGTGCTTCCTCGCCGGCCCTTGTCACGCCCTCGCGGCGCCGAGGAGGGGGTCGACCTGGTTGAGCGTTTCGGTCATGCCTTGCTCCATCCCCATCTCGATCATCTGTTCCATCGACTCGCGGTCGGCGAAGTGGGTTTGGATCGACATCGTCGCGGTGCCGTCGGTCTCGGCGATCGTCACCGTCATCGCCGTCGGGCCTCCGTCATCCGGCTTGCCCTCGTCGTCGACGGCGTCGTCCTTGATGTGCAGCCGGTGGGGCGGCTCGACCTCCTCGATCCGCCACCAGCCGTGGTGCTTCTCACCGTCCGGGCCGGTCATGAAGTAGGTAGTGCGCGCGCCGACCGTGAGCTCGTGCTCGACGAAGGTCGACGAATGGGACGGTGGGCTCCACCAGCGCTCCAGCTGGCGCGGATCCGACCACAGTTCCCAGAGTCGCTCGGCATCGGCGTCGAACTTCGCCGTGATCGTCATGGTCAGGGCGTCGATGTCCTTGTCTACGTCGGTGACGGGCATCAGCTGTCTCCTTTGTCGGTTTCGAGGATCTGCTCCATCCGCTCGATCCGGCCACGCCAGTCCGCCTCGAGACGATCGAGTGCGGCGTGGGCGCGCGCGAGGGCGTCGGTCTGGGTGTGGACGATCGACTCGCGACCGACCCGGTGCTTGCTCACCAGTTCAGCCCGCTCCAGCACGGCGACGTGCTTCTGCATCGCCGTCACGCTGATCGGGTGTTCGCGGGCCAGGGCCGAGACCGAGAGCCGGCCCTCGTGGGCGCAACGGAGGATGTCGCGGCGGATCGGATCGGCCAGCGCCCCGAACAGCAGGTCAGTGGCCCCCTCGTCGTCGTGGATCGGTTCCTTATCTACAACCATTTGGTTGTAGGTTAGCACGACGGGGTACGGTGCCGACGCCTGCAAATCGCAATCACCTGGAGGACGCGGATGCCGGATACCACCTGCCACATGTCGATCTCGCTCGACGGCTTCGTCGCCGGGCCTGACCAGAGCCGGGAGAATCCGCTGGGCAAGCGCGGCAGGGAGGTCCATCGCTGGCACCTCGGCGACGAGCGCGCGAACGACGCCGACGCGACGGCAGAGGGCTGGCTCATGCGACCGCGCGGGGCCTACGTCATGGGCCGCAACATGTTCGGGCCGATCCGCGGTGAGTGGGATGAGGACTGGGATGGATGGTGGGGCTCCGAGCCGCCCTACCACGCGCCGGTTTTCGTGCTCACCCACCACGCCCGCGAGCCGATCGAGATGGAGGGCGGCACGAGCTTCCACTTCGTCACCCAGGGCTTCGAGGCCGCCTACGCGCAGGCGCGTGAGACGGCCGGTGAGGATGGCGTCGACATCGCGGGCGGCGCCTCGACCGTCCGTCAGGCGCTCGCCGCCGGAGTGATCGACGAACTCACGCTCGACGTGGCCCCCGTCCTGCTCGGGTCCGGCGAGCGACTGTTCGATGGAGTCGAGTCCCTCGGGTTCGAGCCGGTCGAGGTGCTCCACTCTCCGCTCGCCACGCACATCCGCTACCGGCGGGCGGGGTGAGGACAACGAACTGCCCGCCCACGATCAGCTGCGGCGGGGTCGCGGAGAAGTCCGTCGGCTCGACGCGGTTCACTATGTCTTCGTGATCTTCTATTCCATGAGCCTGTCGGCCGACGGCTACATCGCCGGACCCGACGGAAGCTTCGACTGGGCGGTGCCCAGCGAGGAGCTGCACCGGTTCCATAACGAACGAGTCGCCGCGATCGACGCCCAGATCCTCGGCCGGCGCCTCTACGAGACGATGCTCGTGTGGGACACCGAGGAGTTCTCCGACCCCGTGATGGCGGAGTTCGCCGAGATCTGGCGCCCGCTCGAGAAGATCGTGTTCTCGACCACACTGACGAGCGTCGAGGGCAGCAACCGCCTGGCCACGGGAACGCTCGAGGAGGAGATCGCCGCGCTCGGGAACCGCAGGATCGCGGTTGGCGGCGCCGGCCTTGCGGCGGAATGCATGCGGCGCGGGCTGATCGACGAGTTCGAGCTGTTCGTCATCCCGATCGTGGTCGGTGGCGGCACGCCGTACTTCCCGCCGGACGTGCACATCGACCTCGAGCTGGTCGAGACCCGCACGTTCGGAGCGACCGTGTACTTGCACTACCGCCGGCGCGGCTAGAGGGTCAACTAGCCGCAGCACGCGCCGGCCGCTTTGGGGTCGAAGGATTGCCTGTCCAGGACGATTTGAAGCTAGAGCAGCTCTACGAGGCGTCGGGCGGCACGGGCGGCGCCGTCGACCTCGACATCGCGGTATTCGACGTCGCTGCCGATCTCTTCGGCGATGGCCGCCGCGATCCGCTCTGGCGGGGAGTCGTCGAAGTCCATGCGACGCCCGGCTCCGTAGCGTTCGAGCCGATGGCGGACGTGGAAGTTCTGCTCGAAGTGGTGGCGCAGCGGGAAGTAGAGGAACGGCCGCTTCTGCGCGGTTAGCTCCATCGACGTCGTCAGACCACCCTGGACGACTGCCAGGTCACAGGCCGCCAGGTGGCGGTAGAGGTTGTGCACATAGGGGACGACCTCGAGACCGGCGTGCGAGGGAAGCGAGGCGGGGTCGATTCGCGGCCCCGCAACGACGATCATGCGCAGGTCGGGGACCCTCTCCTTGGCCGCAGGAAAGGAGGCGATCACTCGTCGCAACAGGTCCGCCCCGACACCCGAGCCGCCGACGGTGACGATGCAGACCCGCTCGTCGTCGCCGTAGCCCAGCTCGGCACGCAGCCTGGTGCGATCGCCGAGGTCGGCGGGGTCGAATCCGGTCACATAGCCGGTGAAGTCGAAGTGGCGCTCGGTCCAGTCGCGGATCGCCGGCAGCTGCGGTCCGAGTCGCTCCGGGACGATGTCGTCGGGGTTGCCCACGAACAACGCCATGTCCCGAACCTCGGGGTGCTCGGCGACGTGGTCGACCATGTCGGCGTTGTAGTCAGCGGTTAGGAAGCCTTCGCGCTCATTCCTTTCGTCCATCGGCAGAAAGCCGACGAAGTCGGTCAGCCACGCGAACGGGACCCGCTTCTCAGCTGGGTTCTCATGCAGGTAGTAATCGAGCTCCCAGGCCTCGTCTCCGATCCAGAGGTCGTAACGCTCGTCGCGCACGACGTCGTGGAAGAGCATGAAGTTAGCGGCGAGGATCTCGTCCATGCGGCGCAACGCGTGGAAGCAGTGCAGGTCGTGCTCGGCGGACTCCGACTCGATGTGCCGGGACTCGTTGGCCAGATGAGCGCTGGCGGGATGGATGTGCTCCCCCTCGCCTTCGAGCACCCGCGTGACCGGGTCCTGGGCAAGCCAATCGATCTGCAGGTCGGGTTCGAGCTTGCGCATCTCACGGGCGATCGCGATGTCGCGCTGCGCGTGACCGAGCCCGATCGGCGAAGAGACGTAGAGGGCGCGGGGACGGTCGTCCCGGCGGTAGACGTTGGCGTCGCGACGAGGGCGGTGGCGCCCGAACGCGTTCTCCGAGAAGTCGCGCAGCGCAAGATTCACCTGGACGGGCTTGCGACCGTGGGGGAAATGGCCGGCGCCGCGAACCCGCTCGAGCTGTCCGTCGCCGAGACGGGCCAGGGCCCGGCCGTCGCGGTAAGGCGTGATCTTGTCGCGGTCGCCGTGGATGACCAGGACCGGGCAGTCGATGTCCTTGGCCAGGCCGCGCAGCACGCGACGACGATGATGCACCCCTCCTTCCGCGGTGGCGATCAACGTCTCGGGATCGGTCTCGAGCGCCCACCCGACCCCGTCCTCGATGCCCTTGGTCGAGTGTGGCTCCGGCAAGCACCGCGAGATGAACCACTCGGCGAATGCCGGGTAGTCCTGGCGCCAGTGGTTGGCGTTCATACGGGCCCACCAGCGATAGGCCGGCGCCGGCCTGCGGAACATGGGCAGGGTCCTTGGGCTGGCCAGGATTGACCAGTGGGACGGCGTGTACGGGAACATCGGGCCGATGAAGGCAGCGCCCGCGAAGCGCTCGGGAGCAAGGCGCGACATCTCCAGTTGGTACTGGGCGCCCCGCGACCAGGAGGCCGCCACCGCCCGGTCGGTGTCGGTCGCGTCCATCACGGCCAGGCAGTCGCGCGCGAACTCCTCGGCTCCGTAGCGCTGCGGATCGCGGCAGCGGTCGGAGCGGCCGTTGCCGAGGCCATCCATCGTCAGAACCCGGAAGTGACGGGCGAAGTAGGGGATCTGCATCTTCCAGAAGCGCGAATGGACCAGCGACCACGTGGGGAGCAGGAAGATGGTCTCCTCTCCCTCGCCGTACACCTCGTAGAAGAGGTTCATCCCGTCGCGCTCTACGAAACCCTCGCTGTCGGGATAGCGGGCCCGGCTCTGCTCGCCCTCCCGGCCGGCCGACTCCGCGCTCGGCGCGATTGTGACACCCGCCCTCACTCCTTCCCCTCCTCCAGTGAAGTAAGCCAGGCGTCGATCGAGGCGAGCATCTCGGCGTGACCGCGGTCGAAGCCGAGCAGGCGCTCGTACAGCAGGCCCTTGTTGAACTGCATCACCAGCGCCGCCCAGGACTCCGCCGAGAAGCGGGCGGAATCGAGGCCGTACTCCTCGATTGCCTCGGCCACGGCATCGCGAAGCAATGAGCGCCATTTCTCGCTGACGCCGTTCAGCCGCTCGCGCAGCTCGGGCTTATGCCAGGCGAGCGCCTCCAACTCCGCCCAGACCTTCGGGTAGCCCGACGCCAGGTCCTCCTCGATGTAGGCGACCGCGGTGCGCCACTTCTCGGCGAACGGCGCCTCCGTCGCGTACATCGCCCGCTGGCGATCGAGAACACGGGCGGTGAATCGCTCCAGGGTCTGCAACAGCAGCTCGTCGACCGAGCCGAAGTAGTAGTGAACGAGGCCATGGTTCTGCCCGGCCTCCCGGGCCAGCTGTCGGGTCGAGATCCCCGCCGCTCCCTCCCTGACCAAGAGCCGCTCCGCAGCATCGAGGAACGCCGCGACGTTGACCTGCCTGACCGAACGGTCGCCTGCAACTCCGCTCTCTTCTGGGATAAGTTGGTTAGTCATTTGACTAAGGCGACTATCTAAGCATCCAGCGCCATCGCTTGTCAAGCTCTCATCGGTCAAGGTTGCCGCCCCAGCTTCCGATTGATGGAGGTGGTAACTGAACTGAGCCAGCGCGAGCGAAGGACCGTCCTTGCCGGTGGCCTCCTTGCCCTCTGCCTGCTCGCCGCCTTCATCGCGCACGCCGCGGTCGGGCTTGGCGGCCCTAGAACCGATGCGCTCTTCAACACCTGGATCTACAGCGCCTTGATGCTGACAAGCGCCGCCGCCTGCCTGCTGCGGGCCGCGCTGATCCGCCGCGAGCGGAAAGCCTGGGCACTCCTTGGCGTCGGCTTGCTGCTCTACACCGGCGGAGAAATCTATTACGCCGCAGTGCTCGCCGGGCAGCCTTCGGTGCCGATCCCCTCTCCCGCCGACGGCGGCTACCTCGCCTTCTATCCAGTCGCCTACGCGGCGCTGGTCGTCCTTCTGCGGACGAGGATCGGGGCCTTCCCGGTCGCGCGGTGGCTGGACGGCGCGATCGTCGGCTCTGCCGTCGCTGCGCTGGCGGCGGCGTTTGCGCTGGGGCCGATCGTCGATGCCTCCAACGAAGGTCAGACGCTCGCCGTCGCAACCAACCTGGCCTATCCGATCGCCGACCTGACCCTGTTGACGATGGTGGCAACCGCCGCCTCGTTCACCGGCTGGCGACCGGGACGCAGCTGGACGATCCTCGGTGCCGGCCTCTTGCTGCTCGCCGTCTCCGACGGCGTCTATCTGCTGCAGGCCGCCAACGGGACCTACGTCGAAGGCACGATCCTCGACGCCGGCTGGCCGTGCGGTGTTCTGCTGGTGGCCTGCGCGGCGTGGATCGAGCCGGGCGTCACGGAGCCATTGCGATCGCGTGCGGTGCGGATCATCGCGATACCGGCCGTCGCGGCCCTGGTCGCGATCGGCATTCAGGCAGCCGAACGCCTCACCACCGCCCCTACCGCAGCGGCAGCCATCTCCCTGCTCACCCTGATCGCGGTCGTCGTGCGCCTGGTCCTCTCGCTGCGTGAGAGTCAGGTGGAGGCCCGCTCGCGCACGCACGAATCGCGCACCGACGAGTTGACCGGGTTGCCCAACCGCAGGGCACTGATGCTGGATCTGGAGCGCGCGATTACCCGCCCGGCGGCGGCTGGGTCCCTTCGGCTCCTCGCGTTGTTCGACCTTGATGGCTTCAAGCTCTACAACGACACCTTCGGCCACCCGGCTGGAGACGCCCTGCTGGAACGACTCGGCGGGCGACTGGAGTGCTTCGCGGCCGCAAAAGGCTGCGCCTACCGGCTGGGTGGCGATGAGTTCTGTCTTTTGGTCGAGTGCACGGCGGCGGAGGTCGACGCGATTGTCGCCGGCGCCACCGCGGCGCTCTCTGAGCGCGGTGAGGGATTCACAGTCACGGCCTCCCAGGGCAACGTCCTGTTGCCGAGCGAGGCCGGCTCGGTCAAGGAGGCGTTGCAGCTCGCCGACCGGCGGATGTACGCGAACAAGGTCAGCGAGCGGAACTCGGCCGGCTCGCAGTCGCGCGACGTCCTGCTGACGGCGCTACGCGAGCGCCAGCCGCAGCTGGCCGAGCAAGCCGTCAATGTCGCCGAGCTGGCACTGGCAGTTGCCGAAGAGCTGGGAATGGAGGCCGAGCAACGCGATGAGACCCACCGCGCCGCGCAGCTGCACGAGACGGGGAAGATGGCGATCCCCGATGCGATCCTGAACAAGCCGGGCCCGCTCGAGGAGTCCGAGTGGGAGTTCGTCCGCCAGCACACCCTGATCGGCGAGCGGATCATCGCCTCGGCGGCGGCGCTCGTGCCGGTCGCGCGTCTGGTTCGCTCGAGTGGCGAGCGCTGGGATGGCGGTGGCTACCCGGACTCCCTGCGCGGTGAGCAGATCCCACTCGGCGCGCGGGTGGTAGCCGTGTGCGACGCCTATGCGGCGATGGTTTCAGAGCGCCCTTACAGCGTTGCGATGCGTCCCTCGCGAGCGCTCGAAGAGCTACGCCGCAGCGCCGGCTCGCAGTTTGATCCCAAGGTCGTTGCGGCGTTTGAGCAGGTTGCCGAGCAGCGTGGCCTTCTCATCGAGCCATCCGTGTCTCGCTAGCCTCTTTGCAGTGGATCGACGTGCCCGTGCATTTCTTCTGACCGCGTGCGTCGTCGTGCTTTTCGGGTTCGGCTCCGGTCACACGAGGGAATACACGATGCCCAGTGAATCGATGGAGCCTGCATACTCAGCGGGAGAAGTAGTCACGGTCGACCTCGATGCGTACGACAGTGCTGTACCCACGATCGGCGATGCGGTTATTTTCCACCCGCCTCGCGGCATGGAGACCGAAAAATGCGGCGTCCCGTCCCAGCCCAAAAAGCCTTGTCGCGTGCCAACCCCGAAGCTGAGCTCGCAGGTTTTCCTGAAGCGCATCGTCGCAACGTCGGGAGATCGTTTGAGCATCCGCCGGGGTCGGCCGGTCGTCAACGGTTCAATGATCCTGGCCGATGTGATCCAGCCCTGTCGCCACTTTGGGAGCTGCAACATGAAACGCACGATCACGATTCCGCCAGATCACTACTTCGTCATGGGCGACAACAGTGGCGCTTCTTCTGACAGCCGCTTTTGGGGACCAGTACCGGCCCGCGCGATCATCGGGAAGGTGATGACGAGCAGCGCACCGACCTAGTAGTAGGGTCGCGAGCATGCGCGGCGCGGTTGTTTGCGGAGCAGGGGCGGCGGGGCTCGCTGCGGGCGCGATGTTGGGCCGGAGAGGAGTTGACGCACTCGTCATCGAGCGCTCGGATCAGGTCGCGGCGAGTTGGCGATCTCGCTATGCGGCTTTGCGTCTCAATACGCCAGGTTGGATGTCCACGCAGCCGGGCTATCGCGCGACGCGCCGACGCTATGGCGAGTACCCCTCCCGCGACAAATGGATTCAATACTTGGAGGACTACACCGCTCACCACCGGCTCGATGTGCGCTTCGGTACAGAGATCCAGCGAATTGATCGCCTCGACGGCGGCTGGCAAATCCAGACGACCGGCGGCTCACTGGAGGCTCGGGTCATCGTGGTCGCCACCGGCTTTGACCACGACCCCTACATGCCCGACTGGCCTGGGCGCGAGAGCTTCAGCGGGGAGCTGATCCACGCCTCCGCGTACAGCAGCCCCGATCCGTTCCGGGGCAAGGACGTGCTAGTGGTCGGGCCGGGCGTAACCGGGTCGGAGGTGGCCCACTTGCTTGCCGAGGGCGGGGCCGCCCGCGTCCGGGTCGCTTGCCGCACCCCGCCCCACATCATCCGCCGTAAGTGGCTGGGCGTCTCGGTCAACGTCCCTGGTGTTGTCCTCCATCATCTGCCGCTGCGCGTTGCTGACGAGATCGCTTGGGGGGTGGAGCGAACCATCCGTGGGAACCTCTCGCGCTACGGCTTGCCCCGGCCGCCGGTTGGCCTCGCGTCGCAGTCGGCCAAGACACAACAGGCGCCGGCCTATGACGCTGGCTTTGTTGCCTCGGTCAAGGCAGGACGCATTGAGATCATCGCCGCCGTCGAGGGGTTCGATGGCGGCGATGTGCTGCTCGCCGACGGCTCGCGCGCCGACCCCGACGTCGTCATCGCTGCGACCGGCTACCGGCGCGGGCTTGAGCCGCTCGTCGGCCACTTGGACGTGCTAGATGAGCGGGGGATGCCGCTCGTGCACGGCCGACGCCAGCACCCGGCCGCGCCGGGACTCTTCTTCACCGGCTTTCGCGCCGAGCTTTCCGGCCAGCTTCGCCTGATGCGGTTCGACGCGCGTGCGATTGCCCGCGCGGTCGCGTCGCGCGACAGGCCCGACGAGTCTCTCCGTGGACAGCCGATCGGCAACCGACAGACGCTGTAGCTGGGTCGTCGTGTCGCTACAGTCGAGAGCGTGGCGATCCAACGCATGGATCACGTGGGCATCGTGGTCGACGACCTCGCGGCCGCGACGGCGTTCTTCGTCGAGCTCGGGCTGGAGCTGCAGGGTGGGGGGCCGGTCGAGGGCGGCTGGGTGGACCGCGTGGTGGGGCTCGAGGGCGTCCGGGCGGAGATCGCGATGCTGGAGACCCCGGACGGCCACGGACGGGTCGAGCTGGCGAAGTTTCACGCCCCGCCGGGTCCGGACGGCGACCGTAACGCGCCGTCGAACACCCTGGGCATCCGCCACATCACATTCGCGGTTGACGACATCGATGCCGTCGTCGCTGGCTTGCGGGGCCATGGGGCGGAGCTCGTTGGCGAGATGGAGCGCTACGAGGACAGCTATCGGCTCTGTTACGTCCGCGGCCCGGAGGGGATCATCGTCGAGCTGGCGGAGAAGATCGGCTGAGGTCTCCGGCCGGTAACGCTTTCCTCCTCCGCGACCAATAAGGGGCATGGAGACAGACGTTCGCTCGCCGATCGCCGTCCTGGCAAGATGGCGACATGGAGCGTGTGCTTGGAATCGGCGGCTACTTCATGCGGGCCGCCGACCCTGTGGTCCTGGGCGCGTGGTATCGCGATTGCCTGGGCCTGGACGCCGATGAGAACGGCCTGTGGCGTCAGGAGGCCGGGCCGACGGTGTTCGCGACGTTCGAGTCCGAGACTGACTACTTCGGGTCCCGTGCCCAGCAGGCCATGATCAACTTCCGGGTCCGAGACCTGGATGCGATGCTCGCGCAACTGCGCGCCAAGGGAGCGGACGTGGCTGAAGAGACGCAGGACATGGAGGGTGTCGGTCGATTCGGTTGGGTCACCGATCCCGAGGGCAACCGGATCGAGCTCTGGCAGCCCGCCTGACTGTGTCTTCACGCAGGCGGTCCGAACCAGGTGGCTAGTGCGTTGGGCAGGCCTGCTAAATCGGTCAAGAGGCCGGCAGGTAGGTGAGCAGGACCACTCCGGAGTCGAACCGCTTGATGTCGTCGAGCTCCATCCGGATGGTGCCCCTGTCGCCTAGCACGTGGACGTTTCCCTCGCCCCAGACGATCGGGTTCAGGTAGACCTCGTACTCGTCGATCAGGCCCTTCTCGGCGAGGGCATAGGCGAACTCGCCGCTGCCGTGCATGAAGAGGTCGCCGTCGACCTCGTCCTTCAGCTTCGGGATCGAGTCCTCAAGGTCCCCTTCGAGCAGGGTCGCGTTCCACTCGATATCGCCGGACAGGGTGTTGGACCCAACGTACTTCGGCATCGAGTTGACCATGTCCGCCCACTTGCCCGACTGGCTCGGCCAATACCCCGCCAGACCCTCGTAGGTCTTGCGGCCCAGCACCAGCCCGCTGGATCTCGCCTGACGCTCGAACGAGTACTCGCCGTGGTCTCCGTCCGCCTGCACCCACTCACCGACGGGGTCGATGACGCCGTCGACGGTGGCCTGCGTTGTCGCGATCAGCTTTCCCATCTCGATTCTCCTTCGGTCGCGGGGGCACCCTATGGGTCTCCTCTATCCATGAGACGAACAAAGACGCGCGAATTCGACAGGATCGCGGTATGCGGTTCACGAGTTTGGAACTGGAGACGTTCCGTGGCCATGAGGTCGACGATCTCGTCGGGCCGGGGCTGAGGCTGCTGTTCGTCGGTATCAACCCGGGCCTGTGGACGGCCGCGGTCAAAACCCATTTCGCGCATCCCACCAACCGCTTCTACCCGGCACTGGCCGCGGCTGGCATCACCGACTACGAGGTCGATCGAGTCGCCGGGATGACCGATGCCGATCGCGCCCATCTCATGGCGCGGGGCGTTGGGATCACCAACCTCGTCGGGCGGGCAACCGCGCGCGCCTCCGAGCTCTCGGGAGAGGAGCTGCGCGAGGGCGGCGCGCGGCTACAGCGGTTCGTCGTTGATCACCGGCCCGCGGTCGTCGCGATCGCCGGCGTCACCGCCTACCGCGACGCGTTCGGCGAGCGTGGCGCGGCTTTGGGCCGGCAGCCGGAGACGCTCGACAGCGCGAGTCGCTGGTCCGGCGCGGCGCTCTGGGTGGTCCCCAACCCAAGCGGGCTCAACGCTCACGAGACGGTCGCGACGCTCGCCGCTGCCTACGCGGCGCCGGCCGTCGAGGCCGGCGTCATCGCCTGTTGACGCGGTGCGAGGCTCCAGCGGCGACGGTAGCGCGGAGGATCGGCTAGAGGCACCCCATGACGCTTGCCGGAGCCGCTCTGGCCGGAGTGGCGTACCCGATCGGGCGACCCTTCACGTAGATCGTCCTGACTGCCGGCTTGCGCCTGAGGTGGCCGTGGGCGATTTCCCGAGCCGCGGTGAGGATCTCCGACGGCCAACCCCGACCGTGTGGCGGCAGGACATTGCCGCGATAGCCCTTTTCCCGAACCATCCGCAGGAGGGCCGGCCAGTGGGGAGCCGTGGCCATCGCCTCGACCGCTTCCCGCGCCGCGGCGTCATCCCCGGCTTGGGTTGCGGACAGCCAGCGCTGAAGCCAGCGGCAGGCGACCGCTCCGGTCACCGACTTGGCGAGCATGAAGCGATCGGTGAGGGCGCTTTCACTCCGCAGGGCGGAGGTATCGGGGCCTGGCTGCACAGGCATGACGCGGAAATGCAGGGTGGAGGCATCGAAGTCGGGCGGCACGGGTATGCCTTGGAGCATCTGTGTGATCGCCGCCGAGCGTGCCGCGGGACGAATGACTTCGGGTGGCATCGCACCGAGCCAGGCGTCGACGCCGACCGGCCGCAGCGATTGGAGCACCGCCTCGTATTCCTCTTTGCTCCCGAACGAGCCGCTTACCTCAATGAAGACGTTGCCCTGGGGGGAGAGGATCGTCGCGTAGTTCGGATGTTGTCCGTTGTAAGCGAAGGTGATCGCCCTCTGACCGAGCAGGGTCGAGATCATCGGCTTGCTGACATGACAACAGGCATGGCCGTTTTCGCGCAGCCTGTCGCGATAGAGGCGAGCGGGATACCAGCTGAGGCTGAGCCCGCCGGGGCCGGAGTGTGGGCGCTCGTCGTTCTTGTAGGTCAGCGCGCCGCTGTCGACTTCGAAGCTGCGGGCGTGAACGATCGACCAGCCGGGCGCGGTGACGAGCAGACGCGGATTTGCTTCGGCCACCTTGACCGCGGCGGCAGCGAAGCTGGGGTGAGCGCCGTCTCTGACGGAGTCGACGGAGCCGCCGGAGAGGACGACCAGCGCGGCGATCACCGCAGCGCAGGCGAGGCCGCCGAGGCCGAGCGAGGCGCCGCGATGCCGCGAGAAGACCCCACTGCGGGTCGAGCCGGTGCGGGCTGTGTGCTCGTGAGCGACCCGGTCGCCGGCTGGAATCGGCTGCGCAGGAGACTCGCCGAGGGCGATCGCTCGTTGCATGGCGAGCGAGAGCTCTGCCCCGGTGGTCGCCTCTCGCAGCTCCGTCGCGGAGAAGGGGTTGGCCGCCCGCATCCTGGCGAGCAGATCGTCGTTTCGGCTCCTGCGGATCATTGGATCTCCTCGGCGGGGTTGGATACCGCGGTGCGGTCCTCTCGGGGTGAGTGTCCGGCTGCTTCGAGTTGTTTCGCGAGCTTGCGGCGAGCGCGGTGCAGTCGCACCCGGAAGGCGCCCGGCGAGCAGCCGAAGACCCGTGCCGCGTCGCGCGTGTCGAGCCCGTCCCAGGCGACCAGACGCAGGACCTCGCGCTCCGGCTCGGCGAGCAGAGCGAAGGCGGCCGAGAAGGCGTCGCGGCGACCTAGCGACTCGGCGGGATCGGACCCCGGCGCGACGGTGCCGGTCTCATGCGCCAGGCGCCTATCGAGGTTGTGGCGGCGACGGGTCGACCGGTATTGGTTGGCGATGACGTGAGCGGCGATCGCATACAGCCAGGGCAGGGCGGGGTCGGGAATGCGGTCGCGCCGGCGCCAGGCGACCGAGAAGGTGTCCGCGACTACGTCCTCGGCGATCTCCCGAGCGGAGACGCGCCGCATCGAGAAGGCGAGCAGCTGCGCGTAGTGCTCGCGGAAGCAGCGCTCGAAGCGGTCGCGGTAGATGTCCGGGGCCGCTTCCGGCGGATCGTCGACGGGAAGCATCTGAGAGTAAGTGTGCGGCCAGGCATGGTTGTTACATCCGCGGCACCAGACGCAGAACCGGGATGCGGCGGCCGTAGCGCGCGGCGTGGGCTCGGTAAGAGACGTACGGCGGGTAGTAGGCGTCGCCGAGCTCGATGAGGCGCGCCCGCTCGTCGGCGTCCTCGACGAGCTCGGCCCGGAAGCGTTCGCCGCCGAAAGTCACCTCGGGACTCGCGAGCGCGTTCTCCAGCCAGTGCGGATCAGTCGCCATGCCGCCCTTCGAGGGGATCAGCACGACGTTCTCGCCATCGTTGAAGTAGACGGCCGCCCGTCGATGTGGGTTGCCGTTGCGCGCGTCGCGGGTCTCCAGCACGCCCGCCGCGAGGGGCATGAAGGAGGGGAGGCGACCGCCGATCAGCGCCATGGCCCGCGGCGCCAGTCGCCAGACGATCAAGCGGAACGGCAGGCTGCGCTCCAAGAAGCCACCAAGGCGAGTGTCGAGCAACTTCAACATCAACTTGTTGACGCCACGGGGCGGTTCGGGGGCAACGTAGGGCAGGGTCATCGGCTCAGAGCTCCGCGAAACGGTCGGGGTTTAGGAAGTTGCGAATCGCCTGGGACGCGTCGTCGGCGATCTCAACGGCGGTGATCGAGTAGGGATCGCCGAGCAGGCCGTAGGCCACGCTTTGCAGCCGGTCCCTGCAGGCGAGGAATGGATCAGTGGCGGACATGGCTTGCCGGAGTCTTGCGTACCGCACACATAGCCAAGACGAGACAGCTATTTCTCGGATGTGACAACAGGACGCCAAAAGGTTTGCGCTCCTAGGTCAGCGCAGGCGCATAGAATCGGTAACAGGCCATACGGTTATTGGTACATCCCGGTGGCTAGGCGGCCTAGGCGTTGCTCCCCTGCGCGCCCAGGTCGTCGCCCCAAACTCTCAACGGACAAGGTTTACGCGCTGGCTCTGCGGGCAACGTAGATCGCGCACAACCGTGCCGACTGGCGTGATCGTCATCGGTACATCACCCCCTTGGCGGCAGAGCAGGGCTTCGCCTCGTCAGCTTGCCAAGCCCTGCCCCAGCCCTCAGCGGTTCTTGTAGGTGGACAGCAGCGGAGCCACCATCGGACACGGATTGATCTTCATCGCCCTCACTCCCTTCCACTGCCTCAAATCCCCTGAATAAATTAAAAAGATTAGAGCAATCAGAAACGGCATTGCCGTTACAAGGGCTTTACCGATACTTTTCTGTCCAAATCGAAGGCGTCGCGCAGGACAAGCACCCCGCGCTCGACTGGGTCGAGGCGCTCGAGCGCGCAGAGAAGGGCCAGGTTCAGTCTCTCCGCCTCGATCGCGGTCTCCCCGGGGTCGTCCTCGTCGATCACCAGTGGGGTCGGCAGCCAGGTCCCGACATAGGTCTCGCGGCGGGCGCGAGCGGAGCGCAGCCGGTCGACGGCCAGGCGGGTTGTCGTGGTGACGAGAAAGGCTTCGGCGTTGCGGACGGCTCCGCGGTCGGCGTCCTGCCAGCGCAGCCAGACGTCCTGAACGACGTCGTCGGCTTCGCCGAGATCGCCGAGCAGGCCGTAGGCCACGCCTCGCAGCCGGTTCTGGCAGGCGAGGAATGGATCAGTGGCGGGCATCGCTGTGCCCTGAGTCTCGCGCACCATTCACATAGGCAAGACGAGACAGCTTGCTCCGTTGTGACAAGCAGGTCATATCGCGTGTCGGGGTTTGAGTCCTCCTCCGGTATCGGCATCACCAAACGGAAAGCGTGTTTTGTCGCAGGCAAAGCCCTCTCTCGGCGCCCTGCCATCCTTCGTGCACGAAAGTCATTTGGTCGGTTTGTGCTAACCGAGTCGCAGGAATACGACCGACGATCTTTGAATCGCTCGACGCAAGCGCCAAGCACCCGAGGCTGAAACTCGCCTGGCGACATTCGCCGAGGAGCATGCTCAGCGCGAGCAAGAACTTGAGAAGCGCGGCGACAAGCTGCGTGCTGATCGAGACGAGGCGATCCGGGCGGCCTACCGTGGCGGACTTCCCATGACCGAGATTGCGCGGGTCTTGAAGATGAGCCACCAACGAGTCTCACAAATCGTCAGAAGCTAGTTCCCCGCGCCAGAACCACTGGAACAAGGTTCATCAAGAGCCGGGTCTTGAGAGGGCATGGGGACCGCTGCCGCTGGCTTGAGCCGAGACGCCGAGATCGCATTCGAGGCATTCGCACCTGCCTACGACGACTTCACGGCTGACCACAACTACGGACTCTGGCAAGGGAATCTGCTGCCAGAGTTGCAGCGCCACGACTTGCAGGGCCGGAGACTCCTCGATGTGGCCTGCGGAACCGGCAAGAGCTTTCTGTGGATGCAGGAGCAGGGCTGGGATGTAGTCGGCTGCGATATCGCGCCGTCGATGCTGGAGCAGGCGAGCGCAAAGGCTCCCGGTGACGTTCGGCTTGTTGTCGCCGACATGCGGGAGCTGCCCAAGCTTGGCCAGTTCGATCTCGTCTGGGCGCTGTGCGATGCGATCAACTACCTCCTCAGCGCCGAGGAGCTCGCGCTCGCGCTCAACGCCATGCGCGGCAATCTCGCTCCTGGAGGGCTGCTGATATTCGACCTCAACACCTTGCTCGCCTATCGGACGTTCTACGCCGAAACAGAGATAGTCGAGAAGGACGGCCGACGACTCATCTGGCGAGGGCACACGCCGGGCGATGTTCGCCCTGGCTCAGTCTGCGAGGCGACCGTCGAATCCGAAGAGTCGGCCAGTAACGGCATGCGGACCCACGTACATCGTCAGCGGCACTTTCCAGAACATGAGGTCTTGGCTGCCTTGGCGAGTAACGGCCTTGATTGCCTGGACGTATTCGGTCACGTCGAGGACGCGGTTTTCAAGCAGCCGCTTGACGAACTGACGCACACCAAGGCCGTCTATATCGCCCGCCCCGTCCGGCCAGCCTGATCCTTGGCGATCTGCATCGAGCGCTCGTCCGGGCAATATTTATGCATACAAGAGGGCGACGATCCGGTCGAATCGCCGCCCCCGTACACCGGCCGCCAACCGCTCCCCTGCCTGACTCCCGATCAGACAGGTTGGCGCTCGCTCGGTGTGTGCACGGAGCACCCCCTCAAGCGCGTGCCGTCCAAGGCTAGGGCCGGTCTGGGCGCTTAGGCCATCTTGCGAGTCGACACCATTGGCATAACAGGCGTCGTGATGTTCACCGTCATTGCGGCTCACCTCCCCTCTGCTGTCCGAGCTGCGTCGGGCGGCCCGGCCCTGGTTGCTAGCAGGGGGGATTCTCTACTACTCAGGTTTCCTTTGGGTAATAGAGAAGTATGCGAAAAGACTTCTAATCAATTAGCAAGATTGTCTTTAGACCCTGTAGGCTTGCGCGCTCGAACTTGCTTGTACCAATAGACAACTGGGAGGAGACCTAGTTATGCCGAGCGCGAAGCGGGGCACCAAACGGGGCAAAAGGCCGTCGAAGAAGAAGGGCGCCGGATCGAAGGACATAGTCGATCACGCTTTGATGAAGGCGCTCTCTCATCGCCTGAGGACTCGCATCTTCGTAATCCTCAACGAACGGTCGGCCAGCCCTAACGGGCTATCCAAGGAGCTGCGAGAGGGCCTGAGCCAAGTCAGCTACCACTTCACCGAGCTAAAGAAGCTGGGGCTGATCGAGCTTGAGAAAGAAGTGCCTCGTCGTGGTGCGGTGGAGCACTTCTATCGAGCAGTCCGTCGAGTCGTGGTTCCGAAGGACGCCTGGCAGCATCTGCCCCCCAGCCTAAAGAGCGGCCTGTCGGCCGAAATCATGGGGCAGTCCTATGAGGATGTCGAGGCCTCGATGGAGGCCGGCATCTTCGACGATCCCGACAGCCACGCAAGCTGGTCGCCTCTGATTGTGGACAGGGAGGGCATGAAATGCGTGGACGAGCTGGCGAACGAGTGCCTAGAGCGACTGTTCAAAATCCAGGCCGATTCAACCGGGCGCCTGATGAAGAAGGGTGAAGAGGGCTTCTCCTTGACGGTGGTGCTGGCGAGCTTCTTGTCAACCCGGAGTCCCGAAGAGAGCAAGCGGGCAGCCGCCACGAAGCAGCGATAGGACGGGCTTGTCGCGTTCGAATGCCCCCTGACCTACCTGCCAACCCAGCGCCGGGCGAGCGCTTGCCAAGGGCGCTTGCGCCCGACAGCCGCAAACGCCCGCAAGCCCTGACAGGATCGGGTAACGCGCGGAGCACCGACTCCTTAGCCTTGCGGGCATGGCCACGAAGAAAAGCACGCGGTCGCCCGCGCCGCACGCTGCCGACAGCCACGAGCTGATCCGTGTGCGGGGTGCGCGCGTCAACAACCTCAAGGACATCAGCGTCGAGATCCCGAAGCGCCGGCTGACGGTATTCACCGGCATCTCCGGCTCGGGCAAGAGCTCGCTGGTCTTCGGCACGATCGCCGCCGAGTCGCAGCGGCTGATCAACGAGACCTATAGCTCCTTCGTGCAGGGCTTCATGCCGGCGCAGGCGCGGCCCGAGGTCGACGTGCTCGACGGGCTGACGACGGCGATCATCGTCGACCAGGAGCGGATGGGTTCCGACCCCCGCTCCACTGTCGGCACCGCCACCGATGCCAACGCGATGTTGCGCATCCTCTTCAGCCGGCTCGGCAAGCCGCAGATCGGCTCGCCCCAGGCGTTCTCCTTCAACGTCGCCTCGGTCCAGGCGTCCGGGATGATCAAGAGGGGTGAGGGGAAGTCCGAGCGGGTGAACTTCAGCCGCACCGGCGGCATGTGTCCCAACTGCGAGGGCCGAGGCGAGGTCACCGACTTCGACCTCTCCCAGCTCTACGACGACGGCAAGTCGCTCAACGAAGGCGCCCTGACGATCCCCGGCTACAGCATGGCCGGCTGGCAGGGGCGCATCCTCAGGGGCTGCGGCTTCTTCGACCCGGACAAGCCGATCAAGAAGTTCACCAAGGTGGAACTCAAAGACCTCCTTTACAAGGAGCCGACCAAAATCAAGGTCGAGGGCATCAACCTGACCTATGCGGGCCTGATCCCGACGATCCAGAAGTCGTTCCTGTCCAAGGACCGCGAGGCAATGCAGCCGCACATCCGGGAGTTCGTTGACCGGGCGGTCATCTTCACGACCTGCCCCGAGTGCGAAGGCACCCGGCTCAGCGAGGCGGCCCGCTCGTCGAAGATCAAGAAGAAGAACATTGCCGACCTCTGCGCGATGCAGATCAGCGACCTGGCCGGGTGGGTCGGCGGCCTCAAGGAGCCGTCGGTGGGGCCACTGCTCGAGGTGCTGGGGGAGACCCTCGACTCGTTCGTCGAGATCGGGCTGGGATACCTCTCGCTCGACCGGGCCTCCGGCACCCTCTCGGGCGGCGAGGCGCAGCGGGTCAAGATGATCCGCCAGCTTGGGTCGTCGCTGACCGACGTCACCTACGTCTTTGACGAGCCGACGATCGGGCTGCATCCGCACGACATCCAGCGTATGAACGAGCTGCTGCTGCGGCTGCGCGACAAGGGCAACACCGTGCTGGTCGTCGAGCACAAGCCCGAGACGATCGCGATTGGCGACCACGTCGTCGATCTCGGCCCCCGCGCCGGCGCCGAGGGGGGAGAGGTGGTGTTCGAGGGCAGCGTCGAGGGCCTACGGATCAGTGACACGCTCACCGGGCGGCACCTGGATGACCGCGCCTCGCTCAAGGAGACGGTGCGGGAGTCGCAGGAGGCGCTGGAGATTCGCGGCGCCAGCCTCCACAACCTGCGCGACGTCGACGTCGACATCCCGCTCGGGGTGATGGTCGTCGTCACCGGCGTGGCGGGCTCGGGCAAGAGCTCGCTGATCGACGGCTCGGTGTCGGGGCGGGACGGGGTGGTGACGATCGACCAGGCCGCGATCCGCGGTTCGCGGCGCAGCAACCCGGCGACCTACACCAAGCTGCTCGACCCGATTCGCAAAGCGTTCGCGAAAGCCAACGGCGTCAAAGCGGGGCTGTTCAGCGCTAACTCCGACGGCGCCTGTCCCAACTGCAACGGTGCTGGCGTCATCTATACGGACCTGGCGATGATGGCCGGCGTCGCCACGATCTGCGAGGAGTGCGAGGGGAAGCGGTTTCAGGCCGAGGTGCTCGAGTACGAGTTCGGGGGCAAGGACATCAGCGAGGTACTGGCGATGTCGGTGACCGAGGCCGAGGAGTTCTTCGGTGACGGTGAGGCGCACATACCGGCCGCGCACAAGATCCTGGAGCGGCTCACCGACGTCGGGCTTGGCTACCTCGGCATCGGCCAGCCGCTCACCACGCTGTCCGGCGGCGAGCGGCAGCGACTCAAGCTGGCCACCCAGATGGCCGCGAAGGGCGACGTCTACATCCTCGACGAGCCGACCACCGGCCTGCACCTCGCCGACGTCGAGCAGCTGCTCGGCCTGCTCGACCGGCTGGTCGACTCCGGCAAGTCGGTCGTCGTCATCGAGCACCACCAGGCGGTGATGGCGCACGCCGACTGGATCATCGACCTCGGTCCCGGCCCCGGCCATGACGGCGGCCGAGTCGTCTTCGAGGGCACCCCCGCGGACCTCGTCGCCGCCCGCTCGACCCTCACCGGCGAGCACCTCGCGGACTACGTCAGCGCCTAAAAGTCCGGCCGATCAGGCCGAGGGATCGATGAGGATCTTGGCGTGCTTCTCGGGGTCCTCGAGGTCCGAGAAGGCACCCTCGACGCCGCTGAGGCCGACCGTGCCGGTGATCATTGGCCGTGGGTCGACCTTGCCCTCGGCGAGCAGGTGGAGGGTGTCGCGAAAGTCGAGTGGGGTGTAGCCGAGGACAAACCGCAGGTCGATCTCCTTGTTGATCGCCATCGCCGGCGTGAACGAGTCGGCGCCGAGGCAGACGCCGACGACGACGACCCGAGAGAAGAACGGCGCGGAGTCGACGATCTGCGAGATCACACCCGGGACCCCGACGCACTCGAAGACGACGGGATGCTTCGGCCCGGCACCGAGCTTCTCTGCCAAGCGCCAGACGTGCCGCCAGTCGATCGGCAGGCGGTCGAGTTTCTCGCGTGTGTCGAGCGCCAGGTCGAAGACGTCGGCTGCCTTCGACAGCCAGCCGAAATCCTCATCCGGCTCGTAGGGAGAATCCTCCGAGGGATCGATGACGATGTCGGCTCCGCAGCGTTCGGCGAGAGCCCGCCGGCCAGGAGAGAAGTCGCTGGCGATGACGGTGCGAACGCCGGTCGCCTTCAGCATCAGGATTGTGCCGAGGCCGATCGGGCCGCAGCCGATCACGATCGCCACATCTCGCTTGCCGACCTCGCCGCGGCGAACCGCGTGCAGGGCGACCGCCATTGGCTCGGTCAGCGCTGCGACGGTGGGGTCGAGGCCGTTCGGTATCGCCATCATCATCGACTCTTGGACGAGCAGCTGCTCGGCGTAAGCTCCGGGCGCGTGCTGGGAAAGGCCGGTGGTGTCGACACCGTTCTCGCCGCGAAGGAGGGGAAGCGCCACGACCGGCGCGCCGCTGGTCAGGTCCCCTTTGCACTTCGGCCCATACTCAGCTACTTGGCCGCTGAACTCGTGCCCGAAGACGACCTGCTGGTCGGAGCGACCGAAGCGGTCGTAACCCACGCCCAACGCTACGTCTGCCAGTTGGTCGATCCCATGGCGGGCGTGTAGGTCCGAACCGCAGATCCCACAGCGGCTGACCTCGATCTGCACCTGCCCCGGCCCGGGCTCGGGCTCCGGGAGGTCGACCACCTCTAGTGCACCTTGTTGGCAGGCGACCGCCCTCATCGAGCGCCCACACTACAGAGGGGTATCGGCGCCGGGCTGAGGCCGATGTGCCCTGTCGGGTCCGGCGAGATCTGACGACGCCAGTCATGCTCACAGTCTTGGTCGCCTATCTACATGAGCGCTTCCCAGCCCTAGTCGAGACTCTCCCGCATCTTGCGCTGTCCGAGCGTCCGACGCCAGTCCGTGAGCTGGCGGGTCTCGGCATCTGGGTGAAGGAAGACGGCGTCTTCGGCTCGGGTGGCTGGGGCGGCAATAAGGTGCGCAAGCTGGAGTGGCTGATCCCCGACGCCCGGCGTCGCGGCCGTCGCTCGATCCTCACCTTCGGCGGCCTCGGCACGAACTGGGGGCTGGCGACCGCACTCTACGCCCGCGAACACGGCCTCGAGACCGCGCTCGCGCTCGTCGACCAGCCGATCGACGCCCACGTCCGCGCCCAGCTCAGCCGGCTCGAGGCCTCGGGGGCGCGCATCTACCGCACCCACACGAAGGCACGCACCGTGGCGATGCTGCCGTGGCTGCTCGCCCGCAACGCCCGCCGTGGCCACCCGCCCTACCTGCTGCCGGCCGGCGGCTCCTCGCCGGTCGGGGCGCTCGGCTATGTCGAGGCGGCGCTGGAGATCGCTGCCCAGGTCGAGGACGGCTCGTTGCCCGAGCCGGCGCAGGTCGTCGTCCCGGTTGGCACCGGCGGCACCGCGGCCGGTCTGGCGCTCGGCTTCCAGCTCGCCGGCCTGCGCACCCGCGTCGTCGGGGTCGTGGTCAACGACCAGCTCCGCCTCGACGCGCCGGTGTTCGCCCGCCTCGCGCGGCGCACCGCCGCCTTGCTGGAGCGCCGTGGAGCGCGCCTCGGCCAGCTCCAGCTCGATCCGGGAATGCTCGACCTGACCCGCGACCAGATCGGCGCGGGCTACGGCCACCGCACCGAGGCCGCCAGGCGCGCCGCCGCCCTCGCCGCCGAGGAGGGGCTTGCGCTCGATCCCGTCTATACCGCGAAGGCGATGGCCGGCCTGCTGGCGCTGCGCGCGGAGGGACGCCTCGGCGACCCGGTGCTGTTCGTGCATACCGACGGGCCGCGCTAGGAAACGGTCGCGGGTACGAGGCGCGAGCGCAGGAGGAAGGTCGTCGCCTGCACGGCGAGCGCCGCTGCGGTTGCGAGTGCGAAGGCGGCGGCGATTGCCAGGCCGGGCAGGGCAACCGCGAGCGCGAAGCAGAAGGCGGCGAAGCCGTAGAAGCCGAAGAGGAAGTTGCGCAGCAGGACGCTGACCTGGGCGACGCCGCCGTGGGCGTGGGTGAAGACGGCGAGGACGCTGGTGATGATCGGGAATGGCGCCAGCAGACCGCTGAGGTGGGGGCCGAGAGCACCGGAGACGGCGGTCAGCGCCAGCACGAGCCCGAGCGCGGCGAGGGCGCGTGCGGGGAGGTCCCACCGGGGCGGCGTTGCTGCCGCCGGCGGCGACCAGGGCGCGGGCGGCAGCAGCCTCAGGCCGAGCGCGAAACAGGTGGCGACCAGGACCAGCGAGAGCGCTGGCGGCGGCTGGATCGGGCTCAGAACGGCGACGCCGAGCAGGAACGCCGTCCAGCCGCAGAGCACGCTCGGGACCGGCCCGGCCGGCGCTGCCGCGACCCGACCGTAGACGACCACGAAGGCGGTCAGGGCGGCGAGGCCGAGCAGGGTGCCGGCCGCTGCGTCGGCGCCAAAGCTGCGGCCGTGGAGAAGGGTCTCAACCAGCAGGATCGGGCCGGCGACGACGGGTAGTCCACCGAGCACGCCGGCGACAGCCACTCCCCAGCGGCGGCCGGCCAGGGAGACGGCGACCACACAGAGCGGAGCGAGGAGAACCTTCGCTGCCAGTAGCGTCACTGCGGCAGGCTCGCAGATCCCCGTACAGATAGCCTTGCTCCCATCGTGCCGGTCTTACGCATCATCCTCGGTTGCGCCGCTGTGCTTGCAGTAAGCCTTACTGTGGGTACGCCTTCCTCCGTGGCCATTTCCTCCGAGCAGGCAGTGGCTTTCCTCAATCAGCAGCGAGCCTCGAACGGCATCCCTGGCGACCTTGTGAATCGGCCGGAGTGGGCTGACGGATGTGCCAAGCACAACTTCTACTCGCACATGACCGGCGACTGGGGTCACAGCGAGAGTCCCGCCAGCCCCTATTACACGCCGGAGGGCGCCGATGCCGCTGGCGCGGCGGTCATCTCGATGGGCAATGGTTATTCCTCTACGGGGAAAAATCCGTGGGAGTGGGCGCCAATTCACCTCTACATCATGCTCAAGCCCGAGCTGACGAGCGCTGGCTACGACGGCAGTCATGGTTACGCTTGTATGCGGATGTACGGTGACGAGCCGCGGCCTGCACCCGCCTCGCCACAGTTCTTCAGTTACCCCGGTCCGGGAACTCAGGGCATCTATCCGGACGAGTACGCCGCCGAGTGGCCGTACACTCCTCAGCAGCTTGTTGGCATCCCCGAGTACGAGGTCACCGGGACCAACATTCTCCTCTTCTCGCTCGGCACCAGGGGCCTCGATGCGGAGAGTTTCTCGCTGCGTGGCCCGGCAGGAGTGGTACCGGCACGAATGGTCGACGAAAAGACCGAGAATGAGGTGGGTAGTGGCAGCTGGTTTGCCGGGGGCGGCGTCATCGTTCCCGAGAAGCCTCTCGCCGAGCACACGACCTACACGGTGAGTGTCAAGTGGCGAAATCTCTCTTATGGTGATCTGTTCAACGAGGAACCCGAGAACGATCCCCTGTATCTAACTGAGTTCTTCTCGCAGGAATTCAACTTTACGACGGGCGCGATGTCCCGTGAGGGCCGGGAGCGCCAGCCCAGGAAGAGCCCGACCCTGCGGCTGAGCCGAGTCGGTCGGACGGGCAGATTTATAAGACTCCGCCTGATCGCGGACGGCGCTCTACGGGGGCATAGCGCACGCTTCGCCGTGTTCCGCAACGAACGAGGCTGTGGCCGAGCCTTCGCATCAGCTGCGGGTCCCTGCGGATGGCGCGACCTTGGTCGGCCAAGCCAGCGCATGCTGCGTCTGAGGGGCACTCAGATTCTCAGGGTGCGTGAGCCGGACCGCTGGCAGAAGGCGACTGTCAAGGTCCGAACCCGCTCCTTTGAAGCGGGTGATGTCCGTTTCGCTCCGGCCTTGGCCAAATTCACTATTCGCCGCTAGCTCGCCGCCCGCCCTTGTCGATACGCGGAAACAGGGGTGCCCCGCGCAAGGTGCTGTAGTCCCCCGCTCCGCCGGCGATGGCGATCGTCGCAAGCAAAGCCAGGAAGACGCCGATCTCGCGGCTGGCGCCTGACGGGAAGTCGAACAAGATCAACCAGGCGAGCAGGATCGTCGCCACCACGCCGAGCAGGTCGGCCGCCCCGTTCGAGGACACATCGGCGCGAAAGATCCCGAAGCGCCCCCAGGTGAGGACTGCTCCGATCGCGACCAGCCCGACGATCAGCAGGAAGACATCGCCGATCGTCAAGAGCTCGAACCCGGTTCGGTCTGCCTGTCCGGCGCCCGCCCAGGGCAGAAACAGGGAGACGATCAGCAGCACGCCCCCTGCGCCGGTGATCAGCCGCCCATGCCTGAGTTCGTTCTTAGTCACCCCGCGCTCCTTGGTCTTGTGCTCCCGGCGGCGACATTTGAGAGATCCCGCCCCAGTTCGTGCAGCGTCTCGGCAGTCGTGCGATCAGCCGGGAAGAGCAACTCGATCGCCAGCTCCGAGGTGGTCACCTCGAACGGAGTATCGAAGCTCGCGAACATGCCGAAGAAGGAGAGCTCGCCGCCGCCGGGAGTGCGCACCTTGACCGGGCCGAGCATCTCGCTGCCTGCGATCTCAGATGCGACGTCGTGCTCGGGCTCGGGTACGGAGTAGCCGGCGACCTCGTCGATCAGGGTGGCGAGCTGCTCGTCGCCCGTTGTCGCCAGCTGGCGCTCAAGTCGCTTGAGCCAGTGTGCGTGCCAGTCGCCGAGGTTGACGAACAATTGCCCTAGTCCGCGGGGATGGAGGCCGACGCGCATCACGTTGATCGGAGGCTCGAGCAGCGCCGGATCGATCTCGACGGACTCGGTCAGGGCGAGCATGGCGGGGTTGGCGGCGACCAGGTTCCAGACGCGGTCGACCGCGACCGCCGGGTAGGGCTCGTGGCCGGAGAGGATCACGTCGAGCGCATCTCGCACCGGCGCCAGATCGGGGTCGTCGAGCGAGTGTTCCGGGAAGGCGGGGGCGTGACCTGCGGCAAGCAGGAGACGATTCTGCTCGCGAAAGGGAACCTTGAGTTGCTCGAGGGCCCGCAGCAGCATCTCGCGACCGGGCTTCGAGCGGCCCGTCTCCACGAAGCTCAGATGGCGAGCCGAGATCCCGGCGTCGAGCGCGAGTTCGAGCTGAGTCACGCTGCGGCGCTCGCGCCACTGCCGCAAGAGCGACCCGACCTCTAGCTGAGATTGAACCGTCGCCATCGCCGGCGACTCTAGTGCGCGGAAATACGCAGGTCGATTACCTGGAGGTAAGCAACAACACGCGCTGCGAAGTTCGAGGCAGTCGGCTTTGTCTCTAAGGTGAGGGCGTGACCTGCTCGACGCTTGCGTCCGGCCTGCGCGGGCGGCTTCCCGAGCTGGAAGCGAGTATCGCCACCCGCGTCTACGCCATCTCGGATCCCCGCGAGGTCGCCGACCCGACGTATCTGCACAGCTTGAACGGGGCGCTCACGGCGGCCCTCGAGTACGCCATCGCCGTCGTCGAGCTCGGCGAGCGTCGCGCCCTCGGTATCCCACCGGCCCTGCTCGCGGAGGCCCGCTCGGCCGCTCGCGCTGGCGTGCCCCTAGACACCGTGCTGCGTCGCTATTGCGCCGGCAATGCTCTCTTCGGCGACTTCCTCGCCGAAGAAGCGGAGCGCGTCGAAGTTTCGCGATCAGCCCTTCGACGTCTGCTGCGCAGGCAGGCGATGTTCTTCGATCGTTTGCTCGAGGCGGTCAGCGAGGAGCACGTCCGCGAAGCGAAGAGCTGGCCGAGCAGCTCCGCGGAGCGCCGCCGGGAGTGCGTCAAGGGCCTGCTCGCCGGCGAGCTGGTCGATCACTCCGAACTCGAATATGACCTCGATGCTCACCACCTTGCCCTGATGGCCAAGGGAGAGGGGGCGCCGGAGGCGATGCGGGTGCTGGCGGGGGGACTCGACCGTCGCCTGCTCGCTGTCTGCCGTGAGGAGGAGTCCATCTGGGCCTGCTGGCTCGGCGGCAGGCACCCGCTCGAGGCCGAGCAGGCGCTGCGAGCGCTTGGCGAAATCCCCCTGGATCGGGTGTTCGTGACCGTCGGCGAGCCTGGTGAGGGACTTTCGGGCTGGCGGCTCAGTCACCGCCAGGCCAAGGCGGCGCTGCCGATCGCCGAGCGCAGAGCGCAGGCCATTCTCCGCTACGCCGATGTCGCCCTACTGGCATCGGTCCTCCGCGACGACCTCGTCGCCACCTCGCTGCACCAGCTCTACCTGGAGCCGCTCGAAAGAACGCGGGACGGGGGCAAGGTGGGGCTGGAAACCCTGCGCGCCTACTTCGCCGCCGAGCGGAACATCTCATCGACCGCTGCCGCGCTGGGCGTCGATCGTCGCACGGTCACGAATCGCATCCGCGCCGTCGAGGACCTCTTCGGCCGTTCGCTCAAGGATTGTGCGACGGAGCTGGAGACCGCATTGCGACTGGATGATTGATCGATCGCGGTCGCCTTCCCAGTTTGCTGAATCCCGGCTGAGTAAGACCCCATATTGAGGAGGCGACGGCCGCGCGCAGCGGGCGAAGATCAGCTCGATCCCATCTCACGAGGCAGGGGGAAAGAGCATGAGGAAGCATCTGGTTTGCGCCATGGCCGTCGGAGCTGGGCTTGCCCTGATCGTCGTGGCGAGCGCCTGGGCCAAGCCGCACGTAATCCGAGCCGGAAACCTCTTTCTAAAGGACGACGGAGGGATCTTCCCGAGCAGGCTGCCGAGGCACAGTCAGATGCCCATTTCCGCGCGCATCGACGCTGAGATCGGTACCACCGATGGCAGTCATCCCTCCGCGGTGAGAGCCCTGAACATCGATTTCGACAGGAGCATCCAGTTGAACGCCGCTGGCCTACCTATCTGCAAGCAGGGCCAGCTCAGGGCGCGCTCCACCGCGGCGGCGAAGAAGGCCTGCCCCGACGCGATCGTCGGCTCTGGGGAAGGCGAGGTCGAGGTCGCTTTCCCCGAACAGGAGCCGTTCGCAGCGACGGGTGCGGTCGTCCTCTTCAATGGCGGCGTGCACGGCGGCACCACGCTTCTCTTCGTCCACGCCTACGTCGCCGTCCCGGCGCCGACTGCCGTCATCGCCACGGTCAAGATCACCCGCATCCACCGCGGCCACTACGGCATCCACACCGTCTCGCAGATCCCGGCTATCGCCGGCGGGGCCGGCTCGGTGATCGGGTTCAAGCTCACCATCGGCCGCAAGTTCACCTACAGGGGCAAGCAGGAGAGCTACCTAACCGCCAGCTGCCCGACCGGGCGCTACTACACCGAAGGGCACATACTCTTCGACGACGGTACGGCGCTGAATGGAACTCACATTCTGCCCTGCACGCCGACGGGCTAGCGGCCGAGGCTGATCCGCCGGCATTGCCGTCTCGCCGCAGCGGCTGGCGCCGCTACCGAATTTCGGTCCAAGCGGCCCCCTGCTCTTGGGCCATTTTTCGTACTCAGTGCCTAGAAGTCCGGTCGCTGCCCGTCGTTTGTTAGGCGTGTTGGGAATAAATATCGCCCGCATGCGGATCGAGATCTGTCCGCAGACCCTTGGCCGCCTGCTGGGCGCGTTGACCCTGCTCGCCCTCGCGCTTTGCAGCACCTTTGCCGAGCGGGCCTCTGCCGCTCCGTGCGATCCACCGATTGCCAGCGCGATCGTCGGCGAGAACTCGAAGCCGGGCAACCCTCCCAGCGAATGGGATGTCAATGGCTCGGGAGACGCGAACATCCAGGGCTTTGCCACCGACATCAGCGTCGATCAGGGGCAGTCGGTCAAATTCAAGGTCAAAACGCCGGCAAGCGATTACCGCCTCGACATCTACCGGATGGGCTACTACAGCGGCCAGGGCGCGCGTAAGGTGGCGACGGTTCAGCCTTCGGCGTCCTTGCCACAGTCCCAGCCGGCCTGTCTGACCCAGTCGGCCACCGGGCTGATCGACTGCGGCAACTGGGCCCAGTCGGCGTCGTGGACGGTGCCCGCCGACGCCGTTTCCGGCATCTACTTCGCCAAGCTCGTGCGCGAGGACGTCAGCTCAGAAGGAAGCCACGTCATCTTCGTCGTCCGCGACGACGACGGGCACTCCAACCTCCTCTTCCAGACCTCCGACACCACCTGGCAGGCCTACAACCAATATGGCGGTAACAGCCTCTACGCGGGCGGGCCCGGGATCAATCCAGGCCGCGCCTACAAGGTCAGCTACAACCGCCCCCTCACGGTCCGTGGCACCACTCCCGAAGACTCGCCGTTCAACGCTGAGTACCCGATGGTGCGCTGGCTGGAGCGAAACGGCTATGACGTCAGTTACTCGACCGGGATCGACACCGACCGCCGCGGTGCCGAGATCCTCGAGCACAAAGCCTTCCTCTCGGTCGGCCACGACGAGTACTGGTCGGGCACCCAGCGGGCGAACGTGGAAGCCGCCCGCGCCGCCGGTGTCGACCTTGCCTTCTTCAGCGGCAACGAGGTCTTCTGGAAGACGCGTTGGGAAAACAGCATCGACGGTTCCAACACCGACCACCGCACCCTTGTCTGTTACAAGGAGACCCACGCCAACGACAAGATCGACCCGACCTCCGCCTGGACCGGAACCTGGCGAGATCCGCGCTTCAGCCCGCCCGCCGACGGTGGCCGTCCCGAGAACGCCCTGACCGGCACAATCTTCAAGGTCAACGCCGGCACGACCGCGATCGAGGTCCCAGCCGCGGACGGCAAGATGCGGCTCTGGCGCGAAACGAACATCGCCTCGCTGGCGCCGAACCAAACGGCGACTCTCTCTGAAGGCACGCTCGGCTACGAGTGGGACGAAGAGCTCGACAACGGCTTCCGCCCCGCCGGTCTGATCGACCTCTCCTCGACCACCGAGAACGTCTCCCAGCAGCTCCTCGACCAGGGCTCCAACTACGGCCCCGGCACCGCGACCCACCACCTGACGCTTTACCGCGCTCCCAGCGGCGCCCTGGTCTTCGGGGCCGGCACGATCCAGTGGTCTTGGGGACTAGACGGAAACCACGAGCGCGGCGGTTCGACCGCGGATTCGCGGATGCAGCAGGCCACCGTCAACCTGCTGGCCGACATGGGCGTGCAGCCCGGCGCCCTTCAGGCCGGTCTAGCGCCAGTGACGCAGACCACCGATACGCAGGCACCGGCGACGACGATCACCAGCCCGCTGGCGGGGGCCGAAGTCCCCAGCGGGACGACGACCACGATCACCGGTACCGCCACCGATCAGGTGGGGGAGACGAATGGCGGCCAGGTTGGCGGCGTCGAGGTCTCGGTCGACGGTGGCAGCACCTGGCACCCGGCGGTCGGGCGCGACAACTGGACTTACTCCTGGACACCCGGCGCCCCTGGAAGCGCGACGATCAGGGTGCGCGCCGTGGACGACAGCGGCAACATCGAGAGCCCGGGGGCCCAGGTTGTCGTCAAAGTCGGCGCCAAGACCTGCCCCTGCTCGATCTGGGACAACAACTTCACCGGTCCCCAGGACCCGGACACCAACGCGACCGAAATCGGCAACAAGTTCCGCTCCGACGTCTCCGGCTTCATCACCGGGCTGCGCTTCTACAAGACCTCCGGTAACTCCGGCACCCACATCGGGCGCCTCTGGACGGTGGGGGGGACCCAGCTGGCCCAGGCCACCTTCAGCGCCGAGAGCAGCTCCGGTTGGCAGCAGGTCAGCTTCGGCACACCGGTGGCGATCAAAGCCAACACCACCTACGTGGCCTCCTACCATGCCCCCAACGGCCACTACTCCTCGATCGGCGGTTACTTCGCACTCGTCGGCGCCGACAATCCGCCGCTGCATGCGTTGGCCGACGGGGTCGACGGACCCAATGGCGTCTACAAGTACGGGGCTTCCGGCTCGCTCTTCTCCAGCGGCGGTCCCAACACCTATAACTCAGAGGCCTATCTGGTCGACGTCGTCTTCAACACCTCGGGCGACGCGATCCCGCCGACGATCACCTCCCGCACTCCCGCCAGCGGTGCCACCTCCGTCCCGAGCACCAGCGACATCACCGCGACCTTCAGCCAGGCGATGAACCCGGCGACTATCAACGGCTCGACGGTTTCTCTGCGCGGCCCCGGAGGATCCTTGGTGGCGGCAACGGTGAGCTACTCCGCGGCCCAGCAACAGGCGATTCTCGACCCGACGGCCTCGTTGCAAGACTCGACGACCTACACGGCGGCGATCAAAGGTGGGCCGGGTGGGGCCGCCGACCTGGCCGGCAACCCGCTTGCCGCCGACTCGAGTTGGTCCTTCACGACTGCGGCGCCAGCGCCGCCGCCCCCCGACGAAGGGCCCGGTGGCCCGATCCTGGTGATCTCGACCGCCGCCAACCCGTTCAGCCGCTACTACGCGGAGATCTTGCGGGCCGAGGGACTCAACGCGTTCAAGGTCAGTGACCTGGCGAACGTCAACTCGACCATGCTCGGCGCCTATGACGTCGCCATCCTCGGCGAAACCAGTCTGAGCCCCGCCCAGGTGACGACGCTGAGCAACTGGGTCCAGGCGGGCGGCAACCTGATCGCGATGCGCCCCGATCCCCAGCTCGCTGGTCTTCTCGGCCTCGCCGCCACACCCAACGCGCTGGCCAACGGCTACCTCAAAGTCGACACCGCCAGCGGCCCCGGCGCCGGCATCGTCGGCCAGACGATCCAGTTCCACGGCACCGCCGACCGCTACACGACGAGCGGTGCGCAGGCGATCGCCACCCTTTACGCCAGCGCTGGCAGCGCCACCACCAACCCAGCCGTGACGCTGCGCAGCGTCGGGACGAACGGAGGGCAGGCCGCAGCCTTCACCTACGACCTCGCCAAGTCGGTTGTCTACACCCGCCAGGGCAACCCCGCCTGGAGCGGGGAAGAGCGCGACGGCAGCGCCCCGATTCGCTCCGATGACCTCTTCTTCGGCGCCAAGGAAGGCGACGTTCAGCCCGACTGGGTCGACCTGAGCAAGGTCGCGATACCTCAGGCCGACGAGCAGCAGCGGTTGCTGAAGAACCTGATCGAGGAAGTGAACCTGGATCGCAAGCCGCTGCCGAGCTTCTGGTTCCTGCCGCGCGACGAGAAGGCGGCCATCGTGATGAGCGGCGACGACCATGGCAACGGCGGCACCGCCGGTCGCTTCGACCAGTACAGCGCCGACAGCCCGTCCGGCTGCGTCGTCGCGAATTGGGAGTGCGTCAGGGGGACCTCCTACATCTACCCGAGCACCGCCGGGCTCAGCAACGCCAAAGTGACCGCCTACCAGAACGCGGGCTTCGAGATCGCCCTGCACGTGTCCACCAACTGCGCGGACACCGATCAAGCCGAACTGGAATCCATCTATACAAGCCAGCTCACGGCAATAGCGGCGAACTATCCGGGGATGAGCTCGCCGGTCACCAACCGAACCCACTGCATCGCCTGGGGCGACTGGGCGACGCAGCCGAAGGTGGAGCTCCAGAACGGAATTCGCCTCGACACCAACTACTACTACTGGCCGCCGGAATGGAATCAGGACCGCCCCGGCATGTTCACGGGCTCCGGGATGCCGATGCGCTTCGCCGACCTCAACGGCTCGATGATCGACGTCTACCAGGCGGCCACGCAGATGACCGACGAGTCCGGGCAGTCCTACCCGTTCACGGTCGACTCCCTACTCGATCGCGCCCTGGGTCCTGAGGGCTACTACGGCGTCTTCACCGCCAACATGCATACCGACGACCCCTCTTCCTCCGGTTCGGATGCGATCGTCGCCTCGGCTCTGGCAAACGGCGTGCCGATCGTCTCGGGGCGTCAGATGCTGACCTGGCTAGACGGCCGCAACAACTCTTCCTTCAGCTCGATCGCATGGAGCGGCAACAAGCTCACCTTCACGATCAACCACGCGACTGGCGCAAACGGCCTGCGCGCGATGGTTCCGACCGCCTCCTCGGTCGGGCTGCTGACCGGTGTCAAGCAGAATGGCTCTCCGATCGCGACGACGACCCGCACGGTCAAGGGCCGGGAGTACGCGTTCTTCGACGCCGCGGCTGGTTCCTACGAGGCGACCTACGCGGTCGACGACACCGCTCCGACGATCTCCAACGTCGCCCACGCGGTTTCGAGCGACGGCACGGCGACGATCAGCTGGGATACCAACGAGGTCTCCAACTCGCGGGTCGATTTCGGCACCGATCCAGGCTCTTTGACCGCCAGCGTGAGCAGCTCGACGCTGGTCACCTCGCACAGCGTGCAGCTCACCGGGCTCAGCTCAAGCACGACCTACTACTACCGGGTCAGCTCAGCGGACGCCGCGAGCAACTCGCGCACAGACCCCGCCGCGCCGGCCGCGCCAAGGACATTCGCGACCCCCGGCTTGAGCCTCACTGACACCACCGTCGCCGACTTCTCCGCGGGCATCCCGGACGCGAGCACGCAGATCTCGCAGAGCAGCGATGGCGAGCTGGTCCTCAAGCCGACCGAGGGTGACGAGTTCTCGGCCGGTCCGGGCCTGCCGAGCGGTTGGGCCAGCTGCCCATGGAGCGAACCGGAGACCTGCGCATCCGGGAGCGGCGCCACGGTTTCAGGCGGGAGCCTCCACATCAACGGCACCTACGCCCGGACTGCCGTGAGCTACGGGTCGGGACGCACACTTGAGTTCGCCGCCAGCTTCGGGGCTCAGAGCTTCGAGCACGCCGGCTTCGGGGTCGATCTAAACAACTCACCCAACTGGGCGATCTTCAGCGTGACGTCCAATGGCGCCCTCAACGCCCGCACCAACAACAACGGCTCATCGACGGAAACACAGCTCTCAAGCGCCTTGCTGGGCTCGCCGCATCTCTACCGGATCGAGTGGGGCGCAACCGACGTCCGCTATTACGTGGACGGGTCGCTTGTCGCCACCCACACGGCCAGTTTCGGCGCGACGCAGATGCGTCCGATCGTCAGCGACTACAACGCCGCGTCCCCGGAACTCTCGGTCGATTGGCTCCGCATGAGCCCCTACGCCGGCTCCGGCAGCTTCGACTCGCGCGTATTCGATGCCGGGGCTGGACAGAGTGCCGACTGGGGAGCCCTCAGCTGGGGCGCCTCTACACCCTCCGGCGCCGGTATTGCCCTCAGCGTCCGCAGCGGCGACACGGCGATCCCCGACTCGAGCTGGACAGCGTTCAGCCCGATCGCTTCGAGCGGTGGAGACATCCCCGGCAAATCGCGTTACCTCCAGTACCGCGCGCAGCTGACCACGACCGACCCGGCCGCGACGCCGACCCTCGGCGACGTTTCGATCGCCTACTCGACTGGGTCCGAAGGGACCGCGCCGGAGACCACGATCGACTCCGGCCCCAGCGGCGCGACCAGCGACTCGACCCCCACCTTTGCCTTCCACTCCTCGGCGGTCGGCTCGACCTTCGCCTGCTCGATCGACACCGGCACCCCCAACTTCGGCCCTTGCTCGGGCCCCGGCGCCTCCCACACTCCCGCGAGTCCGCTTGCCGATGGCGCCTACACCTTCCGGGTCCGGGCCACCACCGCCGGCAACACCGATGCCACCCCGGCGACCAGCAGCTTCACGGTCAGCGCCCCGGTGGTCAGCGCGCCGAACCTGACTGGGACGTCGCCGGCGTCGCCCGCCAACGCAAACTCGCCGCTGGTCTTGGGCAGCGCCCAGGCGGGCTCGCAGGTGCGGATCTACTCCACCCCCGACTGCAGCGGAGCGCCGCTGGCGACGGGCACCGCCGCCCAGCTGGCGAGCCCCGGGATCACGATCGCGGTGCTCGACAACTCGACCACGACCCTTCGCGCCAGCGCTACCGACGGTGTGACCACCTCCGTTTGCTCGGCCCCGATCACCTACATCGAGGACTCGGTTGTGCCGGACACCACGATCGCCTCGGGCGCCAATGGCCTGACCAACGACTCGACCCCGACCTTCGGCTTTAGCTCGAACGACGGGACGGCCGGCTTCGAATGCCGCTTCGATGCCGTGGCCTACGCGGCTTGCAGCGGCCCGGGGGCAACCCACACGCCGACCGTGGCGCTCGCCCAGGGCGCCCACACCTTCTCGGTTCGCGCTGTTGACCAGGCGGGCAACGTCGACGCCAGCCCGGCGACCCGCTCGTTCACGGTCGACTCGGCTGCGCCGGAGACGACGATCTCCTCGGGCGCCAACGGGCCGACCAACGACACGACCCCGACCTTTGGCTTCTCC